>JAANMY010000444.1_pt1 | contig 58457 bp, 62 predicted proteins | sample 7279691 | NCBI WGS metagenome assembly JAANMY01 (sample SAMN14094543, study PRJNA606508) | bioreactor metagenome | isolation source: A lab-scale SPAN reactor treating ammonium-rich wastewater day 388 | place: Ireland: Galway | collected 2018-02-07 | reverse complement strand
CTACGCCGAACTCCACTGCGTCTCGAACTTCAGCTTCCTGCGCGGCGCGTCGCACCCGGAGGAGCTGGTCGAGCGCGCCGCGCAACTGGGCTACGCGGCGCTCGCCCTCACCGACGAGTGCTCGCTCGCCGGCATCGTGCGTGCGCATCTCGCGGCGAAGGACGCGGGCATCGCGCTTATCGTCGGCAGCGAGTTCACGCTCGACGACGGCACGCGGCTCGCGCTCTACGCGACCGACCGCGCGAGCTACGGCGACCTCGCGCAACTCGTCACGCGGGGCCGGCGGCAGGCGGCCAAGGGCAGCTACCGGCTCTCGCGCGGCGACGTCGAGGCGCTCGCATCGAGCTGCCTCGCGCTGCTGTTCGGGGGAGATCAGAGGGGTCAGACTCGATTGATTGCCGGATCAAAGGGGTCAGACTCGATTGATTGCAAGGACCGATCGCATCATTCCGGACGAAGCCGATCAATCGAGTCTGACCCCTTTGATCATCAATCGAGTCTGACCCCCTTGATCCGCTGGATCGCCGACACGTTCCCCGGCCGCGCGTGGCTCGCGGTCGAGCGCTTCGCGCGCGCGGGAGACGACGCGCGGCTCTCCGCGCTCGAAGCAGTCGGGCGCGAGTTCGGGCTGCCGCTCGTCGCCGCGGGCGACGTCCACATGCACGCGCGCGCGCGGCGCGCGCTGCAGGACACGCTCACCGCGATCCGTCTGCGCACGCCGGTCGCGCAGTGCGGCTATGCGCTCTTCTCCAACGCCGAGCGCCACCTGCGCTCGCGCGGACGCCTCGCGACGATCTACCCGCCGGCGCTGCTCGAAGAAACGCTCGCGGTCGCGGAGCGCTGCCGGTTCTCGCTCGATGAACTCCGCTACGAGTATCCCGACGAGGTCGTGCCGCCCGGTGAGACGCCCGCCTCTCACCTGCGCAAGCTGGTCGAGGAAGGCCTCGCACGGCGCTATTCGCCCCCCGGGGCCGCGCACGGATGCCTGCACGGCGACGCGACCTTCCGCTGCCTCGCCGCCCCGCCCGAGGTCCGCGAACTGATCGAGCACGAACTCGCGCTCGTCGCCGAGCTCCGCTACGAGCCCTACTTCCTCACCGTGCACGACATCGTCGCGTTCGCGCGTTCGCAGGGCATCCTGTGCCAGGGCCGCGGATCGGCGGCGAACTCGGCGGTCTGCTACGCGCTCGGCATCACCGAGGTCGATCCCGCGCGCATGTCGATGCTGTTCGAGCGCTTCATCAGCCGCGAGCGCAACGAGCCGCCCGACATCGACGTCGACTTCGAGCACCAGCGGCGCGAGGAGGTGATGCAGTACGTCTACGCGAAGTACGGCCGCGACCGCGCGGCGCTCGCCGCGACGCTCATCACCTACCGTCCGAAGAGCGCGGTGCGCGACGTCGGCCGCGCGCTGGGGCTCGGACTCGCCGAGGTCGACCGGCTCGCCGGCGTGTTCGCGTGGTGGGACGGCCGCGCGATCCACGCCGAGCGCCTCCGCGAAGCGGGCTTCGACCCGGAAAGCCCGCTGATGCGCCGCCTCGTCGCGCTCACCGGCGCGCTGATGGGCTTCCCGCGCCACCTCTCGCAGCACGTCGGCGGCTTCGTGATCGCGCGCGGGCAGATCGAGCGCATGGTGCCGGTCGAGAACGCCGCGATGGCCGACCGCACCGTCATCCAGTGGGACAAGGACGACCTCGACGCGATGGGGCTCCTCAAGGTCGACTGCCTCGCGCTCGGCATGCTCTCGGCGATCCGGCGCTCGCTCGACATGGCCGGCATCGGGCGCATGCAGGACATCCCCGCCGAGGATCCCGAGGTCTACGCGATGATCCAGCGCGCCGACACGATCGGCGTGTTCCAGATCGAGTCGCGCGCGCAGATGTCGATGCTGCCGCGCCTCAAACCCGCGTGCTTCTACGATCTCGTGGTCGAGGTCGCGATCGTGCGCCCCGGACCGATCCAGGGCGGCATGGTGCATCCCTACCTCAAGCGCCGCCAGGGCAAGGAACCGGTGACCTACCCGAGCCCCGCGGTCGAGGCGGTGCTCGCGCGCACGCTCGGCGTGCCGATCTTCCAGGAGCAGGTGATGCAGCTCGCGATCGTCGCGGCGGGCTTCACGCCGGGCGAGGCCGACCAGCTCCGCCGCTCGATGGCCGCGTGGCGGCGCAAGGGCGGTCTCGAGAAGTTCGAGGAGCGCCTGGTCGAGGGCATGGGGAAACGCGGCTACAGCGAGGCGTTCGCGCGCCAGATCTACCAGCAGATCCTGGGCTTCGGCGAGTACGGCTTCCCCGAATCGCACTCGGCGTCGTTCGCGCTCCTCGTCTACGTGTCGTCGTGGTTGAAGCGCTACCACCCGGCCGCGTTCACCGCGTCGCTGTTGAACTCGCAGCCGATGGGCTTCTACGCGCCCGCGCAGCTCGTCGCCGACGCGCGCCGCCACGGCGTCGAGGTGCGCGGTCCCGACGTCACCGCGAGCGGCTGGGACTGTGCGCTGGAAAGCGGTGCTTCCCCCGCGCTGCGTCTCGGCCTGCGCATGGTGAGCGGGCTCTCGCAGGCGGGCGCGCAGCGGATCGAGGAAGCGCGCCGGGCGCGCGCGTTCGCCGGCGTCGCCGACCTCGCGCACCGCGCACGCCTCGACCGCCGCGACCTCGAGGCGCTCGCCGACGCGGGCGCGCTCGCTTCGCTCGCCGGCCATCGCCACGCCGCGACCTGGGAGGTCGCCGGCGTCGAGAAGCTCCCCGCCCTCCTCGACGGCGGCACGTTCGACGAAGCGGCGCCCGCGCTGCCCGCGCCGACCGAAGGCGAGGACGTCGTCGCCGACTACCGCAGACTCGGCCTCACGCTGCGCCGCCACCCCGCCGCCCTGCTGCGCCGCGAACTCGCGAAGCGGCGGCTCTCGACTTCGGAAGAGATCCGGCGCACGCCGCACGGCCGCCTCGCGCGCGCCGCGGGCATCGTGATCGGCCGCCAGCGGCCCGACACGAAGAGCGGCGTCGTGTTCGTCACGCTCGAGGACGAGACCGGCGCGACCAACGTGATCGTCTGGCGCGACCTCGCGGACCGCCAGCGCCGCGAACTCCTGGGCTCACGACTCCTCGCGGTCTACGGCAAGGTCGAGCGCGAGGGCGAGGTCGTGCATCTGATCGCGGGACGGTTGGTCGACCTCACGCCGCTCCTGGGATCGCTGCCGACGCGCTCGCGCGACTTCCACTGACGTCCGAACGGCGAGCGGCGTCGCATCCCGGCCCGAACGGCATTACGAAGGCGATCCGCCACCTCGGACGGGCCTGGCCGCCCGTGCCCGCGCCTCGTGCGCCGTCGATCAGGCCCCGGTGGCGACCGCGCAGGCGGCCGTCTTCGCCTGGCTCGCCTTCGCGATCGCGACGTTGATGCGCACGTCCTCCGGGACGCCGTTCTTCACCGCCGTGATCTCCGCGAGGATCGAGATCGCGATCTCGGGCGGCGTGCGGCTGCCGATGAACAGGCCGATCGGGCCGTGCAGCCGGGCGATCTCCTCGTCGGTCAGATCGAACTCGTGCAGCCGCTCGCGGCGCTTCTCGTTGTTCGCCCGCGAGCCGAGCGCGCCGATGTAGAACGCATTCGATTTGAGCGCCTCCAGAAGCGCGAGGTCGTCGAGCTTCGGGTCGTGCGTCAGCGCGACCACGGCCGAGCGCTCGTCGAGGTTCATCGCGCGCGCGGTGTCGTCGGGCATCGTGCGCACCAGCGTGACGCCGGGGATGTCCCAGGTCTCGGTGTACTCCTCGCGCGGATCGCAGACCGTCACCTGGTAGTCGAGTCCGACCGCGATCGTCGCGAGGTACTTCGAGAGCTGCGAGGCGCCGATCACGAGCATCCGGTACCGCGGGCCGTGAATCGTCACGAGCGTCTTGCCGTCGAACGCGAGCCCGTCGTTCGCGCGCGCCGGATGCAGCGTCGCGAAACCCGAGGCGAGGTCGAGCTTGCGCGCGACCAGGTGCCCGACCTCGATCTCGCGCAAGAGCGCGAGGATGCCGGACTCGCGCGTGAGCGGCTCGAGCACGAGCTGGATCGTGCCGCCGCAGGGCAGTCCGAAGCGCCGCGCCTCGTCGGCCGACACGCCGTAGGTCACCGTCTCGCACTTGTGCGTCGTCAGGCCTTCGCGCCGCACGCGGTCGATCAGGTCGTCCTCGATGCAGCCGCCGGACACCGAGCCCACCACGTGGCCGTCATCGCGCACCGCGAGCATCGCGCCCGGGGGCCGGGGCGAACTCCCCCAGGTCTTGACGACGGTGACGAGCAGCACTCGACGGCCCGCCTCCACCCATTCGGCACTCTTCTTCAGGCATTCGAGATCGACGCTGTCCATCACGGTTCCCTTCAGGAGCGAAAGCCCCCCTTGGTCGCGAGCCACAGGAGCAGCGCGACGATCGCGGCGAGCGCCGCATAGCGAATCCAGCGCGCACCACCGGCGGGCGCGGGCAGCGTCGGCGCTGCCGATTCCGGCGCGGCCGGGGACGCCGGACCGAGCCGTTCGGAAAGCCGCGCGAAGAAATCGTCCGCGAGTTTCGCCGCCGCACCGTCGATCAGCCGCGAGCCCACCTGCGCGAGCTTGCCGCCGACTTGAGCCGACGCCGTGTAGCTCAGCGTCGTGCCGCCGTCGGCCGGGGCGAGCGCAACCTTCGCCTCCCCCTTCGCGAACCCGGCAGCTCCGCCCTGCCCCTGGAATTTGAGCGTGTACCCGGTCGGCGGGTTCACGTCGGCGAGTTCGATCCGCCCGCCGAATCGGGCGGACACCGGACCGACCTTGGCCAGCACGCTCGTCGCCCAGGTTCCGTCCGCCTCGCGGACGAAGGAATCACAGCCCGGAATGCAGGCCTTGAGGGTCTCCGGGTCGTTCAACGCTTCCCAGACGCGGGAGGGAGGGGCCGGGACGAGCCGGCTGCTCGAGAGGTCCACGTTCATTCGCCCAAGGGCCGCGCCCGGCGCCGGGCACGCAATGTGCTAACTTTAGCGCATGAGCCTCGATACCGACACCCAGCCGCCCCGCGATGCCCAAGCCAGCCGGGGCAGCCGCGACGTCCGCCTCGCCCAGGCGCTGCTGCGACTGGGCGCCGGAGTCGTCGTCCATGCCTCGCTGCCGCTGGCCGACCTGATCGCGCTCGCCCAGCAGGCGGCCGAACGCGGCGCCGCCTTGACGCTGCGCGGCGCCCACGAACGTTCCACCGCCGACCTCGAACGGGTGGCGATGGCCGGTCGCGGACAGGTCACCTTCGACCTGTCGGGCTGACCGCACCGGTCTCGTTCGACCGCTGACCCGGCCGGCCGGCCGCGGCGCGTCTGCCACGCCCCCGCCCGGCAACCGGGCGTCCGGGATCGTCCCGCGTCGCCCCCACGCCCCGCCCGAGCGTCTCCGCGAGCGCTTCGAGCGAGGCGAGGTTGTGGACCGGCAGGAAGTCATCGACCCAAGGCAGCATCGCGCGTATGCCGGCCGGCCGCGCCTCGAAGTCGGCGTAGCGCAACAGCGGATTCAGCCAGACGAGCCGCCGGCAGGACTTCGCGAGCCGCTCCATCTCGGCGTCGAGTCCGGTGCCCGCCTCCGCGTCCAGGCCGTCGCTGATCAAGAGCACGACCGCGTTCTGCCCGAGGAGCCGGCGCGACCAGCGCCGGTTGAACTCGGCGAGCGATGCGCCGATGCGCGTCCCTCCGGCCCAGTCCTCGACCGACGCCGCCACGCGCGCGAGCGCCACGTCGACGTCGCGGTGCTTCAGGTGCCGGGTGACGTTGGTGAGCCGCGTGCCGAACAGCAGCACGTGGACGCGGTGCCGATCGTTGGTGATCGCGTGCAGGAAGTGCAGCATCATCCGCGAGTAGCGGTCCATCGATCCGGAGATGTCGCAGAGCACGACGAGCGGCGGCGGCGCGCGCCTGCGCGCGCGGAACGCGAGCGGCGCCGCCCGCCCCGCCGCGCCGGCCATGCGCCGCAGCGTGGCGCGAAGGTCGACGCGGCGGCCGCGGTCGTCGCGGCGCATCCGGCGCAACGCGACCTCGGGGAGCGGCAGTCGCAGCCGCGCGATCATCCGCCGGACCTGCCCGAGTTCCCCGGCGGTCATCGTCGCGAAATCGTGGTGCTGCAGCACCTCGCGCGGCGAGAACGTGAACGCCGCGTCGAGCGTCACCTCGTCGTCGCCCGCGCGCGCGGGCGCGTCCTCGCGCGGCGGAGCCAGCGCCTCCGCGAGTCGCGCGGGGACGTCGGGAGGCGCTTGCTCCTCGCCGGTGCGCCCCTGGACCTGCGGCAGCAGCGCCGCCGCCATCTTCTCGAGGAGCTTCGGGTTGCGCCAGAAGAGCTCGAACGCCTGCTCGAACAGGTCGAGGTGCTCGCGCCGCGAGCACAGCACCGAGGCGAGCGCCTCGCGAAAGTCGCTGCGGTTCTCGAGCCCGACCGCCTCGGCCGCGGCCAGGGCGTCGATCGTCTTCGCCGGCCCGACCGGCACGCCGGTCGCGCGCAGCACGCGCACGAAGTGCAGCACGTTCTCCGCGAGGTGCCCCTTCGGTTGCAGCGGCGCGAAGGGCGCGCGCGCGCCGGGGGCGCCGGGCGTCGGAGTCGAGGTCAGATCGAGAGCTTCCGCAACGCGTCGGGGTCGCGCAGCACCGAGCGCTGGCGCGACTCCGGTGCGCCGTAGAGGCCGGCCGGCGGCTTCGTATCGAGGCGGCCTACGACCGCCGCATCGTTGCAGGCCGCGTCGAAGCGCACGCGGACCTCACTGCCGGCGGTCGCGCCGGACAAGAAGCACGCCTTGCCGAGCTTCGCGTTCAACGGTGCGAGCACGCCGGAGGCGACGAGATCGGCCGGCGCGCCGCCGCCGGAGAGTTCGAGGTCGAACGTCCCGGCGGGCGCGCCAGCGCGGGCGCCCGACGAGATCACCGCGGGCAATCCGATGAACTCACGCGCGAGCTTGGCGGCCACGTCGGCGGACGGCAGTCCCTCGATGATCAGGGTCGCGCGCTTCGCGGTCGCGCTCGCGTGCTGCAGGAAGAACTCGCGCGAGAACGCGTCGGCGACGCCGGTGCCGATCGCCTTCAGCGCCGCTTCCTCGCTCGACCAGCTTCCCGCGCCTTTGGGCAGCGCGGTCGCGTGGTAGATCTCCTCGCCGGTCGTGCGGTCGAGCGCCTTCAGCGTCCACGACGAGAGCGCGTACTTGGTGACCACGATGCCCGAGGCTTCGAGACGCGTCGACAGGCGCTTCACCGCGGCCTCGCCCGCGATCGACACGTCCGCCGCCGCCGGGTCGACGACGCGGAAGCCGAACGAGCGGATGCGCTCCGCCAGCAGGTTCTCGGCGACCGGCGAGCGCTGCGGCGGCAGGTCGGGCCGCTCCGCGTCGCGCACCGCGATCGCGATCGACACCTTCGGGTCGCCGTTCGCGCGGATCACGTCGAGCCGCTCGTCCCGCGTCATCGCGTTGAGCGACTTCTGCACCGCCTTGACGTTGACGACGGCCTCGGTGGTCATCGTGGCGACGCCGCTCGCCCCCACCACCGGCTCGCTCTCGCGCACGACGGTCCGGATGAAGTCGCCGCTCTTCGCGACGAGCTTCGCGTTGAGCGCATCGTAGTTGGCGGCGAGCGACGTCGGCTCCACGAGGAGCGCCAACGCCTTCTCGACGAGCTGGCCGCGCGCGTCCGCCCGAAGGTCGCCGGCGAGCTTCGCGGGATCGGACTTGTAGCGCGGGTCGCTCGCGTCCGCGTAGCCTGCGGCGGCGATCAGCAGCGTGCCGGGTTCGGCGGGCGCGGGCGTCACGGGAACCGGACCGGGCGCCGGTGCGGCCGAAGGCACGGCGGCAGGCGCCGCAACGGGCGGCGGCGCGACGGACGCCACCTGCGTCGTGTCCGACGACACGTGGCGCCCCGCCTGGCTCGCGACGCTCTGCATCCACCACCACAGTCCCGCCGCGATCGCGAGCGCCGCGACGCCGACGACGATCAGCACGGCGGGAAGCTGCGACTTCGGACGTGACACGGTCGTGGTCGGCGCGTCGAGCGACGGGCGGGCCGCGTAGGCCGGCGTCGGGGCCACGGTCGCCTCCGGCGCGGGTGGGCTCGCGGGCCTCGGCGACGGCGCCCGCGCGACCGTCGACGCCACGACCGTCGCCTCCGCATCGAATGCCGGCGCCGCAGCGCTCGCCGCCTTGCTCCGGGCGGGCGCGGGCATCGCGAGCGCGCGCAACGCCTTCGCGAACTCCGCCGCGGATCCGTAGCGATCCTCCGGCTTCTTCGCGAGCGCCTTGCGGACGATCTCGTCCATCAGGTCCGGAAGCTGGACGTTGAGCGTCGTCGGAGGCAGCGGATCCTCCTTCAGCACCTTCTGCATCGTCGTCGTCGACTGCGCACCGCCGAACGGGCGCTCGCCGGTGACGAACTGGTAGAGGACCACGCCGGTCGAGAACACGTCGGTACGCGCGTCCACCGGCAATCCGAGCACCTGCTCGGGCGACATCGAACTCGGCGTCCCCATCACCGACCCCGCCTGGGTGAGCGAGGACGACTCGAGGTGCGCGATGCCGAAGTCGGCCACCTTCACCGTGCCGTCCTCGCGGACGAACACGTTGGCGGGCTTGATGTCGCGATGGATCACGCCGTGCTCGTGCGAGTACTGCAGCGCGTCGAGGACCTGCGCGGTCAGCGCCACGGCATCGGCGGTCGAGAACCGCTCGCCCGCGTCGAAGCGGGCCTTCAGGTCGCGTCCCTCGACGAACTCCATCGCGATGTACGAGGTTCCCCCGTCCTCGCCGAAGTCGAAGATCGAGACGATGTTCGGGTGGTGCAGGCGGCCCGCGGCCTCGGCTTCGCGCCGAAAGCGCGCGACGATCGTCGCGGCCTCGTCGGGCGAGAGCCGGTCGGCACGGATCGTCTTCAATGCGACCCGGCGCTTGATCATCGGGTCGTAGGCCTCGTAGACCACGCCCATCGCGCCGCGTCCGAGTTCGCGCCGGATTTCGTAGCGCCCGAGGTTCTCGATGTCCGCCATCCCCTTCGCCTTCTCGCCTATCGCCCGTTGCAATGTCCGCTCGCCCCCCGGGGGGAGGCGAACGCAGCAGCGCGCAGTTCGCTTCGGGGGGACGTCATCGCGCGCCCGCAGGGCCGCCCCAAGGGCGCGCGTGCCCCCCGGGGGGAGGCGAACGGAGCGGCGCGCAGTTCGCTTCGGGGGGACGTCATTTGTACTTCGAGTCGATCTCCCAGACCGACTTCTGCACGAGGCGCTGGACCATCGTGTCGAGGCCGACGCCGCCCTTCTGGCTCTGCGACACGCCGAGCACCGAGGTGCCGGTCGCGCCGAGTTCCATCTTCTCCTCGGTGTAGCCGGTCGCGACCTGTTCGGTCGTCTCGGCGTCGATGATCTTGTAGCGCATGCCGATGATCCACACGCTCGTCGCCTCGTTCGTCTGCACCGAGCCGATCGCCTGGCCGCCGACCGCGCCCGCCCGCGCACCGCCCCAGGAACCGCTGAACGCACCGAGCGTCGACGCGATGGCGCCGATCGCACGGCCGTCGAAACCCTGCTGCGCCTGCGCGATCTGCTCGGTCTTCAGGATGTCGAACTTGACGACGTACTTGGTGCTCTTCAACTTGCCCATCCGCAGGAACTTGCGTGCCTGGTCGGGGTCGCCCAGGTTGTAGGCGAGTTCGAACTCGCGCAGCGCGCCGCCGAGGTTCGTGCGTTCGAGCACCGGGAAGTTGGCGGCTGCGAGTTCGATCTCGCCGTAGTCGGCGATGTTGTTGGCGGTGAACTTCTGCAGGAACGTCGCGTTGTTGCTCTTGATCTCGCCGGGAATGACGACGAGCGCGGGCCCCTTCTTGTTCTTGTTCACGTAGTCGACCGACTGGTAGAGCGCCTGGTCGGCGGACTGGTTCGCCTGCTGCGAGGTCGTGCTGCCGGCGGTCGGGGACGGATTGCCGAACTTCGGCTGCGCGGCCGCGGGCGCGGCGGAGAGCGCGACCGCGGCGATCGCGGCGAGCGTCGACATCGAGGCGATGAGCGTCATCATGGTTCTCCTGCGGTTCGTTCGTCCGGTCAGGGCTTCTTCGGCGCGGGCTTCGCGGGAGCGCCCATCCCCGCCTTGCGGCAGTAGTCGGCATAGAGCTGCGCGACGATCTCGTCGGCCTGCTCGTTCACGAGCGTCAGCGCCATGCGCGCGACGTCCGCCCCGGCGTACGAGGCCGAGTGCGCCTCCGCGTGCGACACCGGCCGGCCGTCGCTGCCGTTCAGCGTGAAATCCAGGTTCACCGCGACCTGGTTCACCGCCATCATCGGATTGCGCGTCGCTTGCGAGGTCACGTGACCGCGCAGCACGAAGCTCGCCCCGAGGCGCTTCGAGGCGTTGAGCGCGGCATCGGGATCGTTGCGCATCGCCGCCTCGACCTCCGCCTGCGCGATCTGGCGGCGGATCTCCTCGGGCGTGAAGGTGCGCAGGCCGAGCGCGCGGAGCCGGCGGTTGATTGCCTCGTAGACCGGGCCATGGTTCTGCTGATGCCAGTAGACCCAGCCGTTGCTCCGCTCCTCGCCGATCACGACCATGATCTTCTTGTTCTTGAGGTCGGCGCGGCAGGGCGTCGACAACTGCACGGCGATGCGGTCCTCGCGCGCCTCGCGTTCGAGCCGGTCGGTGTCGTCGGGCTGGCCGAACTTGAAGCCCTGCGCCGCCGCGAGCGACGCGGCGAACGGCAGGGCGAGGACGGCGGCGACGGCAGAGGCGAATCCGGAACGCATCGTGGGATCTCGGGGAACCTCCAAGCGTAGCGCAACGCCCACGCGGAATCCACACGGCGGGCCCGAAGGCGAATTTTCGCGCTGCAACGGATTGGAGCCTACAGCCGGATCCCGCCCTCCTGCACCTCGGCGACGAGCCGGGCGGCGACCGCGGGCGTGATCGCGCCGACGTCGTCCTGGTACTTGAGCAGCACGCCGACGGTGTCGCCGACCACCGCGGGGTCGAGGGCGATGCGGTCGAGCGCGACGAGCGCCTCCGCCCAGTCGAGCGTCTCGGCCACGCCGGGCGACTTGAACAGGTCCATCGCGCGGAGCTTCTGAGTGAACGCCACGATCTCGCGCGCGAGCGACTCCGGCGCCCGAGGACACTTGCGCCGGACGATCTCGAGTTCGCGCAAGGCGTCGGGATAGTCGACCCAGTGGTAGAGGCAGCGGCGCTTGATCGCGTCGTGGATCTCGCGCGTCCGGTTCGACGTGATCACGACTGCCGGCGGCTCGGCGGCGCGGATCGCCCCGAGTTCGGGAATGGTCACCTGGAACTCGGCGAGCACTTCGAGCAGGTAGGCCTCGAACGGCTCGTCGGCGCGGTCGAGTTCGTCGATCAGCAGCACCGGCGCCACGCCGTCGTGCGGCGCGAGCGCCTCGAGGATCGGCCGGCGCAGCAGGAAGCGCGAGGTGAAGATGTCGTGGGCGAGGTCGTCGCGCACCACGTGTCCGCCCGCCTCCGCGAGCCGGATCTCGATCATCTGCCGCGGATAGTTCCACTCGTAGACCGCCGACGCCGTGTCGAGGCCCTCGTAGCACTGCAGCCGAACGAGCCTGCGGTTCCGGGACGCGGCGAGGACCTTCGCGATCTCGGTCTTGCCGACGCCCGCCTCGCCTTCGAGGAACAGCGGCCGGCCGAGCTTCAGCGACAGGTAGACCGCTGTGGCGAGCCGGCGGTCGGCGACGTAGTCCTGAGACGCCAGCATGTCGAGCGTCGCATCGACCGATGCGGGCGGCGGAACCGGGGCGCGCGGCGCGTTCATCGCGAAGGGGGAATCGTCGTCAGGCGGTCGAAACGGCGGGGGCGGCGCCCGACGGGCGTCGCCCCCGAGGATGCCACATCCGCGATCGCGTCGTCGTCAGCGTGCCGCCTCGACCGCCCGCGATGCCATCACCGCGACCAGATGCGCGCGATAGGCGGCCGAACCGTGGAGATCGCTGTTGAGCGAGGCGGCATCCACCTTGACCGCTTTCGCCGCGGCCGCCCCCCAGGATTTCGCGAGCGCGTCCTCGAGCGGCTTGCAGCGGAACACCGATGACCCGGCGCCCGTCACCGCGACGCGGACGCCCGACCCGGCCTGCGCGACGAACACGCCGACGAGCGCGAACCGCGATGCGGGATTCGGAAACTTCGCGTACGCGGCCTTTTTCGGGATCGGGAAGTTCACCGAGGTGATGATCTCGCCATCGGCGAGCGCGGTCTCGAACATGCCCTTGAAGAAATCGTCCGCGGCGATCTTGCGCCGGTTCGTGACCACGGTCGCACCGAGGCCGAGCACCGCCGCCGGCCAGTCGGCGGCCGGGTCGTTGTTCGCGAGCGACCCGCCGATCGTGCCCATGTTGCGGACCTGGCGGTCGCCGATGCCTTCCGCGACCGACGCCAGTGCGGCAATCGCGCCCTTCACGACGTCGGAGGACGCGATCTCCGCGTGACGCGTCATCGCGCCGATCGTCACGTGATCGCCCTCCTTCCGGATGCCCTTCAGCTCGGCGATGCCCGACAGGTCGACGAGGTGGCCGGGCTGGGCGAGGCGCAGCTTCATCGCGGCGACGAGGCTCTGGCCGCCGGCGAGCGCCTTGCCGCCGGTCTTCGCGAGCAGGGCGGAAGCGTCGGCGACCGACTTCGCGTGGTGCAGTTCGAATGCGTACATGGTCGTCTCCGTCAGGCCCGTTTCGCGGATTGGATCGCCTGCCACACGCGGTGCGGCGTCGCCGGCATGTCGAAATGCCGGACGCCGACGCCGTGGAGCGCGTCCATCACGGCGTTCATGAGCGCCGCGGGTGCGCCGATCGCGCCCGCCTCGCCGCAACCCTTGGCGCCCAGCGGGTTGTGCGTGCACGGCGTCACCTTCGTGCCGACCTTGAACGACGGCAGGTCGTCGGCGCGCGGCATCGCGTAGTCCATGTAGGTGCCGGTCAGGAGCTGCCCCGAGGCCGGGTCGTACACGCACTGCTCGAGCAGCGCCTGGCCGATGCCCTGCGCGAGCCCGCCGTGCACCTGGCCTTCGACGATCATCGGATTGATGATGTTGCCGAAGTCGTCGCAGGCGCAGAACTGCACGACCCGCACGACGCCGGTGTCCGGGTCGATCTCGACCTCGCAGACGTGCGTGCCCGCCGGGAAGGTGAAGTTGGTCGGGTCGTAGAACGCGGTCTCGTTCAGGCCCGGCTCCAGGCGGTCGAGCGGGTAGTTGTGCGGCACGTACGCCGCGAGCGCGACCTCGCCGAACGCCTTGCTGCGGTCGGTGCCGGCGACGGTGAACCTGCCGTCCTTGAACTCGATGTCGGTCTCGGCCGCCTCGAGCAGGTGCGCCGCGATCTTCTTCCCCTTGTCGATGACCTTGTCGACCGCCTTCACGATCGCCGTGCCGCCGACCGCGAGCGAACGCGATCCGTAGGTGCCCATGCCGAACACCACGCGCCCGGTGTCGCCGTGCACGATGTCGACGTTCTCGACCGGGATCCCGAGACGCGAGGCGACGACCTGCGCGAACGTCGTCTCGTGGCCCTGCCCGTGGCTGTGCGATCCGGTGAACACGGTCACACTGCCGGTCGGGTGCACCCGGACCTCGCCTGCCTCGAAGAGTCCCGCGCGCGCACCGAGCGCGCCGGCGATGTTCGACGGGGCGAGGCCGCAGGCCTCGATGTACGAGGCATAGCCCAGGCCGCGCAACTTCCCGGCCTTCGCGGACTCGGCCCTGCGGGCGGCGAAACCCTTCACGTCCGCCATGCGGTTCGCCTCGTCGAGGCAGGCGTCGTAGCCGCCGGTGTCGTAGAGGAGCGCCACCGGCGTCTGGTAGGGAAACGTGCGGATGAAATTCCGCCGCCGCAACTCGTCCTGCGCGATGCCGGTCTCGACCGCCGCCTGGTGGACGATGCGCTCGACCACGTAGGTCGCCTCCGGCCGTCCGGCGCCGCGGTAGGCGTCGACCGGCGACGTGTTGGTGAACGCCGCGGTCACCTCCGCGTAGATCACCGGCGTCGTGTACTGCCCGGCGAGCAGCGTCGCGTAGAGGATCGTCGGAATGCAGGAAGCGAAGGTCGAGAGGTACGCGCCCATCGCGGCGACGGTGTGCACGCGCAGTCCGAGGAACTTGCCGTCCCGGTCGAGCGCGAGTTCCGCATGGGTCACATGGTCGCGGCCGTGCGCGTCGGTGAGGAACGACTCGCTGCGCTCGCACGCCCACTTGATCGGACGGTTCACGCGCTTCGACGCCCAGACCATCGCGGTCTCTTCGGCGTACAGGTAGATCTTCGAGCCGAAGCCACCGCCGACGTCGGGGGCGATCACGCGCACCTTGTGCTCGGGAAGTCCCAGCACGAACGCGGTCATCAGCAGGCGCTCGACGTGCGGATTCTGGCTCGTGACGTAGAGCGTGTAGGCGTCGTCGGCGCGGCTGTACGAGGCGACCGCGGCACGCGGCTCGATCGCGTTGGGAATGAGCCGGTTGTTGACGAGGTCGAGCTTCGTGACGTGCGCCGCCTTCGCGAACGCGGCGTCGACCGCCGCCTTGTCCCCGAGCGCCCAGGTGTAGCACTTGTTGCCGGGCGCCTCGTCGTGGATCTGCGGTGCACCCTTCTTCAACGCGTCGACCGGATTCACGACCGACGGCAAGATCTCGTAGTCGACTTCGATCCGTTCGGCGGCGTCCTTCGCCTGCGTGACGGTCTCGGCGATCACCAGCGCGACCTGGTCGCCCACGTAGCGCACCTTGCCTTTCGCCAGCACCGGATGCGGCGGCTCCTTCATCGGAGTGCCGTCGATGTCGTGGATGAGCCAGCCGCAGGGGAGCCCGTTGACGCCCTCCAGGTCCGCGCCGGTGTAGACCGCGACCACGCCGGGCGAGGCCTTCGCCTCCGCGGTGTCGATCTTCCGGATGCGCGCGTGCGCGTGCGGCGAACGCAGGAAGAACGCGTGCGCCTGGTTCGGCTGGACGACGTCGTCGGTGTACTGGCCGGCCCCGGTGAGGAAACGCGCGTCCTCCTTGCGTCTCACCGACTTGCCGATCACGCCGTGCTCGTTCGCGCCCATGGCGTCCTCACTTTCCCATCGCGGCGGCGCCGTGGGCCACCGCCTTGACGATGTTGTGGTAGCCGGTGCAGCGGCACAGGTTGCCCTCGAGTTCCTCGCGGATCTTCGCCTCGGTGGCCTTCGGGTGCCGGTTCACCAGGTCGATCGCGCTCATCACCATGCCCGGCGTGCAGAAGCCGCACTGCAGGCCGTGGCACTCCTTGAACGCCGCCTGCATCGGGTGCATCGTGCCGTCGGCGGCGGCGATGCCCTCGATGGTGACGACCTTCGCGCCCGCCACCTGCAGGGCGAGCAGGTTGCAGGCCTTCACCGCGCGATCGTCGACGAGGACCGTGCACGCGCCGCACTGGGCGGTGTCGCACCCGACGTGCGTGCCGGTGAGACCGAGGTGGTTGCGAAGCAACTCGACGACGAGCGTCCTCGGGTCGACCGTCGCGTTGACGGGCTTGCCGTTGACGGTCAGCGAAATCGTGACGGCCACGTGCTCCTCCTTCGATGGCGTTGCGAAAGGGCGGGACCGGTCCTGGGTTCGGCCGGCGAACGGCGACTATACTGCGGCGCCTCCGCTCCGGCAACGCGACGCCCGATTCACCGACCTTCGGTGCCAGCGCGCCGGACCGGACGGGCCGGGCGCCGGAGCCACGCACACGCACGGCGCGACTGGCGCGTGAATCGTACGGGCGCGCTACACTCCCGCGTGCCATGTTCCGGTTCCGCCGCGCCGTGCTCGCCGTCGCCGCCCTGGTCGCGCTCTCGGGCGCTGCGCGCGTCGACGCATCCGATGCCCCCGCGCTGACGCCGATCCGCGTCGGCCCGCACGAGTGGTATTTCCAGGGCGAGGCCGGCGCGGCGAGCGCGGCGAACCGCGGCTTCATGTCGAACGCGGGCTTCGTCGTCACCGGCGACGGCGTCGTGGTCCTCGACGCGCTCGGCACGCCCGCGCTCGGCCGCGCGATGATCGAGGCGATCCGCAAGACCACCCGCGAGCCGATCCGTCGCGTGATCGTGTCGCACTACCACGCCGACCACTTCTACGGGCTGAAGCCGTTCAAGGACGCCGGCGCGGAGATCTGGGCGCATCGCCGCTCGCTCGACTACCTCGCGTCGGAGGTCGCCGCCGAGCGCCTGGCCCAGCGGCGCGCCGAACTCTTCCCCTGGGTCGACGACTCGACCGAACTCGTCCGGCCCGACGTCCTCGTCGACGGCGACACGTCGTTTCGCATGGGAACGCTCGACTTCCGAATCATCGACATGAGCGGTGCGCACGCGCCCGACGACCTGATGCTGCTCGTCGAGGGCGACCGCGTGCTCTACGCGGGGGATCTGCTGTTCGCCGGCCGGCTGCCCTTCGTCGGCAACGCCGACTCGAAGCGCTGGCTCGCGGCGATCGAACGCCTGATTCCGATGGAGCCGCGCGTCGTCGTACCCGGGCACGGCGCGGCGTCCCGCGACGTCGCGCGCGACCTCGTGCTCACGCGCGACTATCTCTCCTTCCTCCGCGACGCGATGGGCCGCGCCGTGGCCGACTTCGAACCGTTCGACGAGGCGTACTCGAGGACCGACTGGTCGCGCTTCCGCGCGCTCCCCGCCTTCGAGTCCGCCAATCGCATCAATGCCTGGGGCACCTACCTCCGCATGGAGCAGGAGGCGCTCGGGGCCGGGAAGCCCTGATGGCCGACCTTCCGATGATCGGCGATCCGGTGCTCGCGGTGGCCGTGCGTGCCGCGCGGCGCGCCTCGTCGGTGCTCGTCGACGCCGCGCGCGATCTGAAGCGCCTCCCGACCTTCTCGAAGGAACACGACGAGATCGCGTCGGCCGCGAGCGACGAGACCCGCGCGGCGATCGTCGCCACGCTCGGCGCGGCGTTCCCCGAGCATCGCGTTCTCGGCGAAGCCGCGGAAACGCCGCCCGCGGGGCACGAACCCTCGCCCTACCAGTGGGTCGTCCACCCGATCGACGGCCGGCGGAACTTCGCGCACGGCTATCCGCACTACGCGGTGTCGATCGCCCTCGCGCACGGCGCCGAGATCACGCATGCGGCGGTGCTCGACCCGGTGCACGAGGAACTCTTCACCGCCGTGCGCGGCAAGGGCGCACAGTTGAACGGGACGCCGATCCGCGTCTCGGCGTGCACGCGGCTCGAGGATGCGCTGGTCGCGACCGATTTCCCGGAGCGTCGCAGTGCGAAGGCGGCGCCCTATCTCGCGACGCTGACCGCCGTGATGTCCCGCTGCGCGGGCCTGCGCCGATCCGGAGCCGGTTCGCTCGACCTCGCCTACCTCGCTGCGGGGAGACTCGACGGCTTCTTCGTCACGAGCCTCAAGCCGGGCGACATCGCCGCCGGCGCGCTCATCGTCAAGGAGGCGGGCGGTCGTGTCGGGGACTTCGCCGGCGGAACCGAGTTCCTGCGCGGCAGCGAGGTGATCGCGGCGGCGCCCGGCCTGTTCGCGCCGCTGCGCGAGACGATCGCCGCTGCCCGCACCTGAGGCCATCCCCCGGGAGCGCGGTCGCGGGCGCGCAGGAGCGTCGAGGATCGGCCGTGCGAAGCCGGAGGGCCGCTGGATCTCAGGCGAGCCGCTGGAACCAGAGCACCGACAGCGCCGCCGCGGTAACGGTGAGGACCGCCGCGAGCGCGACGAACAGCGCCGAGATCTCGGTGTGCGCGCGCTCGAACACGTACTGGGCGTTGAGGTTCTCGTAGACCTGAGTGAGGTCGGCGGCCGACTTCGCGTGGAAGTACGTCGCCTTCGTCACCTCCGCGATGGCCTTCAGCGCCTCCTCGTCGAAGCGCATGTAGATCGACCATCCGTCGAAGCTGACCGACGCCCCTTCGGCGGTGCCGAAGCCCACCGTGTAGACGCGCACGCCGCGGTCGGCGGCCATGCGCGCCGCGTCGACCGGATCCGGGCCGGTCGTGCGCCGCCCGTCGGTGAGCAGGATGATCGCCGCCGACTTGTTCGACCCGGGCCGTACCGGAACGAACGCGGACTTCGGCGCCGCCGGCTTCTCGTCGAGCGAGCGCCCCTGCGCCTCGTTGAACGCGCGCATCGCCCCGCTCGGGACGTTCGCCGCGGCCAACTCGTCGGCCTGTTCGGGGAAGATCGCGACGAGCGAGGTCAGGATGCCGGTGCCGATCGCCGTGTGACGCTGGAGTTCGAGGCGATCGATGGCGGTGACGAGGTCGTCGCGATTGCGCGTGGGCGGCTGCAGGATGGCGGCGGAACCCGCGAACGAGACCAACGCGAGCCGCACGTCGCCCGGCTGCGCCTTGACGAACGCCTTGGCAGCGGCCTGCGCGGCCTCGATGCGCGAAGGCTCGATGTCGTTCGCGCGCATCGACAGCGACACGTCGATGGCGAGCACGATCGTCCGGTGGTCGGAGGGCAGCGTGATCCGCGCACCCGGACGGGCGGCGGCGATCACCAGCGCGACGATGGCGACGAGGAGGAGCACGGGCGGTACGTGGCGCTTCCAGCCCGGGGCGCGCCCGGCGGCCTCGCGCACGGCGGCGAGGCTCGCGTAGCGCAGCGACACCCGCTTGCGCCTGCGGCCGAGCCACAGGTACACGGCGATGAGGCCCGGCACCGCCAGGAGCAGCCAGAGGACCGAAGGCCACGCGAACGACATCGTTCCCTCGTCAGGGCCCCGGTGCGCGTGCGGCGCGGGGCCGTTCCGGCATCACTCTACCACCGCGGCGGGCGCACGAGGCGCCCCGCGGAGATCCTCACGCCCGCAGCAGGTCGGCGAGGGCCTGCGGGATTTCGATGCCTTCGCGGGCGGCGCGTTCGGCGAGTCCGGTCCTGCGCGCACCGGGCAGTCGCACTCCGGAATCGCGCAGCATCTCGGCCACCAGGACTTCGACCCGCGCGGCGTAGACCTCGCTCCCCGCGAGCGCGCCGGGATCGACGACGAGAAACGCCTGCCCGAGACGGGGGCGATTGCCTTCCTCGACGAAGAACGAACTCGCCTCGAAGCCGATCGCCGCGCCGGTCAGCGCGGTGACGAGGAGTTCGACGACGAGCGCGAGCATCGCGCCCTTCGCCCCGCCCATCGGCAGCATCGAGCCTTCGAGCCCCGCCTTCGGGTCGGTCGTCGGGCGGCCGTCGCGGTCGAGCGCCCAGCCCTCCGGGATCGGCTTGCCGTCGCGCGCGGCCACCATCAGCTTGCCGCGCGCGACTTCCGAGAGCGACAGGTCGATCACCAAGGGCGGTGCGTCGCGGCGCGGAAACACCGCGGCGACGGGATTGGTTCCGAAGATCGCGTGGCGACCGCCCGCGGCCGGCATCGCCGAAGGCGAGTTCGAGAACGCGAGACCCACCATCCCCGCAGCGGCCACCGGCATCAGGTGACGCGCGGCTACGCCGAAATGGTGGCTGTTGGTCACGCCCGCGAACGAAACCCCGTGCGTGCGTGCGCGCGCGATCGCTTCGTCCACCGCGAGCGCGCAGGCGGGGAACGCGAGTCCGCAACCGGCGTCGACGAGGCACGCCCCGCCGCGCTCGCGCACGACCTGCGGCACCGCGTTGCCGTCCGCGCGGCCGTTGCGCAGGTGCGCGGCATACTGGGCGACGCGCGAGACGCCGTGCGAGGCGATGCCCTGCAGATCGGCGTCGACGAGGGCGCGGGCGGTCGCTGCGGCCATCGCGGGGTTCGCCCCGGCGCGCTCCAGCGCGCGCGTCGCCAGCGCCAGCAGGTCGTCGGGGGCGAAGGTCGGCATGGTCAGCGCCGCGCGAGTGCGGCGAGCACGCGCTCGGCGATCAGCATCGAAACGCGAGCGTTGGACTCCGCCGTGAGCCCGGCGATGTGCGGCGTGAGCAGCAGCCGCGGTGCGCCGGCGAGCGGCGAGCCGGCCGGCAACGGTTCGCGCGCGAACACGTCGAGCGCGGCGCCGCCCAGGCTTCCCGAGCGCAACGCGGCGGCGAGGGCCGCCTCGTCCACGATGCCGCCGCGCGACGTGTTGACGAGGATCGCGCCCGGCCGCATCGCCGCGAGGCGCGACGCGTCGACCATGCCGCGCGTCGTCGCGGTCAGCGGCAGGTGCAGCGACACCACGTCGGCACGCGCGAGCAACGCGTCGAGCGACAGGGGCTCGGCGTGCGCGTCGCGCCACGCGGGGTCGCCGGGAGCGAGCATCGCGTCGTGTCCGACGATGCGCATGCCGAGGCCTCGGGCGAGCCGCGCGGTCGTCCGCCCGATGTCGCCGAAGCCGACGAGTCCCAGCGTCTTCCCGGCGATCTCGCGCCCGGACGACAGCGCCACGCGCGGCCAGCGGCCCTCCGCGACCTCCGCCGACGAGGCGTAGGCACCGCGCAGCAACATCATGGCGGTCGCGATCACGTACTCGGCCACCGCGAGCGCGTTCGCGCCGGTGGCCGGGATGACCTCGATGCCGCGCGCCGCGCAGGCCGGCAGGTCGATGTTGTCGAGACCGACGCCCAGGCGTCCGACCACGCGCAGCCTGCGACCCGCCGCGAGCAGCGCTCCGCGCACCTGGGTGCGGTTGCGCACGATCAGCGCGTCCGCATCGGCGAGCATCGCCGCGAGGTCGTCCGGCCGGTCGACGAGGTCGCTCGCATGGTGCGTGTCGTGCACCGCCGCGAGGCGCGCGAGGGCGTCCGCGTCCATGAATTCGGAGACGACGATGCGCATGCCGGGCGGCTCGCGGCCGGTCAGGTCGCGAAGAGGCGGTTCATGTCGGCGAACGCCTTGAACTCGAGCGCGTTGCCGAACGGGTCGAGGAAGAACATCGTCGCCTGCTCGCCCGCCTCGCCGCGGAAACGCAGGTGCGGCTCGATCACGAAGCGCACGCCCGCGGCCCGGAACTTCGCCGCGAGTGCGTCGAAGGTCGCGAGGTCGACGACGACGCCGAAGTGACGGACCGGGACCTCCTTGCCGTCGACGAGGTTCGTCGCCTCCGCCATGTCGGTGGCCGCCACGCGGTGCGCGACGATCTGGTGGCCATGGAAGTCGAAGTCGACCCAGTCCTCCGAGCTTCTCCCCTCGGCGCACCCGAGGAAGTCGCCGTAGAACCGGCGCGCCACGGCGAGGTCGGTCACCGGGAACGCCAGGTGGAAGCGCGGATACGGAGTGGTCGGCAGCGCCATGCGTCAGGCAACAGGTAACAGGTAACAGGTAACAGGTAACAGGTGGCGGGCGGCGAGGCGCCCGCCCGGTCATTGCCAGGGCAGCCGTTCGAGGTCGACGTTGCCGCCGGAGACGATGATGCCGACACGCATGCCGGAGATGGGGAAGCGTCGCTCCAGCAGGCAGGCGAGCGGCACGGCGGCCGAAGGCTCGATCACGAGCTTGGCGCGCTCCCAGGTGATGCGCATCGCACGGACGATCGCCTCCTCGCTGCAGGATTCGACCCCGTCGACGTTCGCGCGAATCGCGGCGAGCGTGCGCGGCGCGAGCGGCGTGCGCAGCCCGTCGGCGATCGTCGGCGACAGGCCGGCCGGCAGCGGTTCGACCCTGCCGCTGCGAAACGCGAGCGTCGCGTCGCCGGCGTGCGCCGGTTCCGCCCCGAAGACGCGCACGGCCGGCTTCATGCCCTTCGCGGCGATCGCCGTGCCGGAGAGGAGCCCTCCCCCGCCGACCGGCGCGATCACGGCGTCGAGGTCCGGCACATCCTCGAGGAGTTCGAGCGCGGCGGTGCCCTGTCCCGCGATGACATGAGCGTGGTCGAACGGATGGATCATCGTCGCGCCGGTCTCGCGCTCGACCTCCGCGCACACCGCCGCGCGCGACGCCGCGTCCATGCCGGAGAACCGGATCGTCGCGCCGAGGCGCGCGACGTTCGCCTGCTTCACCTTCGCCGAGCCTTCCGGCATCACGACCCAGGCGGGGATGCCCCGCCGCGAGGCGGCGTAGGCGATCGCCGCGCCGTGGTTGCCCGACGAGTGCGTGACCACGCCCCGCGCCGCTACGCCGTCGGCGAGCGAGAACACGGCGTTCGACGCGCCACGCGCCTTGAACGCGCCGATCCGCTGCAGGTTCTCCGCCTTGAACCAGATCCTCGCGCCCGCCTCCGCGTCGATCGCGGCGCAGGTGAAGACCGGCGTACGGTGCACGTGCGCGCGGATGCGCGCGTGCGCCGCGCGGATCGCGGCGAGATCGGGCAGCGTCAGGGCGGTATCGAGGCGGTCGTTCATGCGCGGGCGGACGCTACGCGCTCTCGTAGAGCCGCGTCAGCACGAACTCGCGGTGCCCGAGCGCTTCCGCCGCCGTGAATCGGCCGTTCGCGGTGCGGAACATCATGTCGATCAGACGGTCGCCGGCCTGCGACATGGTGATCTGTCGCTGCAGCAGCCCGGACGTATCGACGTCGATGTGCTCGCTCATCAGGCGGACGGTGCGCGGGTTCGCGCAGATCTTGATCACCGGCAGGATCGGGTTGCCGATGACGTTGCCCTGCCCGGTCGGGAAGAAGTGAACGACGAATCCCGAGGCCGCGCACAGCGTGACCATCTCCGCGGCCGCCGAACTCGAGTCCATGAACCACAGCCCGGGATGCGTCGGCACCTCGGCCTTGTCGAGCACCCCGTCGACGACGCATTTGCGTCCGATCTTCTGGATGTTCCCGAGCGCCTTCTCCTCGATCGTCGTGAGTCCGCCGGCGATGTTGCCCTTGGTCGGCTGCGACTCGGAGAGATCGGAGGTCTTGTGGCGCTCGACCACCTGCTGGTAGCGGTCGAACATGCGCATGAACTCGGCACGCACCTTGTCGTCGCGGCAGCGCGCCGCGACGATCTGCTCTCCGCCGGTCAATTCGGTGGTCTCGCCGAACACGAGCGTGCAGCCCGCGGCGTAGAGCTTGTCGAACGCGTCGCCGACGGTCGGGTTCGCTCCGCAGCCCGAGGTCGTGTCGGATTCGCCGCACTTGGTCGAGACCCACAGCTCCCGCAGTTCGCACTCGACGCGGTGCTTCTCGGTCGCCCATTGCAGGTGTTCGCGGGCCGCCTTCGACGCCCGCATGATCGTGTCGTGGTCGCCGTGGCCCTCGATGCCGAAACTCGAGACCGGCTTGCCGGTCGCCGCGATGCCGTCGGCCACCTTCTTCGCCCAGCCGTCCTCGATGCCGATCACGACGACCGCCGCGACGTTGGGATTCGACCCGGTCCCGATCAGCGTGCGGAAATGCAGGTCGAGGTCGGCGCCGAACTGCAGCCGGCCGTAGGGGTGCGGGATCGCGAGGACGCCCTTGACGTTGTTCGCCACCGCTTCGCACGCCGCGTTCGACAGGTCGTCGACCGGCAGCACGATGACGTGGTTGCGGACGCCGACGCGGCCGTTCTCGCGGCGGTAGCCCCAGAAAGTCGTGTTCATCGCCTCTCCCTCACCAGCGCTTGGTCTTGATGTTGTGCACGTGCGCGTGCTCGCCCTTGCGGATCGGCTTCACGACCTTGCCGATGTCGATGCCGTACTTGATCACCGTGTCGCCGACGGCGAGGTCCTTCAGCGCGACCTTGTGGCCGATCGGGATGTCCTGGATGCAGTCGAGTTCGATCGTCCTGTCGTCGTCGAGGATGAGGCCGGTGAGCTTCGTGCCGGCCTTCAGGTTCTCGACCACGACGACGGCGACCGAGTCGTGCGGATCGTGCAGCACGCAATGGATCATCGGGAGTCTCCGGTACGGGAGCGCGCCGACGTGGCGCGCCCGGATGCCCCCCGATTATAGCGCCGCCGCGCCCGATCTCCTGCGGGGCTACCAGGCGAGGTCGCGCTGCGCGACCGGCGCGAAGCTGCGGCGATGGGCGGCGCAGGGGCCATGGCGCGCGAGTGCGGCGAGGTGCTCGGGGGTGCCGTAGCCCTTGTGGCGCGCGAAGCCGTAGAGCGGGAAGCGCGCGTCGAGTTCGACCAGCATCGCATCGCGCGCGGTCTTCGCGAGGATCGACGCCGCCGAGATCGCCGGCACGTCGCGGTCGCCCTTGACGATCGCGCGCGCCGGACACCCGAGTTCGGGGCAGCGGTTGCCGTCGACGAGCACCTGCTGCGGCGCGACGGCGAGCGCCTCGACCGCTCGGCGCATCGCGAGCATCGTCGCGCGCAGGATGTCGGCGGCGTCGATCTCCTCCACCTCGGCATGCGCGACCGCGAATGCCACGGCGCGCTCGCGGATCGCGGAGGCGAGTTCCGTCCGCCGCCGCGCCGACAGCGTCTTGGAGTCGGCGAGACCGGCGACCGGTCTCCCGTCATCGAGAATGACCGCCGCGGCCACGACCGGACCGGCGAGCGGGCCACGTCCCGCTTCGTCCACGCCCGCGACGAGGAGCGCGCGCTGCGCGTTCACGCCGTAGCTCCGGAGCGACCGAGTTCGCCGGCCAGCGCCTCCGCGGCGAGCGCGCCGGTATCGGCCGCGAGCTCCCGCGCGAACGATGCGAACACGCCCTCGATCGCATGGCGCGCCACGGTGTCGTCGAACAGGTTGAGCGCGGCGACCGCCAGATTCTCGCCGGTCGCGTCCTCCTGGACGAGTTCGGGCACCACGAACCGGCCGGCGAGCACGTTCGGCAGGCCGACCCATGGGACGAGGAGCCTCGGCCGCACGAGCCTCGCGGTGATCGCCGACACGCGATAGAAGATGACGTGCGGGCAGCGAGCGAGCGCAGCCTCGAGCGTCGCCGTCCCGGAGGCGACGATGCCCACGTCCGCGGCGCGCAACGCGTCGTTCGCATGGCCGTAGAGCAGCGTCATCGGCAGCTCCCGGGCGTCGTCGCGCCAGATCGCCTGCTCGAACGCCTCGCGCGTCGCCCGCGAGACCAGCGGCACGAGGAAGCGCGCATCCGGACGCGCCTTCGCGATGCGGCGCGCCGCGTCGATCACCACCGCCGCGTGCATCTCGACTTCGGACAGGCGGCTCCCCGGCAGCAGCGCGAACACCGGAATCGCGAGACCCAGGCGCAGGCGCTCGCGCATCGTCCGGCGGCTCCAGTCGGAGGCCGCGTGCGCGGCCATCGGATGGCCCACGTAGGTCACCGGTACTCCGGCCTCCCGGTAGAGCGGCGGCTCGAACGGGAAGAGCGCGAGCACGCGATCGGCCGCTCGGCCGATCGTCGCGATCCGTCCGCGCCGCCACGCCCACACCGATGGACTGACGAAATGGATCGTGCGCACGCCGCGCGCCTTCAACCGTCGCTCGAGCCCGAGGTTGAAGTCCGGCGCGTCGACGCCGACGAACGCGCCGACCTGCTCCGCGATGAACCGGGCCGCGAGCTCCCGCCGCAGCGCGACGAGCGAGGGAAGGTGCCGGACGACCTCCGTCACGCCGCGCACCGCGAGCCGCTCGGTCGACACCCACTGCTCGCAGCCGGCGGCGACCATCTTCGGCCCCGCGACGCCGACGAACCGCAGGTTCGGATGACGCGCGCGCGCCGCGACGATCAGCGTCGCCGCGAGCGCGTCGCCGGAGGCTTCGCCCGCGACGATGCCGACGGTGGTCGTCGCCGAAGCCCCCGGCGTTTCGCGCATCCGGACGCCTCAGCGGACGATGCCGCGCCCGGCCACCGCGAGGAACTCGACGAGCGGCGCGAGCACCGGTTCCCGGCCGGCGTCCTGCGCGAGCTTCGCGCGCGCGTCTTCGAGCGAGCGCCCTTCGCGGTAGAGCGTCTTGTAGGCGCGGCGCACGGCGAGGATCTCCGCGGGCGAGAATCCGCGGCGGCGCAGTCCCTCGTTGTTGGTGCCCTTCGGCACCGCCGGGTAGCCCTGCACGACGGTGTACGGCGGCACGTCCTGCAGCACGATGGTGCCGGCGGCGAGCATCGTGTGGGCGCCGACGCGACAGAACTGGTGGACGCCTGCGTAGGCGCCGAGGACGGCCCAGTCGTCGACGCGTACGTGCCCCGCGACCTGCGCGTTGTTCGACCAGGTCGTTCGGTTGCCCACCACGCAGTCGTGCGCCACGTGCGTGTAGGCGAGGAACCAGTTGCCGTCTCCGATCGTCGTCTCGGCACGGTCCTGCGCCGTGCCGGCGTGGATCGAGACGTACTCGCGGATCACGTTCTCGTCGCCGATCGTCGTCGACACCGGCTCGCCGCCGTACTTGCGGTCCTGCGCGGCGAGTCCGACCGACGCGAACGGATAGATCCGGTTCCGCCTCCCGATCGTCGTGCGGCCGTCGATCACGACGTGCGGACCCACCGTCGTCCCTGCGCCGATCGACACCGCGGCGCCGATCACCGAGTACGGCCCGACCTCGACGTCGGCGTCGAGCGACGCCTTCGGATCGACCAGCGCCGCAGGGTGGATACGGGCCATCGAAGCGGCGTCAGACGCCCGGCACCGGACGAAGCGCGGACAGGAGCGTCGCCTCGCAGGCGAGTTGCCCGTCCACGGTCGCGCGCACCGCCCAGCGTCCGACGTCGCGCATCCCCTTGAGGAACGTCGACTCGAGGATCAGCGCGTCGCCCGGCACGACCTGGCGCTTGAAGCGCGCCTCGTCGATGCCGGCGAACAGGAAGAGCTTCCTTCCGCCCATGGCGTCCGGATCCCCGCGGTAGGCGACGATCGCGCAAGCCTGGGCCAGCGCCTCGATGATCAGCACGCCCGGCATCACCGGGAAATGCGGGAAGTGGCCGGGAAAGAACGGCTCGTTGATCGTGACGTTCTTGAGCGCCCTGATGCGCACGCCCGGCTCGAGTTCGAGCACCCGATCGACGAGGAGCATCGGGTAGCGGTGCGGCAGCGTCGCGCGTATGGCCTGGATGTCGAGCGTTTCCATGATTCCTTCGTTTCAGTCGCCGGATCGAAGGGCGCGCAGCGCGCGCTCGACTTGGATCAGGCGCTCGGCGAGACGGTCGAGCTGGCGGAGCCGAGCCATGTTGCGCTGCCACTCGGTGAACGGCACCACCGGGAACGCGCTGCTGTACGCGCCGGGCGAGACGATCGACGACATCACGACGGCGGCCCCGCCGAGCGTCGTCCCGTCGGGGATCGAGAGGTGCCCGGAGATCATCGCGGCGCCGCCGATCCTGCAGCGCTTCCCGATCCGGGTCGATCCGGCGATGCCGACGCAACCGGCGATCGCCGTCCCCGCGCCGATCTCGCAGTTGTGCCCGATCTGGATCTGGTTGTCGAGCTTGACGTCGTCGCCGATCAGCGTGTCCTCGATCGCGCCGCGGTCGATGGTCGTGTTCGCTCCGATCTCGACCCGGTCGCCGACGACGACGCGGCCCACCTGCGGAATCCGCAGCCAGCGCCCGCCGTCCTCGGCGAGACCGAACCCGTCGGCCCCGATCACCGCCCCGGCGTAGACGAGCGCGTCCTCGCCGATCACGCACCGGTCGCCGACGACGACGTTGGCACCGAGGCGGGAACGCGCGCCGATGCTCGCGCCCTCGCCCACGACGCAGCCCGGCCCGAGTGCGACCTCCGCGCCCAGGATCGCGCGCGCGTTCACCGTGACGTGCGGGCCGATCGACACGCCGTCGCCGATCGAGGCCGTGACGTCGACGACCGCGCTCCCGTGGATGCCGGGAGGCGCGGCGCGGGCGGGGTGCAGCAAGGCCGCGACCCGCGCGTAGACGAGGTAGGGTTGCGCCGACACCAGCCTCGGCAGCGAGGTCCGCCCGGCATCCGCGGGCGACACGATGACCGCCGAGGCTCGCGTCGTGGCGAGTTGCGGCGCGTAACGCGGATTGGCGAGGAAGGCGATCGCGCCGGCCTGCGCGCGTTCGAGGGTCCCGACGCGATGCACCCGGACCGCGGTGTCGCCCTCGGTCGACGCTCCGGTCCGCCGCGCGAGTTCGGCGAGCGTCATGCCGTCGCGGGAATCGGTCGGCGCCATCGGCGCGGGAAGGCGGACGGCCGCGCTACTTGTCGGCGAGCGCCTTGATCACCTTCTCGGTGATGTCGATGCGCTGGCTCGCATAGACGACCGGATCCTGCAGGATGAGGTCGAACTTCTCGGTCTCGGCGATCTGCTGGATCACCTTGTTCGCGCGCTCCTGGAGCTGCGCGAGCTCCTCGTTGCGCCGCAGGTTCAGGTCCTCGCGAAACTCGCGCTGGGCGCGCTGCAGGTCGCGGGACAGGTTGGCGAGGTCCCGTTCCTTCGTGCGGCGCTCGGACTCGGCCATCGTGGCGCCGTCCTTGTCGAGCGAACTCTGCAGGTCGCGGGTCTGCTTGGTGAGCTTCTGGACTTCGGCGTCGCGCGTCGCGAACTCCTTCTCGAGCTTGGCCTGCGCGCGCTTGGCCGGAGCGGCCTCGCGGAAGAGCCGCTCGGTGTTGACGAAGCCGATGCGGAACGCGGACGCCGCGGGCGTCGTCGCGCTCGCGCCTTGCGCCGCTGCGGTGCCCGAAGCCGCCGCGAGCAGCATGGCCGCGACGAGGAAGAAGGGTCGTTTCACGTGGGTCTCCTGCACGGGATCGCCCGGGGTCAGAACACCGAGCCCATCTGGAACTGGAACTTCTGGATCTTGTCGCCCGGCTCCTCGTTCAACGGAATCGCGTAGCTGAACTTGAGCGGCCCCATCGGCGAGTTCCAGGCGAGGCCGACGCCGGCCGAGAAGCGGAACGACTCGAAATCCGGCTGGAGGCCGTCGAGGTAGATCTGGCCCATGTCGCCGAACACCGACAGCCGCACCGCCTGTTGCCCGGCGAGCAGCGGATAGAACAGTTCGGCGTTGCCCACGATCTTGCGCTTGCCTCCGAGCACGTTGCCGTACACGTCGCGCGGCCCGAGCGAACTCGTCTCGAATCCCCGGACCGAGCCGACGCCGCCGGCGTAGAACGCCTTGAAGAACGGAAGCGGCTTGCCCTGGTAGCCGTCGCCGTACCCCAGTTCGCCGCGCAGCATCAGGACGAACGGCCGGTAGACCGGCCAGAACCACTGCTGCACGTACTGCGCCCGGTAGTACGACAGATCGCCGGGCGGCAGTCCCAGTTCCAGCAGGAAGCTCTGCAGCCGACCCTGGTTAGGATAGAGAATGTCGTCGCGCGTGTCACGCGCCCATCCCAGCGTCGCCACGAACGCGTTGGTGGTCGCGCCGAATTCGTCGACGAAGTCGATGTACGCCGGCGGAGAGTCCTGGAACAGCGTCAGTTCGGTGCGGTCGAACCGGAAGCCCAGGTTGACCGTGTCCGTCTCGGTGATCGGGATGCCGAAGCCGATGGCCGCGCCGATCGTGTCCGAGGCGTACTGGGACACCGACAGCGAGGTCGGGTCGAGGCGGCGCACGTACGCCTCCAGCGTCCTCGACACCCCGTTCACCGTCCAGTACGGCTCGGTGAACGCGATCGAGTAGGTTCGGTTCACCTTGCTCGTGTTGACGTTGAGCGCGAGCGCGTTGCCCGAGCCGAACACGTTCTGCTGCGACACCGTGCCGCTGAACACGAGGCCTTCCGCGTTCGAGTATCCGAGGCCCGCGAGCAGGTTGCCGGTCGACTTCTCGGTCACCGAGAACTCGACGTCGACCTGGTCGGTGGCGCCGGCCACCGGCGGGGTCTCGACGTTGACGTCGTCGAAGTATCCGAGCCGCTTCATCCGCACCTTCGAGCGGTCGATGCGGCCGCTGTCGAACCAGGCGCTCTCGAGCTGGCGCGCCTCGCGGCGGATGACCTCGTCGCGCGTCTTGGAGTTTCCGCTCACGTTGATGCGGCGGACGTACACGCGGCGGCCGGGGTCGACGTAGATCGTGAACGCCGCGGTCGCCTTCTCGCGGTCGATCTCCGGCACCGCGTTCACGTTGGCGAACGCGTAGCCCTCGGCCCCGAGCCGGTCCGAGATCGCCTTCGTGGTCTTCTGCACCTTCTCGCGCGAGAACACCTCGCCGGGCGCGATCGCCACGAGGCCGCGGAGCTCGGACGCGTCGACGGCGAGGTCGCCGCCGAGGCGCACGTCGCTGATCGTGTAGCGCGGTCCCTCGTTGATGTTGACGGTGATGAAGATGTCTTCCTTGTCGGGCGAGATCGACACCTGCGTCGACGTGATGTCGAACTCGAGGTAGCCTCGGTTCTGGTAGAAGTTGCGCAGCGCCTCGAGGTCGCCCTGCAGCTTCTGCCGGCTGTACTGGTCGTTCTTCGTGTACCAGGTGAGCCAGCCGGGCGTGGTCAGCAGCATCTCGTGCCTGAGCTGCGCCTCGGTGAACGCCTTGGTGCCGATGATGTTGATCCGCGCGATGCGCGAGGCCGACCCTTCGTCGACGGTGAAGTTGATCGCGACGCGGTTGCGTTCCTGCGGCGTCACCGTCGTCTGCACCTTGGCCGCGTACAGGCCGCGCGAGATGTACTGGCGCTTCAGCTCCTGCTCGGCCCGGTCGAGGGCCGAGCGGTCGAAGATGCGGCCTTCGGTGAGGCCGATGTCCTTCAGCGCCTTGCGTATCGTCTCGGTGTCGAACTCCTTGTTGCCGACGAAGGTGAGCGAACTGATCGTCGGCCGCTCCTGCACCAGCACCACCAGCACGTCGCCCTCGCGCTCGAGTTGCACATCGCGAAAGAATCCGGTGGCGTAGAGCGCCTTCACCGCGGCCGAGAGCTTCTCGTCGTCGACGCGCTCGCCGACCTTGATCGGCAGGTAGCTGAAGATCGTGCCCGCCTCGGTGCGCTGCACGCCCTCGACGCGGATGTCGCGCACGACGAACGGATCGGCGGCCCGCGAGGGGAGCGGCGCCAGCGCGGCGGCGAGCGCGAGCGCCGCGCCGAGCCAGCGGGCGATGCGGGACACGGCCCTGCGGTCAGAACAGACGGGAGACATCATTGACGAGCGCGAGGGTCATCAGCACGGCGAGGAGCGCCATGCCGATGCGCTGCCCGACCTCGAAGGCCCGGTCGGATACCGGTCGGCCCAGGACGATTTCGGCGAGATAATACAGCAAGTGCCCGCCGTCCAAGAGCGGGATGGGCAGGAGGTTCAGCACGCCGAGGCTGATGCTGATGAGCGCGAGGTAACCGACGAAGGTCAGGATGCCGGCCTGCGCGGACTGGCCCGCGTAGTCGGCGAGCGTGATCGGTCCGGAGAGGTTCCTGAGCGATGCGTCGCCGGTGATCATCCGGCCGAGCATGCGCAGCGTGAACGCGGACAACTCCCAGGTCTTGCGCACGCCCGCGGCGAGGGCTTCGACCGGATTCGAGCGCACCGTGGTCGTCACGCTCGCGACCGCGGAGGCATCCGCCTTGAGGCGCAGGCCCGCGAGTCCGATGCGGCGCCCGCCCTGCTCCTGCGCCTCGGGCACCACGGCGAGATCGATCTCCGCGCCGTCGCGCGCGATGCGGAAGACCACCGGCGCCCCCGGCTTCGCGTGCGTGGCCGACGCCACGTCGGACGGCGAGCGCGCCGCCCGGCCGTCCACCGCGACGATGCGATCGCCGGCACGCATGCCCGCCGCCTCGGCGGGTTTTCCCGGCGCGACCTGGTCGACGATCGGAGCACCGAGATCGGGTCGCAGGCCGAGCGCCGCGAGCGGTTGGTTCTCCCAGTCGGCGTTCGACAGCGAGGAGAGCGCGAGCGAACGCGTCGCGCGGCTGCCGTCGGAGCGTTCGACCTCGACGTCCGCGGCAGGATGGCCCTGCGCCTTCACGATGCGCCAACGGAGGTCCTGCAGCGTCGCCACCTTCTCGCCGTCGACCGCCACGACCCGGTCCCGGTCGGCGAATCCCGCCGCCGCGGCGGGGGTGCCCGGCGCCGGCGGCGCGAGCACCGGAATCTGGCCCGGAACGCCGACCACGAACGTGGCGGTGAAAATCGCGACCGCGAGCAGGAGGTTCGCGATCGGACCCGCCGCGACGATCGCGATCCGCTTGCCGACGCTCTGGCGGTTGAAGGCGCGCGGCAGATCCTCCGGCGAGAGCGCGTCCTCCCGTTCGTCGGCCATCTTCACGTAGCCGCCGAGCGGTATCGCCGACAGCGCCCATTCGGTGCGCTCGCGACCGAGCCGCCGCGACCACACGATGCGCCCGAACCCCACCGAGAAGCGCAGCACCTTGACTCCGGCGAGCCGAGCGACCGCGAAGTGTCCGAACTCGTGGAACACGACGAGCACGCCGAGCACCACGAGGAACGCGCCGATCTTCCAGGCGAGATCGATCATGCGGTGACCGCGACGCCGGGGGCGTCAGCGGGAAGCTTCAGGATCCCGCGCGCGACGCCGCGGGCCGCGGCGTCCGCCTCCAGCGCGTCGTCGAGGGCGGCCACCGTGCGCGCGGGCATGCGTTCGAGCGTCTCGGCGCAGGTCGCGTGGATCGCGGGGAACGGCGCGCGCCCGGCGAGGAACGCCGCCACCGCGATCTCGTTCGCCGCGTTCAGCACCACCGTCGCCGTGCCTCCCGCGGCGAGCGCGTCGTAGGCGAGGCCGAGGCAGGGAAAGCGCGCGCGGTCGGGGGCCTCGAACGAGAGCGAAGCGAGCCGCGCGAGGTCGAGCCTCGCCACGCCGCTCTCGATGCGCTCCGGCCACGCCAGCGCCTGCGCGATCGGCGTGCGCATGTCCGGGTGCCCGAGTTGCGCGAGCACCGAGCCGTCGACGTACTCGACGAGCGAATGCACGACGCTCTGCGGATGGAGGACCACGTCGATCATGACGATCGGCACGCCGAAGAGCCAGTGCGCCTCGATCACCTCGAGGCCCTTGTTCATCATCGTCGCCGAGTCGACCGAGATCTTCCGTCCCATGCGCCAGTTCGGATGCGCGCAGGCCTCGTCCGGCGTGACGCCCGCGAGTTCCGCGACCGGACGGGTGCGGAACGGTCCGCCCGACGCCGTCAGGACGAGGCGCCGCACGCCGGCGCGCGCCGGATCGCCGGCATAGTCCGCGGGCAGGCACTGGAACAGCGCGTTGTGCTCGCTGTCGATCGGCAGCAGCGTCGCGCCGCCGTCGCGCGCGGCGCGCATGAACGCGCCGCCACCGACGACGAGCGCCTCCTTGTTCGCGAGGAGCACCCGCTTGCCCGCCCGGGCGGCCGCGAGCGTCGGCCCGATGCCGGCGGCCCCGACGATCGCCGCGAGGACCGTGTCGGCGGCCGGCGAGGCGGCGGCCTCCAGGAGCCCCTCCGCGCCCGCGACCACGCGGGTGGGAAGTCCCGCGCCGGCGAGGTCGCGCCCGAGCGTCCGCGCGGCGTCCGGGTCGAGCATCGCGGCGAGCGCGGGGCGAAACCGGCGGCACAGCGCCGCCATCCTGCCCGCGTTGCGGTGCGCCGCGAGCGCCTCGACCGCATAGCGGTCCGGATGGCGCGCGATGACGTCGAGCGCCGAATCGCCGATCGATCCGGTCGCACCGAGCAGGCTCACGCGTCGCTGCATCGTCATCCCGCGAGGAAGCGGTGCGCCGCGAGCGCCGCCGGCGGCATCGCGGCGAGCAACGCATCGACGCGGTCGAGGACGCCGCCGTGTCCGGGCAGGAGCCGGCCGCTGTCCTTGACGCCGGCCTCGCGCTTCAGCCACGACTCGTAGAGATCGCCCAGCACCGACATGAGCGCCAGCGCGAGCACGAGCGCGATCCACGCGACGACCGCGATCGGACCGGTGGGCCCGTCGTAGCCCGCGGCTCGAGCGAACGGCACGAGCGCGAACGCGTAGACGACGACCGCGGCGAGCGCACCCCATACGCCTTCCCAGGTCTTGCCGGGACTCACGAGCGGCGCGAGCTTGCGCCGTCCGAACGCCCGGCCGGTGAAATAGGCGGCGGTGTCCGCGATCCAGACGATGGCCATCGCCGCGAGTACGAGCCAGGGCGACCGCGCCTGGAGTTCGACCAGCGCGATCCACACGCCCCCCAGCACGACCACGCCGGCGGCGGCGAGCGCCGCGCGCGAACGCGCAGGCCAGCGCTGGACGACCCACGGCAGCGCGAGCGCGAGCCAGAAGAGCGTCGCGACGCCGCACACCGCGACGAGGATGCCGTCGGGCCAGCCGGTCGACGGCAGCGGCGGCGCCGCGGCGAGGAGCGTGGCGCCGAGCGCCGCGGCGGCGACCGCGTACGCCAGGCGAACCCCGCCCGAAAGACGCGCGAGGCCCGCCCATTCGAGCGCGGCCGCGAACACCACGGCGAGCGCCACGCCGGCCCACAGGACCGGCGTGAGCGCGAAGAGCGCCACGAGCACCGAAGGCACGAGCACGGCGGCCGTCGCGACGCGCGTTGCGAGCGGCGTCATGACGCCGCCGCCGCCGGCCTGTCGAGCTGTTCGCTGGTGCGGCCGTAGCGGCGCTCGCGCGTCCGGTACGACGCGATCGCCTCGTCGAGCGCGGCGGCGTCGAAGTCGGGCCAGAGGCGATCGGTGAACCAGAGTTCGGAGTACGCGAGTTGCCACAGCACGAAGTTCGAGACGCGCTGCTCGCCCCCGGTGCGGATGAAGAGGTCGGGCTCGGGCGCGTAGGCGAGCGCGAGGTACGGCGCGATCGCGTCGGCGTCGAGCGGCGCGCCGTCGGCCAGCGCCTCGGGATGCCGGCGGTAGTACGCACGCGCGGCCTGCGCGATGTCCCAGCGGCCGCCGTAGTTGGCGGCGATCGTGAGCGTGAGCCGCGGGTTCGTCGCGGTCAGCAGTTCGCCCGCGGCGATCTGCGCGCGGATGCGGTGGTCGAAGCGCGCCGTGTCGCCGATGACCTTCAACCGGATGCCGTTCTCGTGCAGCTTGCCGACCTCGACTTCGAGCGCCCGCAGGAACAGCTCCATCAGGATCGAGACCTCGTCCGCGGGGCGCCGCCAGTTCTCGCTCGAGAACGCGAACAGCGTCAGGTAGTCGATGCCCCGCTCGACCGCCGCGCGCACGACGACGCGCACCGCCTCGACGCCGCGCTTGTGCCCGGCGACGCGCGGCAGCATCCGCTTCTTCGCCCAGCGGCCGTTGCCGTCCATGATGATCGCGACGTGCCGCGGCATGTCCCGGTCCCCGGGGATCTCGCGCGTGGAGGATGTGAACACGTGTCGTTCAGGTCGCGGGACGCGCCGCGCACCTCGCCGGTCCGGGAGGCGCGCGGCCGCGCTCAGACCGCCATCAGGTCCGCTTCCTTCTGGTGCAGCACCTTGTCGATCTCGGCCACGAACCGGTCGGTGAGCTTCTGCACGTCGGTCTGCGCATGGCGCTCGTCGTCTTCCGCGACCTTGTGGTCCTTGAGGAGCTTCTTCAACTGCTCGTTCGCCTCGCGCCGGACGTTGCGCACCGCGACGCGGGCGTTCTCGGCCTCGTGCCGAACGACCTTGATCAGGTCGCGACGGCGCTCCTCGGTCAGCGCGGGCATCGGCACGCGGATCAGGTCGCCGGAGGTCGCGGGATTCAACCCGAGGTCGGAGTCGCGGATCGCCCGCTCGATCGCCGGGACGAGCTTCTTCTCCCACGGCTGGACGGTGATCGTGCGCGCGTCGGCGAGCTGGACGTTGGCGACCTTCGGGACCGCGGTCATCGTGCCGTAGTAGTCGACCATCACGTGGTCGAGCAGGCCGGCGTGCGCGCGTCCGGTCCGCACCTTGCCGAGGTCCGTCTTCAACGACTCGATCGTCTTCGCCATCTTCTGCTCGGCGCCCTTCTTGATCTCCGCAATCATCGGCAGCCTCCGTCGTTCAGCAATGCACGAGCGTGCCCTCGTCCTCGCCCATCACGGCGCGCTTCAACGCGCCCGGCGAGAAGATCGAGAACACCTTGAGCAGCATGTCCTGGTCGCGGCACAGCGCCAGCGCGGTCGCGTCCATCACCTTGAGGTTCTTCACGATCGCCTCGTCGAACGTCAGCTCCGCGTAGCGCCGCGCCTGCGGATCCTTCTTCGGGTCCGCCGTGTAGACGCCGTCGACCTTGGTCGCCTTGAGCACGATGTCCACGCCCATCTCGCGTCCGCGCAGCGCCGCCGCGGTGTCGGTCGTGAAGAACGGGTTGCCGGTGCCGGCCGCGAAGATCACCACCTTGCGCTCCTCGAGGTGGCGCAGCGCGCGCCCGCGGATGTAGGGCTCCGCGACCTGGTCGATGCGCAGCGCCGACTGCACCCGGGCCTCGACGCCCGCGCGCTGCAGCGCGTCCTGCAGCGCGAGCGCGTTCATCAGCGTCGCGAGCATGCCCATGTAGTCGGCGGTCGCGCGGTCCATGCCCGCAGCGCCGGGCGCGACGCCGCGGAAGATGTTGCCGCCGCCGATGACGATCGCGATCGCCACGCCGAGTTCGTGCACCTCGCCGATCTCGGCGACGATGCGGTCGATGGTCTCGCGGTTGATGCCGTAGGCGTCGTCGCCCATCAGCGCTTCACCGGAGAGCTTGAGCAGGATGCGCCGGTACGCGGGCGACGGCGCCGCGGAGGTGACCGCGGCGAGCGGCGCGGTCGAAGGCGTGGGCGGGGTCATCGCAGGTCTCCGGGGCGGAACCGATCCGGCGCGCGATCCGAACGCCCGGGCCGCGCGCCGAACCGTCCCGGACTCGACGACGGGACCGGTATCCGGTCCCATCGCGACGCTACGCCTTCGCCATCGCGGCCACTTCGGCCGCGAAGTCGTCCTTCTTCTTCTCGAGCCCCTCGCCGACGACGAACATCGCGAACGCCCTGACGCTCGCCTGCTTCGCCTTCAGGACCTTCTCGACCGTCTCGTCGGGATTCTTGACGAACGGCTGGCCGAGCAGCGTCACCTCGGACAGGAACTTCGCCACCCGGCCCTCGACCATCTTCGCGACGATCTCCGCCGGCTTGCCCGATTCCGCCGCCTGCTGCGCGAAGATCGCGCGCTCCTTCGCGATCAGGTCCGAGGGCACGTCGTTCCGCGACACCGCGACCGGCCGGATCGCGCCGGGCGCGCCCGACGCCGCGATGTGCATCGCGATGTCCTTGCCGAGCGCCTCGTCGCCGCCGTCGAACTCGACCAGCACGCCGATGCGCCCGCCGCCGTGCACGTAGCTCGCGAGCCTCCCGGAGGTCTGGAAGCGCCGGAAGCGCCGGATCGTCATGTTCTCGCCGATCTTCTGCACCAGCGCCTGGCGCACGGTCTCGATCGTGCCGCCGTCGAGCGGGAGCGCCGAGAGCGTCGCGACGTCCGCGGGGTTCCGCCCGGCGACGAGTTCGGCGAGCTTCCGCGCGAACGCGACGAAGTCCTCGTTCCGCGCGACGAAATCGGTCTCGCAGTTGACCTCGACCATGGCGCCGGACTTCGCGTCGGCGGCGAGCCACGCGCCGACCACGCCTTCGGCGGCGATGCGCGACGCGGCCTTCGACGCCTTCGCGCCCGACCGGACGCGAAGCAACTCCTCCGCCTTCGCGAGGTCGCCGCCGGTCTCGGCCAGCGCCTTCTTGCATTCCATCATGCCCAGCCCGGTGCGGCTGCGCAGTTCCATCACGGTGCTCGCGGCAATCTCCGCCATGCTTGCTGCTCCACGTTCTGCGCGGATCGCGACGCCCGAGGGGGCATCGTGTCCGCCTTCCCGACCGGCGTCCGGCCGGGAGGGTTCTCGAAGGAAGGGGGCCGGCGGCCCCCTTCGCGCATCCCGTCAGGCCTTCGCCGCCTCGTCGGCGACCTCGACGAACTCGTCGCTGCCCTCGACGATCTCCCGGATCACCGTGCTGCGGCCCTCCAGCACCGCGTCGGCGACGCCGCGCGCGTAGAGCCGGATCGCGCGGCTCGAGTCGTCGTTGCCCGGGATCACGTGCGCGATGCCGTCCGGCGAGTGGTTGGTGTCGACCACCGCGACGACCGGCACGCCGAGCTTCTTCGCCTCGGTGACCGCGATCTTGTGGAAGCCGACGTCGATGACGAACATCGCGTCGGGCAGCGCGTTCATGTCCTTGATGCCGCCCAGGCTCTGCTGGAGCTTCGCGAGTTCGCGCTTGTGCCCGAGGGCCTCGCGCTTGCTCATGCGGTCGAAGGTGCCGTCCTCGGCCATCTGCTCGAGATCCTTCAGGCGCTTGATCGACTGCTTGACCGTCTTGAAGTTGGTCAGCATGCCGCCGAGCCAGCGCTGGTCGACGTAGGGCATCGACGCGCGGCGCGCCTCCTCGGCGATGATGTCGCGCGCCTGGCGCTTCGTGCCGACGAAGAGGATCGTTCCCTTGTTCGCGGCGAGCTGCCGCACGTACTTCATCGCGTCGTCGTACTTCTCGAGCGTGCGCTCGAGGTTGACGATGTGGATCTTGTTGCGGTGGCCGAAGATGTACTCGGCCATCTTCGGGTTCCAGTAGCGGGTCTGGTGGCCGAAGTGGACCCCGGCCTCCAGCATCTGGCGCATCGTGACGGACATGACGGTTTCCTTCGTTCTCAGGGTTGAAGAGCGTCGCCCGGGGACAAATCTGGCCGGAAGGAGGCTTCCTCCCGGCACCCTGAACCCCGCGGGCGCGCGGATTGCCCGGTCCTGGCGCCGGGGAACGTGTCACCCCCCGGGCCCGGATCGAGCTAACTTGATATTCTAGCACGGTTTTGCGGCGTTCGTCCTACGCTACCCTGCCCGGAATCCCGACCATGCCCCGTCCGCCGATCGACCCCGTCGCCGCCTTCCGGGCGGCCCGCGACAGCGCCTTCGTCGCCCCATTGCCGGGCACCGGCATCCTCGAGGCCGGCGGCGCCGACGCGACGACCTTCCTGCAGGGCCAGCTCTCGAACGATGTCGCGGCCCTCGACCCGGGCCGATCCCTGTGGGCGACCTACAACACGCCCAAGGGGAGAATGCTCGCCACGCTCCTCCTGTGGCGGCCCACCGTCGGACCGGCCTACCGGTTCGCCCTGGCGTCGGATGTCGCGGAGGCGATCCGCAAGCGCCTCGCCATGTACGTGCTCCGTTCGAAGGTCGTCCTCGGCGCCCCGCCGCTGGCGGCTCTCGGCGTCGGAGGGCCGCGGGCGCGGGAAGCCGTCGGCACGGTCCTGGGCGTCGACGTCGCGCCCCTTGCCGTCGCGACGTTCGATGCCGGCGAGGCGATCGGGCTTCCCGACGGGCGCGTCCTCGTCGCGGTCGCGCGCGATCGCGCGGACGCCCTGTTCGAACGGCTGGCAGCGCACGCCGCCCCCGCCGACGAGTCGGCATGGCGCTGGCTCGCGATCCGCGCCGGCGTGGTCGACGTCCGACAGGCGACGCAGGAAAAACACATCGCGCAGACCGCCAACTGGGACGTGGTCGGCGCGGTGAGCTTCACCAAAGGTTGCTATCCGGGCCAGGAGATCATCGCGCGGATGCATTACCTGGGCGTGTTGAAGGAGCGGGCGCACCCGTTCCATGTCGAGGCGTCGCTGCCCGAGCCCAACACGCGGATCCTGCTCGCCGGAACCGACCAGGGGGTGGGCCTCGTCGTCGATGCGGTCGCCCTTCCGGGAGGCGGCACGGACCTGATCGCCGTCGTCCACACGATCGCGCTCGACCAGGACCTCCGGCTCGGCTCGGGAGACGGCCCCGCGCTGCGGCGCCTGCCGCTCCCCTACGCCCTGCCGGTCAGCGCACCGAAGCGGGTCAAGCTCTGACCGGACCGCGCTCCGGTCCGCGCGGCCTCGGCAGGACGATGACGACCACGTTCTACGTCTGGTACCGCGTCGCCGGCGACGCCTGCGAGGCGCGCGCCGCCGTCACCGCGATGATGCTCGACCTCGCGGAGGACTGCGGCATCGTCGGCAGGCTGATGAAGCGCGCCGACGACCCGTCGACCTGGATGGAGATCTACGAGTCGGTCGACGATCCGCCGTCGTTCGAGCATGCGCTCGCCCTCGCGGTCGCGCAGCACGACGCGGTGCTGTTCGCCGACGGCGGACGCCACGTCGAACGTTTCGTCGCCTGCGGCGCGCTCGACCCGGACGCCTGAGCGCGGCCGGCCGACCCGTCATGTGCCTCGTCGCATTCGCCCTAGACACCCATCCGCGCTACGCGCTCGCGATCGCCGCCAACCGCGACGAGTTCCACGCGCGCGCGGCCGAACACGCGCACTGGTGGACCGAGGGATGGTTCGCGGGGCGCGACCTCGAAGCCGGCGGCGCTTGGTTCGGCGTGCGGCGGGACGGTCGCTTCGCGCTCGTCACCAACGTGCGCGAGGGGGGCCGGCGCGAGGCGGCCGCCGTTTCGCGCGGCGAACTCGTCACCGGCGCGCTCGCCGCCCCCGCGGTCGAGCGCTACGCCGCGGGCCTCGGCACCGCGGGAGGGCGCTACAACGGCTACAACCTCGTGACCGGCGACGCGCGTCGCGCGCTGTGGCAGTCGAACCGGCACGGCGATCCGCTGGCGCTCACCGGAGGCATCCACGCGCTGTCGAACGCGCAGCTCGACACGCCCTGGCCCAAGACCGGGCGCATCCGCGCCGCGATGGCGGACTGGTCGGCGCGGGGTACGGCGTCGCTCGACCCGCTGTTCGACGCGCTGGCCGACCGCAGCATGGCGCCGGATCGCGAACTGCCGTCGACCGGCGTGCCGCTCGACCGCGAACGCATGCTCTCCGCGCCGTTCATCGTGAGCGAGCGCTACGGCACCCGCTGCTCGACCGTGTTCGTCGTGGGCCGCGACGGCGAAGCCCGCTTCGTCGAGCGCGCGTTCGACGAAGCGGGGAGGCCCGCGGGCGAAGTCGACGAACGCTTCCGAGTCGCGCCCTGAACTACCCGAGCGATCGCGCCATCGCGCGGTGCGGAATGCCCGCCTCCTCGAACTCGTCACCCTCGACCGCGAAGCCGTGCGCCCGATAGAACGGGATCGCGTGGACCTGCGCGTTCAGGCGCGCGACCGTGTGCCCGCGCGTGCGCGCCAGGGCGACGAAGTGCTCGAGCAGCGCGCCGCCGACACCGCGCCCGCGCCACTCGCGCAGCACCGCCATCCGGCCGATGTGGCCGTCGGGCAGGAGCCTTCCGCAGCCGATCGCGCGCCCGCCGGCGTCGACCGCGAGCGCGTGCTCGCAGCGCGGATCGACGCCGTCCCACTCGAGTTCCGGGGGCACGTCCTGCTCGATGCAGAACACCGCGATGCGGATCTCGCGCAGCGCCTCGGCGTCGTGCTCGAAGTCCGCGGGGCGCACCGCGAACCCGGGATTCATCGCGCGCCGACCGCGTAGTCGTGGAACGCGAGCCGTGCGTCGCCGTCGCGCACCGCGAGCGCGAGGCGGCCGCCGACCGGCAGCGTCAGCTTGTCGCGCACGTGGCCGAACGGCAGGCCGGTGAAGACCGGCGTCGGCGTGATGGCGCGCAGGCGCGCGACCGCGGCGGCGAGGTCGTAGCCCTGGTCGTGCGGCGCGAGCGCGTACTCGGTGAATTCTCCGAGCAGCACCGCGCTCTGGCGGTCGAGGATGCCGGCGTACGCGAGCTGGTGGAACATGCGCTCGAGGCGATACGGGTGCTCGCCCACGTCCTCGAGGAAGAGGATCCCGCCGTCGATCGACGGCAGGTACGGCGTCCCCGCGAGCGAGGCGACCATCGCGAGGTTGCCGCCCCACAGCGTGCCGTCCGTGTCGAGGCGCGAGGGCCCGTCGAGCGGGCAGCGCACTTCGTAGCTGCGCGCATCCAGCAGGCCGAAGCAATGGGAGAGCGTGAACTCGCTCGCCTCGGCCGCGCCGAAGTCGTAGGCGAACGCGGGTCCCGCATAGCTGACCATGCCGGCGCGCGCGAGTCCCGCCATCTGGAACGCAGTGAAGTCCGAGTGCCCGAGCCAGCGCTTGCCCGAGCGCGCGAGCGACGCGAAGTCGAGCCGGGGGAGGAGCCGCGTCGTGCCGTAACCGCCGCGCAGCGCGACGGCGACATCGACGTCGCCGCGCGCGGCGATGCGTCCGATCGCGGCCAGGCGCTCTTCGTCGGTGCCCGCGAACCTCGTGTGGCGGCGGAGCACCCCTTCGTCGAGGACCACGCGGTGGCCGAGCGCAGCGAGGCGCTCGACGCCGCGCGTCACGGCGGCGGGATCGGCCGCGGCGCCGGCCGGAGCGTAGACGCCGATGTCGAGCGGACGCATCGGCGGATTCTGACATGGCGCGGGGACACGCCGGCAACGTGAAGCGAAGTCCGGCCGGTCAGCGGCGGGCGGCGAAGAACGCGGACAGGAGCGCCCCGCATTCGTCGGCACGCACGCCGGCGGTCGCGGTCGCGTGGTGGTTGAGCCGCGCCTCCGCGAAGAGATCGACGACCGATCCGCAGGCGCCGGTCTTCGGGTCGCGCGCGCCGAACACGAGGCGCGCGACGCGCGCGTGCATGATCGCCCCCGCGCACATCGCGCAGGGCTCGAGGGTCACGTAGAGCGTCGATCCCGGCAGGCGGTAATTGCCGAGCGCACGCCCGGCGTCGCGCAGCGCGGCGATCTCCGCGTGCGCCGTCGGGTCGGACGCCGCGATCGGCGCGTTGCCGCCGCGTCCGACGACGACGCCGTCCTGCACGACGATCGCGCCCACCGGCACCTCGCCGCGATCGCCGGCCGCGCGCGCGAGCGCGAGCGCCTCGCCCATCCAGCGCTCGTCGTCAGTCGCCGGTGTCGTCGACATGGAAGTGGTGGAACACGCGATGGACGATCGGCGAGGCCGCCACTCCGGCCGCGGCGAGCAGCACGAAGCCGGAGAAGAGCGCGTAGAGCGACTCGAGCACCTTGCCCAGGTCGGTGCTCACCCTGAGGTCGGGGGCGGGACCCATGCCGGACGCGATGAGCGCGGCGTTGCTCAACGCGTCGTACCAGTTCCCCCGCTCGATCTCCGCGTGGAACAGGACCGTTCCGATGCCCACCCAGACCAGCATCGCGAACGATGCGATGCCCGCGAAGATGCCGAACCGCCTCCAGAACACCCGGGGCGGCGCGAGCCTCTGGCGGCGCCGTTCGAACGCATGCAACGGGATCATCGCCCCGCGCCGATCACCGCGTCCGCCTCGATCTCGACCAGGAGCTCGGGGGCGATGAGCTTCGAGACCTCGACCATCGTCGCCGCCGGCCGGATCGCGCGAAACGCCTCGCCGTGCGCGCGGCCGACGGCTTCCCAATGCGCGATGTCGACGACGTAGATGCGGGTGCGCACGACGTCTTCGAGGCCGCTGCCGGCCTGCGCCAGCGCCGCGGCGATGTTCGCGATCGCCTGCTTCGCCTGCGCATAGGCGTCGCCCGCGCCGACGATGCCGCCGAGGCCGTCGGTCGCAGTCGTGCCGGAGACGAAGACCCGGTCGCCGACGACCACCGCGCGCGAGTAGCCGACGATCGGCTCCCAGGGCGCCCCCGACGACAGGTTGCGGCGAGTCATGCGCCCATTGTGCGACAGCAGGCGAACCGTGTCGACGAACCGCCCGGTCAGCGAAGATCGGCGTCGACGACCGCCCGGACCCGGAACCGCAGGTCGAGCCGGTCGCGCACCGCGAGGGCGCCGCCCAGGACCGAGAACGGCACGATGCGAAACGCGCTCTGGTCGAACGAGAGCCGGCCGGACACGACGATCCCCCCGGCGTCCGCCTCGATGCGGGCGGGAACGTCGAAGCGCTGCGTCACGCCGTGGAGCGTGATCGCCACCGCGAGCCGGTCCGAACGCGCTTCGGCGCGTACCACATGGATCACCGCATACGGGTGGCGCTCGGCGTCGAGCACGCTCGCGAGCATGTTGCGTCGCGTGCCGGCGATGTCGGCCGCGGACGGTTGCGTGTCGAGGCCGGCTTCCGTGCGAAGCTCGGGCTCGTCGACGGTGAGTTTCGCGAGCGGGATCGCGAGGTCCGCGCGGCCTGCATCGGCGAGGACGTAGCCCGCGACGTCGCGGCTCGCGACCACGTGGTCGTGGCCGAGATGCGCGAGCGATCCCTCGCGCCGCACCTCGATGACGACACGGGAGTTCGCGGTATCGATGCGGAGGACGCGCTCGCCGCGCGCCGCGGCGGCGCGGTAGTACTCAACCGGGAAGTCGGGCGGCAGCGCGGCTTCGCGCGCCGGCGGCTCCCGCGTGGCGACCGGCGCGCAGGCCGCGAGCAACGCCGCCACCGCCGCCGCCATCCCGGCGCGGATGAACCGGCGCCGGTTCATGGCATCGGCACCAGCTTCACGGCGAAGTTCACCTTGACGTCGGCGCCGATCACGTTCGTCGCCGCCCACTCGCCTTGGCCGATGCCGAAGGCGCCCCGCTGCAGCACGAGCGCCCCTTCGAGCGCCGCGCCATCCGGACGCACGACGAAGGTGAACGGAAACTCGACCGGTCGGGCGACGCCCTTCAGCGTCAGCGTTCCGCGCGCGCGGAAGCGGTCGGCATCGAGGCGCGCGAGTTCGCGCGAACGGAACACCGCCTGCGGATGCGCGAGGGCGTCGAACCACTCGCGCTTGACGATCTCCCGGTTCACGTCGGCGATGCCGAAGTCGGCGCTCGCCACCTGGATCGTCGCTTCGAGGCTGCCCGCTGCCGGATTCGCGGGATGGAGCCTCAATCGGACGTCGAACGCGCGGAAGGCACCCGGCACGCTCGCGCCCTCGAAGGTCGCGGCGATCGCGAGCCGGCTCGCCGCGGGATCGCTACGCCACTCGGCCGCGCGCGCGACGCCGGTGGACGCTGCGACCGCCATCGCCGCGACGAGGAGCGTCCATGGGCGAGCGTTCATCGCGACCTGCCCCACCGGGGCAGCATGCGTTCGAGGACGTCGTTGCGCCGCACGACGTGGTGCCGCAGCGCCGCGGCGACGTGCACGACCAGCACGACGACGAGCGCGATGGCGAGTCCGACATGCACGCGGGCGAACGCGTCGGCCTGGGCTTCGTCGGGCCCGACGATCGCAGGCAGCGGCAACACGCGAAAGGCGCGAAACGGGATGTTCGCCGCGGCGTTGACCACCCAGCCGGTGAGCGGCAGCAGGACGAGCAGGACGTAGAGGAGCGCGTGGCTCGCGCGCGCGGCCGCGCGCTCCCACGCCGGAAGTTCCGCGGGCAGCGCCGGTGCCGGGTCGGCGATGCGCCACACCAGACGCAGGGTGATCAGCGCCAGCAGCAGCACGCCGAGCGACTTGTGCCAGAAGAAGAGCTCGATCTTGGCCGGCGACACGCGCCACGCCCTCGCCGCGACGCCGAGCGGAACCTGCACGAGGATGAGGGCCGCCATGACCCAGTGGAACCCCTTGGCGACCCAACCCCATTGCGTCGTCGTGTTGCGGAGCATGGATGGGCGGACTCGTCCGCAGGTTCGTCGGAGGAAGCCGCGCGGCGCGTCATTCCGCGTGGAGAACAAGGTTAACCGAAGACCCGCGCCGCGTATTCCGCGATGAGACGTCGACGAAGCCCCGGGTGGCGACGGTACGACCCGGCACACGGACCGCGGCCCCGCTTGGCAATGGAACGTGCGCATCGGCTGGAAACGCAGCGGGCGACTCCTGCATCCAATGGTCATGAGCATCCTCCTTCCACCGACCCCACCCGTCTGGTGCCGGGATCGGCGGTCCGTCGATGACGTGATGCCGCCCTGCCCCCCGCAGGGAATGCGTCGATGACCACAACGTCAGGAGCCCCGAGATGATCGCCAACGTCGCCACCCCGGTCTTCCGCCGGGAAGGTTCGAGCCTCGCCGGCCCCGCCTCCGAGCGCATCCGCAGGCGGATCGCGGAGGCCGGCCAGCGCTGCCACGCCAACGACAACATCGCCGCGTTCCTGCGTCCGGGCGAACTCGACGAGCTGCGCGGCGAAGTGGAGGCGCGGATGCACGAGGTGCTCGAGGCGCTGGTGATCGATACGAGGAGCGACCACAACACCGCCGAGACCGCGCGGCGGATCTCGAAGATGTTCGTCGACGAGGTGTTCCGCGGACGCTACGAGGCGCCGCCGGCGGTCACCACGTTCCCGAATGCCGCGAAGCTGCAGGAACTGATGATCGTCGGCCCGATCACGGTGCGCAGCGCGTGTTCGCACCACTTCTGCCCGATCATGGGCCGGGTCTGGATCGGCGTGCTGCCGAACGCGGACTCCGACCTGATCGGGCTGTCGAAGTACGCGCGCCTGTGCGACTGGGTGATGAGCCGGCCCCAGATCCAGGAGGAGGCGGTCGTGATGCTCGCCGACGAACTCGAGCGCCGCGTGCGCCCCGACGGCCTCGCGGTCGTCATGGAGGCCGACCACTTCTGCATGCACTGGCGCGGCGTGAAGGACGCCGAGCCCGCGATGACCAACTCGGTCATGCGCGGGGCCTTCCTCACCGACGCGAGCCTGCGGCGCGAGTTCCTCGGGCTCATGAAGCGCGGGCAGGGGTAAGTGGGCGTGTTCTCGCACGCGGCCGTCGAACGCGCGACAATCGGACCAGACTCAGGAGGACAGGAGCCATGACCGCCGTGTCCCGGCCGGCGCCCGCGCCGCTGTCGACGAACGCTTCCGACGACGAACTCGTCGCCCGCGCGACCGCGCGCGATGGCCGCGCGTTCGAGCTCTTGATGCGGCGCTACAACCGGCTCCTGTTCCGCACCGCGCGCAGCATCCTCAAGGACGACGCGCGGGCCGAGGACGCGGTGCAGGAGGCGTGGCTCCATGCCTGGCGTGCGCTCGGGACGTTCCGTGCGCAGAGCCGGCTCTCGACCTGGCTCGTGCGCATCGCCGCCAACCAGGCCCTGGGGCGCCTGCGCAGGAGCGGCGCGCAGGTCATTCCACTGGAGGCCGCCATGACCTCTCCCGATCCCGACGTCCAGTCGGCGCTCACCGACGCGCCTGAACGCGGTCCCGAACCGCTCGCCATGCGCGCGCAGATGCGCGCGCTGATCGAGTCGCGCATCGACCTCCTGCCCGAGGTGTACCGCACCGTGTTCGTACTGCGCGAGGTCGAGGAGATGAGCGTCGAGGACGTCGCGCAGGCGCTCTCCATCCCCGACGCCACCGTGCGCAGCCGCCATTTCCGCGCCCGCAGCCTGCTGCGCGAAGGACTCGCGGGCGAGGTGGACGCGACTCTCGGCGAAGCGTTCTCGTTCGACGGCGAGCGCTGCGACCGCATCGTCGCGAGCGTGCTGGAACGGGGCCGGGTGGAGGGACTGGCGAGCGGGACGTGAGGGATCAGGGAACCCAACGGGCGCGACGCTGCCGGCGTCTGCGCGCAGGCGACGGAGCACGACCATGAGTTCTCACGACAGTCCCGACGCGGGCCCCGATTTCACCCTCGGCGTGACGCTCGCCGACTTCGGCGGCCGCCCGATGCTGCGCGGCCACGTCGGCGATGAGGCGGTGCTGCTCGCGCGCGTCGGCGGCGAGGTGCTCGCGGTCGGTGCGTCGTGCACCCACTACGGAGGGCCGCTCGATGAGGGCGCGATCGAAGGCGAGTGCGTGCGCTGCCCGTGGCACCACGCTTCGTTCTCGCTTCGTACCGGGGAGGCGTTGGGTGCGCCCGCGTTCGATCCGATCGCCTGCTGGAAGGTCGAGCGTCACGAAGACCGGTACATCGTGCGCGAAAAGGCCCCTCCCGCGCCCCGGCCGATGCACGCGCTCGCTCCGGAAGAGCCTGCGCGCATCGTGATCGTCGGCGGCGGCGCAGCGGGCTTCGCCGCGGCGGAGATGGCGCGCCGGCGCGGCTGGCAAGGGCAGATCACCGTGCTGTCCGCGGAGTCCGACGCCCCCTGCGACCGCCCGAATCTCTCGAAGGATTACCTCGCGGGCAGCGCGCCGGAGGAATGGATTCCGCTGCGGCCCCCCGAATACTACGCGGAGCAGCGCATCGACCTGCGCCTGTCCACGAGCGCAAGCCGCATCGACACGCTCGCGCGCACCGTGGTCATGGCCGACGGCACGCGCCACCCCTTCCATCGCCTCCTCCTCGCGACCGGCGCGGAGCCGGTGCGCCTGCCCATACCCGGCGCCGACGCACCGCATGTCTTCACGCTGCGCTCGCTCGCCGACAGCCGCGCGATCATCGCGCGCGCCGCGGGAGCGAAGTCGGCCGTCGTGCTGGGCTCGGGCTTCATCGGCCTCGAGGTCGCCGCGGCGCTCTCGGCGCGGGGACTCAGGTTGCACGTCGTCTCGCTCGACGCGCACCCGCTCGAGCGCGTGCTGGGCGCGCATCTGGGCGACTTCATCCGGCGCGTGCACGAGGGTCACGGCGAGACCTTCCACATGGGCACGTCGATCGCCTCGATCGGCGCGCGTTCGGTCACGCTCGCCGACGGCAAGGAGATCGCCGCCGACTTGGTCGTCGTAGGCGTGGGCGTGAAGCCGCGCCTCGCATTGGCCCAGGCCGCGGGCCTCGCCGTGGACCGCGGCATCGTCGTCAACGAGTACCTGCAGACGTCCCATCCGGGCATCTACGCCGCCGGCGACGTGGCCCGCTGGCCGGGCGGCCCCGGCGGCGAGACGATGCGCGTCGAACACTGGGTGGTCGCCGAGCGGCAGGGTCAGGTCGCGATGCGAAACATGCTCGGCGCGCGCGAGCGCTACCGCGACGTGCCGTTCTTCTGGAGCGCGCACCACGACGTGACGATCCGCTACGTCGGCCACGCGCTCGCGTGGGACGAGATCCGGGTCGAGGGCGACCTCAATGCCCGCGACGCCGCGTTCCGCTACGTGAAGGATGGCAGGACGACCGCCTTCGCCACGGTCGGACGCGACCGGCAGGCGCTCGACGAAGCGCGAGCGCTCGCAGCCAGCGCCTGACGCCGCGCGCGGACCGAGTGTTTCGCGCAGCGCACCCCGGGGGCATTGCGCCTGACGCCGCTCCGCCGCGAAACAATGCGCGGACTCCCCGTCGTGTTCTGTTTCATTTGTCTCGCCGGCTCCCGAAACGATTGACGCTCGCCCGCCGCGCGTTCATCGTGCGCGCCTCCGTCAACCAGGGACACGCGAAAGGGACAGCATGAATCCGAATCAGGCGCTGTGGGAGAAGGGCGACTTCACGCGGATCGCGTCGACGATGCGCGAGAGCGGCGACGCGCTCGTCAAGGGCATCGGCATCTCGAAGGGGGACAGGGTCCTCGACCTCGGCTGCGGCGACGGCACCACCGCACTGCCCGCGGCGAAGCTCGGCGCGGACGTGCTCGGCGTCGACATCGCGAACAACCTGGTCGCGGCGGGCAACCGGCGCGCCAAAGCGGCCGGTCTCGCGAACGTCCGCTTCCAGCAAGGCGACGCCTGCGACCTCGCCGGGCTCGAAGACCGGTCGTTCGACGTCGTGGTCTCGATCTTCGGAGCCATGTTCGCGCCGCGTCCGTTCGACGTCGCGAAGTCGATGGTTCGCGTGACGCGTCCGGGCGGGCGCATCGTGATGGGCAACTGGATCCCCGGTGATCCGACGCTCGTCGCACAGATCCTCAAGATCAGCTCGGCGTACTCGCCGCCGCCGCCGGACGGCTTCGTGAGCCCGATGACCTGGGGCGTCGAGGGCAACGTCGTCGAGCGCTTCGCGGCCGCGGGCATACCGAGGGAGAAGTTCGCGTTCTCGCGCGAAACCTGGACTTTCGACTCGCCGCAGTCGCCGAAGGCGCTCGTCGCGGACTTCCGCCGGTACTATGGACCGACGATGAACGCGTTCGAGGCCGCGGACGGCAAGGGCCGCGCCGCGGAGTTGCAGGGCGAGCTCGAGCGGCTGTTCGAGGCGCACAACCGCAGCCCGCGCAAGGACACGACGTCGATCCCGGCGACGTATCTGCGCGTGACCGTCTCGGTCTAGGCCGGAGACGGAGGTTCCCTCCGGCGGTTGCGCATGCGCGCCGGGTTCGAAACCGGCGCGCCGAGCGACGCGGCCGGTCAGGCGCGGGCGTACATCGGCAGCACCGCGCCGCTGATCTCTCGGTTGGCGGGTGAGACGAGCTGCAGGATCGCTTCCGCCGCCGCCTCGGGCGCGAGCCACTTCGCCGGGTCGGCGGCGGGCATCACCTCCCGGTTGGCCGGCGTGTCGAGCGTCGAGGGCGCGATCGCGTTGACGAGAATGCGCTCGCCCTTCACCTCCTCGGCGAGCGCGAGCGTGAGCGCGACCACCGCGGCCTTGCTCGTCGCGTAGGCCGCCATGCGCGCGCCCTGCCGCGGATCGAGCCCCGGACGCGCCGCGACATTCACGATGCGCCCTCCTTCGCCGGACTTGCGCATCGCGCGCACCGCCGCGCGGCAGCAGAGGAACGCGGTCAGCGCGTTGGTCTCGAACATGCGCAGCACTTCCGCGCGCGTGGTGTCGGCGAACGGCGCCATCGCGAAGCCACCGGCGAGATGCACCGAAGCCCAGAGCGACGGCACGGCGGCGTAGAAGCGGTCGACCGATGCCTCGTCGGCGAGGTCGACGCCTTCGACGATCCGGATGCGCTCGTCGCCGCCGCCTGCCGACGCGCGGCGCGCGCCGTGGCTCGGCACGTGGCAGGTCGCGCCGGCCTCGACCAGCCGCCCGACGACGACTGTTCCGAGCGCGCCGGCGCCGCCGGTCACGACGACCTGCCTGCCTTCGAGCGGGAACTGCATGGTCACCTCGATTCGTCCGTTGTCCTCAGTCCAACGTCCAACGCCCTCCAGCATAGGCCATTCCGCTGTATTGCCGGGCGGATCGCAACCGTCGGTGACTTGGGGTCCCACCTTCGGCAAGCGGGGGCACAGGCGCACAGCGGATTGTTCGCACACATTGGATGATCCATCCCGGCAGCGGCGGCTGATCGCGCGCGGCCCCCCCTGGACTCCGGGTTCGTCCCTTTACCCGGAGACTCCGATGGCCGACCATTCGATCAAGGGCAAGACCGTACTCATCGCCGGTGGCTCCAAGAACCTCGGCAGACTCATCGCACGCGACCTCGCGAAACAAGGCGCGCGCGCCGCGTCGAAGGATTTCGGCGACCGCGGCATCTCGGCCACCGCCGTCGGTCCGGGTCCGATGGACAGGCCATTCTTCTATCCGGCCGAGAGCGCGGACGCCGTCGCCTACCAGAAGACGGCGGCGGCGCGGTCGAAGTTCTCGAAGACGGGCCTCACCAACATCGAGGACGTGGTGCCGTTCATCCGCTTCCTCGTGTCCGACGGCTGGTGGACCACCGGCCAGACGATCCTGATCAACGGCGGATACACGACGAAGTAGACCGGGCATCGCGAGCATCCGGCGTATGCTCCGGTTGACGGAGGAACTTCCATGCACATGCTCCTCACTATCGTCGGCGGCGTGCTCCTGCTCGGCGTGTTCCTGCTCTTCGGGCACCTCTGGGGTGCCACGGCGCAGGCGGTCGCGTTCGCCGGCAAGGTGTTCCTGCCGGCCTGGCTGCTTGTCGCGGTCACCAACCTCTGGGTCGGCGTGAGCCACGCCGGCTACACCGTGCGCGAGGAGTTGCCGATCCTCGCCATCGTCTTCGTCGCGCCGGCAGCCGTCGCGGCGATGGCGATCTGGTACTTCTCGCGCCCTTGACCTCCAAGGATCGATGCGCCTGTTCTTCCTGCTGCCGTTCGCCCACTCCGAGAACCTGTCCGACCAGGAACTGTCGGTGCGGCTGCACGAACCGCTGGGCGAGCCATGGATGTCACACGCCCGCGGGCACCGCGAAATCGTCCGCCGCTTCGGCCGCTTCCCGCACCGCAACGTGCTGCTGGGGCATCTCACCACGCCCGAGGAACGCGCCTTCCTGGACGCGGATGGGTTCGCCGGCTGGTCGCGCGTTGCGCACAGGAGTGCGCGGAACAGTCCACAATGCGATCCGATGGACAAGCTCGACCAGTACCGCGTCTTCGTGCAGGTGGCCGAGAAGGGGAGCTTCATCCGCGCGGCGCACGCACTCGAACTGCCGCGCGCATCCGTTTCGGCGGCAGTGCAGCAACTCGAGACGAGCGTCGGCACCCGACTACTGCATCGCACGACGCGGGCGGTCCACCTCACTACCGATGGCGCGCTGCTGCTCGAGCGCCTGCGCGCGCTCCTTTCCGATGTCGGGGACGTCGATCAATTGTTCCAGGCTCGGGAACGTCCGGTTTCCGGGCGGCTCAACGTCGACGTACCGAGCCGCATCGCCCGGCGCCTGATCGCACCCTCGCGGCCCACCGTGATGCGACGTCATCCGCGGCTTGTGCTCGGATTGGGCTCGACCGACCGCGCAATCGACCCGGCGCAGGAAGGCGTCGATTGCGCGGTGCGGGTCGGCAGCGTGCAAGTTCGTGGCCTCGCGCTGCGCCCGATCGGACGGTTCGCGCTCATCAACTGCCTGAACCCCGCCTACCTGCACGAGCACGACACGCATGAAGAATCGACGACCTCGCGAAAGGTCACCTGGCGGTCGGATACGCGTCGACTTCCACGGACCGCGAGCTCCTCTGGGAGACGCTCGTGTCCAGCCGGATCCTCACCACCGCGGTGCCGAGCCGGGTGATCGGCAACAACGCCGAGGGCTACATCGCGTGCTGCCTCGCGGGGATGGGAATGATCCAGATTTCCCGGTTCGGCGTGCTGCCGATGCCGCAGGCGGGAGAACTGGTCGAGGTGATGCCCGACGCCCGCGCAGCGCCGGTGGACGTCGCGTTCCTCTATCCGCACCGCAGGTAGCGCTCGCGTCGGCTGTCGGCGTTCATCGAATGGTTCGAAGAACGGGTGGGGCCGCACCTCGAACGGCGGCCCGCCCCGAGCATGAGCACAGCAGGTTCCAACTGAACCGGAGTCCCGATGACCACGCTCGTCCATTCCGTGCCCCCTGCCGCGCCTGCTGCGTCCTTCGCGCAACGCGCCGGACTCGTCGCCGCCGTCGTCGCGTTGGTCGCGATCATGGCGCTCCCTCCCGCATCCGGCCTGCCGCCCGCCGGCCAGGTGATGCTGGCGATCCTGGCCTTCGCCGTCATCGTCTGGATGACCGAGGCGCTCGACTATGCGGTGAGCGCAATCGTCATCGGCGCGTTGATGATCTTCGGCCTCGCCTTCGCGCCCGACGTCGCGAAGCCTGGCGGGCCAGCGATGGGATCGGGTGCAGCGCTCAACCTCGCGCTGTCGGGTTTCGCGAGCAGCGCAGTCGCGCTGGTGGCGGCGGCGTGCTTCATCGCCGCGGCGATGACCGCGACCGGGCTCGACCGGCGCATCGCGCTCGTCGTGCTCTCGCGAGTCGACGCGCGTGCGGGCCAGATCGTCATCGGTGCGATGGTGGTCGGCCTGCTGCTCTCGTTCGTCGTGCCGAGCACGACGGCGCGGGTCGCCTGCCTGATGCCGATCATGATGGGCTTCATCCTCGCCTTCAAGGTCGACAGGCGCAGCCGCTTCGCCGGATTGCTCGTCATCACCGCGGCCCAGACCGCGAGCGTGTGGAACATCGGCATCAAGACGGCGGCGGCGCAGAACATGGTCGCGGTGGGCTTCGTCGAGAAGCAGTTCGGCGGCACGATCACCTGGACCGAGTGGTTCGTCGCCGGCGCGCCGTTCTCTGCGCTGCTGACGATTGCGCTCTACTTCATCATGACCCGGATGATGAAGCCCGAGATGGACGAGATCGCCGGCGGCCGGGCGGCGATCCGCGAGCAGCTCGACGCGTTGGGGCCGATGACGATGCGCGAGTGGAAGCTCCTGACGGTGGTGCTCGTACTGCTGGGCTTCTGGTCGACCGAGAAGGTGCTGCACGACTTCGACACTTCGTCCACGACGATCGCCGCCATCGCGCTGATGCTGCTGCCGCGCGTCGGCGTGATGGACTGGAAGGCGTCGCAGAAGGGCTTTCCCTGGGGCACCGTGGTGCTCTTCGCGGTCGGCATCAGCGTCGGCACCGCGTTGCTGCGCACGCAGGCCGCCGGCTGGCTCGCGACCCTGATCGTCACGCACCTCGGCCTTCAGCAGGCGAGCGCCTTCGCGATCCTCATGCTGCTGTCGGTGTTCCTGATCGTCATCCACCTGGGCTTCGCCAGCGCGACCGCGCTCGCCTCGACGATGATCCCGATCGTCATCAGCGTGCTCGGCAGCGTAGAGACGCCGGGCATCAACGCCGTGGGGATGACGATGCTGCTGCAGTTCGTCGTCAGCTTCGGGTTCATCCTGCCGGTCAACGCGCCGCAGAACATGATCGCGTACGGCACCGACACGTTCGAGGCGCGCGACTTCGTGCGCACCGGATCGGTCATCACCGTGGCGGCGTTCGCGCTGCTGGTGGTCTTCGGCCTGACGTACTGGCCCTGGATGGGCTACATGACGAAAGGAGCTTGATGCGCGCGGACCTGATCGCGCACGACCTGCCGGCCGCGCGATTCCATCAGGAACGGTTGCAGATGCGCTGACTGCCGCGGCGCGCGGCATGTTGCGCAGCCCCCTGACGCCTGGCCTCCGGCGCCATGCACATCCGACGGAATCAGGTCCTCGCCAGACTCATTGCCTGAAGGCCTCGATCGTGGCGCCGATGCGCACCGTCTTCGGCATGCCCGCCTTCACCAGGTAGTCCATGCCCCACTGCGTGCGGTCGAGCACGGCCTCGAAGTCACCGCCGCAGGCTTCGGTCTTCGTGCGCTGGTTGGGGTAGCAGCGGAACTGCGCCGCCTTCAGCGTGACCGGGTGCGTGCGACCCAACAGCGTGAGTTGGCCGGGCACCTCGACGAGGCGCTCGCCGTCGAACACCAGCCGGTCCGATACGAAGCGCATCGTGGGGTGCTTCGCGACGTCGAACAGATCGGCCGAGCGCAGATGCTCGTCGAAGCCCTTCGAGCCGCTGTAGACGCTCGCCACCTGCACCGTGATGTCGATGGCTCCGGTCCGCGCTTCCTTGTCGAAGCGCACGGTGCCCGCCACGTCGCCGAAGCGTCCGCGGTTGATCGAGGCGCCGTTGTGGTCGATGGCGAACGTGGCATAGGTGTGATCGGCGTCCAGCTTGTAGTCCGCCGGAGCGGCACACGGCCGATGCCCGGCCACGAGCGCCCCGTCGCTCAACGCGTGCCGCGCCCCGGGTTCAGCCGGACCGATGCGTGTCCCATCATCGGGCCGGGCGTATCCCACAGTGCATCGTTGAACGCACGGGTCAGCGGGTCCACGGGCGCGCCGAACGGGGACGACGGCCTCGCCGGCGCATGGGCGAACATCCGCTGGAACGCCGCAGCCGGCGACTCGGAGGCCTGCGCACCGGGCGCGGGCGGTTGCGCGGCAGACGCTCCGGCGGATGGCGCCGCGGCCGGACGAAGCTCGGCAGCGGCATGTTGCGGGTTCACGGCGTCGGCGTGCGCGTGCAGCGGGAGCAGCACGGCGCAGGCCAGGATGGCAGGCAGGGCAAGTGCGTTCATGGCGTCGTCCTCGAAGCGTGGTCTGAGAGACTCTTGCCTGCCCCGGATACCAGGGACCAGGCGTCGTGGCGCGCATCCTGATCGGCGGCGGCCAACGAATCGCTGACGGATCGGGGGGCGTTGCGCCGCCCGCTCACCGATCGCTGACCGATCGGCCGCACGGTCGTCGCGTTGTCGTGCGAAGGCGGGAATGGGCCATCCGGCACCTTCCGACGGACGCGCCCGGCCCGGTCAGCGCTGGATGGAGGTTTCGCGGCGGCCGAGCCGCGAAGCACGCCGTTCGGCGTGCGGCGAATCGAACGCCGCAAAGCAGGATCTCGCCGCCGTCGCCGCGCATCGCGCGGGAACCCTCGAGCGCGGCGCCCTCGGGTTCGAGGGCAACGACGGACGCCCTTCCTGTAGTATCGCCACGGCCGCTTCCGGAAGGCACGCGTTCCATGCGCATACGATGCCTCGCGATCCTGCTGGCGCTCCTCGCGTCCGCCGCCGGGTCGCCTGCGCGCGCCGAGACCCGGCTCGGCGATGGCTGCGACCTTGCCGTCCTCGGAGTCGCGGACACTGCCGAGTTCCTGCGCTTCGACCGCGCCTTGAAGACCGCGCTCGACGCCCAGGACGCGGCGGCGCTCGCGCTGCTGGTGCGTTTTCCGCTGCGCGTGAACCACGCGGACGGCGGCCGGATCTCGCTCGACAACGTCGCTGCATTGCAATCGCACTTCGCGCAGGCGTTCGACCCGGCGGTGCGCTCAGCCGTCACCCGGCAGGAGTCCGAATCGCTGTTCTGCAAGGCCGACGGCGGCGTGATGTACGGCGACGGCGAAGTCTGGGTGGATCGGGTCGACGTCGGGCGAGGCCGACAGTTTCGCGTCACCACCGTCAACGTGCCCGCCGGCGCGGCGGCGAAGGCGCGAGCCGAGACTGCGCCGAAGCCGCGCGTCGCCTGCAGCACCGACCAGCATCGTGTGGTGATCGACGGCCGGGACGACGCGGCCCCGCGCTACCGCTCGTGGAACAGACCGCACGCGCCACCCGACCCGCCCGCGCTCGATCTCGTCGGCAAGGCCGACGGCGAAGGCAGCGGGTCGTGCTTCCACCGCATCTGGCGCTTTCGCAACGGCGATACCGAGTACGTGCTCAGCGAACCGGGGTGCAGCCCGGACACGCCGAAGGGCGCGCGGGCGGAACTCGAGGTGTTGGTCGCCGGACGCTCGCGGCTGCGGTCGTGGTGCTACTGATCGAACGCCGGGTCGAGCGGCAATCCGCGCGCGTCGCGAACCGCGCATGCGCATGGCGGCCGGGATCGGAGCCGCCCCGGCGCTTCCGAAGGCCACCGGACCTGAGTCAGGCTGCCATCGTCAGCCGGCTCGCAGATGGATGGCACGACGTCCGGCCGTCAACGGCGGAGGCCCTGACCCGGCCAACGGAGCGTACGGCGTCCTCCGCTCCGCGCATTGCGCTGACTCCGGCTCCGGTGCGTCCGTCGCCTGTGTCGATTTTCCGAGTCCTGAAAGGTCCCGGCCATCATGTCCAACAACATCCAACGCCTTCGCCTGCCGGAGAACGATCCCACGTTCGGCAGCAACAAGGTGTTCGACCTCTTCCAGTATTCGCCCGCAGTCAAGGCGGGGGGTCTGGTCTTCATCGCCGGCCAGGTCGGCATTCGTCCCGACGGCACGGTGCCGGACACCGCCGAGGAGCAGATCGATCTGGCGTTCAAGCGCCTGGGCGCGATCCTCGAACACGAGAGCCTGGGCTTCGATGACCTGGTCGAACTGGTGTCGTACCACGTGCGCATCGACGAGCAGCTGGCCCGGTTCCGGGAAATCAAGGAGCGCTACGTCACGCGCGACTTCCCGACGTGGACCATTCTCGGCGTGGCCGCGCTGGCCCGACCGAACCTGCTCATCGAGATCAAGGCCGTCGCCGCCGCTGGGTGACTCCGGCGCGGCGCATGCCTGAATGCGCGCCCGCGTTCGTCAAGGCTGCCAGGACGACCCTCGTGCAGTGCGAGGACAGGGAAACGTTCCTCGACAGGACGCTCGATTTCCGGCGGGCATTCGCGGAGGCCGTGATACCGTATCGGTTCGAGGACGCGAGGCTCTCGGCGACGATCACAGGAGCGATGGCCTCCTGAACCGGCAACAGAGTGTGCTCGAAGCCGCGTCGATCGCCGGTCTCCGTACCGCGACAGTGCGACTCTTCCTTCGAGAAACCCATAGGGGCTGGAAATGACTGCATCGCTGATTGATCGCGTCTCCCCGGTCGGCCGCGTGCCGGACGACCTCCGCCGCGCCGCGGCGCAACAGCAGAAGTTCGACCAGGACAACACGCAGCGCAGCGTGGGCTACGTCATGCTGGACTGTTCGGGCACGGTGATGGACCGGTACGTCGACGCGCCCGCGATCGTGTTCGTCGCCGTGTTCAGGAAGTACGGCCTGGAGATCTCGATGACCGAGGCGCGCGCGCCGATGGGCCTGCGCAAGGACCTGCACATCAAGGCGATCACCGAAACGCCCTCGGTGCGCGAGCGCTTCAAGGCCCGATTCGGGCGCGAGCCGAACCAGGGCGACGTCGACGCGATGTTCGCCGATTTCGTACCCACGCAGCTCGATCTCCTGCGCAAGGGCAACTACCACGAGCTGCTACCGGGTGTCGCCGAGGTGGTGCGGGGCCTGCAGCAGCGGAACATCAAGATCGGGGTGACCACGGGGTTCACGCGAGCGATGCTCGACATCCTCCTCGAGGGAGGGCGCAAGCAGGGCTTCCATCCGGACACCTCGTGCGCCGGGGACGATGTCGAGATGCCGCGCCCGATGCCCTACATGGTGATCAAGAACCTCGAACGCATGGGCGTCGTCAACCTCGAGAACGCCATGCGCCGCACCGTCAAGGTGGACGACACGGTTTCCGGAGCGGGCGAAGGAGCGCCGCTGTGCTGGCGCGTGGGCGTGTCCAAGTGGAGCAACTACGTCGCCGACAGTTGGGACGCCGTGCGGAAGATGAGCCCGGCCGAGCTCGAGGCGCGCGAGCGCGCCTCGAAGGAGAAGCTCATCCGCGAGAGCGGCGCCCACTACGTGATCGACGACCTGCGCGACCTTCCCGCGGTGATCGCGGACGTCGACCGCAGGCTCGCCGCCGGCGAGAATCCCTGACGCTGGCCCCGGCCTCGACATCTGCAGGCCGCCGCAGGACCGGCGCAGCGGCAGGCGGGCGCTTGACGTTCCGGGCGTGCGCTGTCGCGCGGTGCGTGGCGGCCCCACACAGTTAACGCGACGCTCGCACGCCAACATCGGCACTGTTGGCGTGCCAAAGCAGCGTTCGTCGCCTTGACGCAGGGCGAATCCGGATCTCAAATTCGACGAGATCGCGACATTTGCTGTTCAGTGAAGATACGGAGGCGCCCTAGTTCATTGAATCATTGAAATCGGATGTATTGTCCCCACATGATGGGGTATGGAACGAATCACTTTGAGCGAAGAACATCGGGCGGATTTGCAATCT
>JAANMY010000440.1_pt1 | contig 58901 bp, 45 predicted proteins | sample 7279691 | NCBI WGS metagenome assembly JAANMY01 (sample SAMN14094543, study PRJNA606508) | bioreactor metagenome | isolation source: A lab-scale SPAN reactor treating ammonium-rich wastewater day 388 | place: Ireland: Galway | collected 2018-02-07 | reverse complement strand
ACGCGAAGATCGCGAAGGTCGCGAAGAACAACAGGGTCTCACGCCAAGGCGTGAGTCTGCAGTTGCCGTTCTTCGCGGCCCTTGGCGGCACTTTGCGGTTGCCACGCGGTCTCGGCTGCGAGTCGCGGATGCGCGCGGAAGCCCATCGTTGACACGATGGGCTCTGCAGGTGTGAGTTATCCGAAGCGGCGGCGGGCTTCGCGCTCGAACACTGTGGCCGTGGGCTGGTCGAAGTTGCACAGGCGGATGTCGGCCAGGCTGCGTTGCGGCCTTTCATCCAGCCAGTTTTCGATGGTGTCGAAAAACGTCTTCGCGCACAGCTCTTTAGGAAAGCCGTAAATGCCGCTGCTGATCGCCGGCAGGCTGATGCTTTGCAGTTTATGCTGCTCGGCCAGTTCCAGCGCGCTGCGCACCGCTGACGCCAGCTTGTTGACCTCGCCACCCGTGCCCCAGATCGGCCCCACGGCGTGGATCACGTGTTTGGCGGCCAGCTTGCCCGCGCCGGTGATGGCCGCGCCGCCGGTGGGCACGCGCCCATGTGCCGCCACCCAGGCGTCGCTTTCGGTTTGAATGATCGCGCCGCCCGCGCGCACGATCGCGCCCGCCACGCCGCCGCCGTGCTGCAACTGCTCGTTGGCGGCGTTCACGATGGCGTCCACGGCCTCCTGCGTGATATCGCCCTGCACCACCGTCAGTGCGCAACCCTTGATTTTGCGTTGCCACAGCGTGGTTGTCATGGCGCGCGCCCCTCCTTGTTGGCATTATTCCGGCCCGAGGCCTGGCTCGTTTTCGGCGCAGTTGCCGAAAACGTGCCTGACCCCTTTCGGCCGCAGCTAAATGCCCGGAGACAACATGTACAGCAAAGTACCCGACATCAAGATGCCCCTGCCCGGTCCCAAGGCCAAAGCCGTGATCGAGGCTGACGACAAGTTCATCTCGCCCAGCTACACGCGCGGCTACCCCATGGTGATCGTGCGCGGCCAGGGCCTCGCCGCCGAGGACGTTGACGGCAACGTGTTCCTCGACATGACGGCCGGCATCGCGGTCAACGCCACCGGCCACAGCCACCCGCGCGTCGTGAAGGCGATCCAGGATGCGGCCGCCAACTTCCAGCACATGTCCGGCACCGACTTCTATTATCCCGTCCAGAGCCAGCTGGCGAAAATGCTGGCCGAGCACACCCCGGGCGGGCCCGACCGCAAGGTGTTCTTCTGCAACAGCGGCACCGAGGCGATTGAGGCCTGCATCAAGCTCGCGCGCTGGAAGACCGGCCGCCCGTGGCTGATCAGCTTCATCGGCAGCTTCCACGGCCGCACGTACGGCAGTATGAGCCTGTCCGCCAGCAAGGCCGTGCACCGCACGCGTTTCGCGCCGCACCTGTCGAACGTCCTGCACGCCAACTACCCGTACCCGTACCGCGCGGCGCCGCACCTGGACACGCCCGAGAAGGTAGCTGACGACTGCCTGAAGTACCTGACCGACACGGTGTTCAAGCGCCTGGTCAACCCGGACGAAGTGGCGGCGATTTTCGTCGAGCCCATCCAGGGCGAAGGCGGCTACGTGGTGCCGCCCGACAACTGGTTGCCCGGCCTGCGCGAGTTGTGCACCAAACACGGCATCATGCTGGTGGCGGACGAAATCCAGAGCGGCATAGGCCGCACGGGCAGATTTTTCGCCCACGACCACTGGGGCGTTGAGGCCGACATCATCGCCTGCGCCAAGGGCATCGCCAGCGGCATGCCGCTGGGCGCGGTGATCGCGAAATCCGAAATCATGAAGTGGCCCCCGGGCACACACGCCAGCACCTTCGGCGGCAACCCGATCGCGTGCAGCGCGGCCGTGGAAACCATCAAGCTGCTGGATGAAGGCCTGGTCGCCAACGCCGCCACGGTGGGCGAATACCTGCAGGGAAAGCTGCAGGAATGGGCCAAGGGCTGCGACCGCGCCGGTGAAGTGCGCGGCAAGGGCCTGATGCTGGCGGTGGAGTTCGTGAAATCGCGCGCGGGCAAAGAGAAAGACCCGGCCCTGCGCAACGCCGTGGAACAGACCGCCTTCAAGCGCGGCCTGCTGATACTCGGCTGCGGCGAAAACAACATCCGCTTCTGCCCGTCGCTGACCATCACCAAGGAAGAAGCCGACAAGGCGGTGGAGCTCTTCGCCGCGGCGGTGTCGGACGCGATGAAGGGTTAAAGTCAAAGCCCAGCCCGCAAGGGCTGGGGCCCGGTGCAGGATCAACGTACTATGGCCCAGCCCTCGCGGGCTGGGCTTTGACATGCACATCGATGCCGACAAGTGCGTAATCGAAAACCTGCGCCGCGTGGTGACCTGCGACGGCGGCGGGCCGCTGGTCGGCGCGAACATGCGCCACCTCAACACGCTTGAGCATTCGCCCTGCGTCGCCGTGGAAGACGGCTTCGTCAGCTACGTCGGCCCGCGCGACCGTTTGCCCGCGGCCCTCGATACCGCGCCCACCATTGACGGCCGCAACCTGGTGCTGACGCCGGGACTGGTCGATTGCCACACCCACCCCGCCTTCGTGCGCGCCCGCGCCGACGAGTTCGCCATGCGCCTGGCCGGCGCCAGCTACGAGCAGATCGCGGCGGCCGGCGGCGGCATCCTGAGCAGCACCACCGGCGTGCGCCACGCCACGGATCAAGAGCTGCTGGCTCAGACCACCCGCAACCTGCAGCGCCTGCGCCGCCACGGCGTGGTGGCCGTGGAGGGCAAGTCCGGCTACGGCCTGAGCCTGCAGCACGAGCTGCGCCAGCTGCAGGCGATCAAAGACGCCGGTGAGCAGGCCGACATGCACACCGTGCGCACCTGCCTGGCCGCGCACAGCCTGCCGCTGGAGTTTCGCAGCAGCGACGAGAAACGCGCCGAATACCTGCAACTGGTGACGCAGGAAATCCTGCCTGCCGCGGCGAAAGGCGGCCTGGCCCAGCGCGCCGACGTGTTCTGTGAACGCGGCGTGTTCACGCCGGCCGAGACCCGCGCCGTGGCTGAGGCCGCAATCGCGAATGGCCTGCGCCTGACCGTGCACGCCGAGCAGCTGAGCGACACCGGCGGCGCATCCGTGGCCGCGGAGTTCGAGGCCGACTCGGCCGACCACCTGGAGTATCTGTCGGAGGCAAGCGCCGAGGCCATGCGCCAGGCGGACACGGCGGCGGTGCTGCTGCCCGGCAGCACCTACGTGCTGAACATGGACAAGTGGGCCGACGGTCGCGGGCTGATTGAGCGCGGACTGTGCGTGGCCCTGGCGACGGATTTCAACCCGGGAAGTTCTCCGGTTGCCAACCCGGCGTTCGTAATGAACCTGGCGGTGATGTATTGCGGCTTCACGCCCGAGGAGGCCCTGGCGGCCTTCACGGTGAACGCGGCCCACGCCCTGCGCCTGAGCACGGACGAATGGGGCGTGATCAAGCCGGGCAGCCGCGCCGCATTTGCCCTGTGGGATGTCGATCATGAGCGCGAGATTCCCTACTATGCGGGCGGCAACCTGTGCCTCGAGGTAATCACATGTCGCGGCTGGCGGTCCTGATTCTCGCGCTTCTGCTTGCCGTTCCTGCCTTCGCGCAGGACGAGGCGGCGCGCGTGGAGCAGTTGATCAAGGACCTTGCCAGCAGCGAGTGGCCCACGCGCGAACGCGCAAGCCGTGAGCTGGTGGGAATCGGCGAGCCCGCCCGGGCCGCGCTGCGCAAGGCGATCGAGCACGACGACCCCGAGGTGCGGGTGCGGGCCAGCAACGCACTGGTGGCGATCGGCGAGGAGTTCTCCTACGCCGTGGAGTGCGCCACCGCGGAATCCGAGCCACTGCGAGATCACGGGCGCGCGGCGTTGATGAACCTGTTCAAGCTGGACGATCCCAAGGTGCTGCGTGAATTCAGCCAGCGCGAACTGCAGCCCCAGTGGCGCGGCTGGAACGAACAGCTCAATCTGATGGCGCCGCCCGCCATCGCGCTGGCACGCCTGCAGGCGCTGTCCGGCGCGCGCATCCTGGTGGCCGAGGACGCGCGTGAAAGCTGGGCCCGCGTGCTGGGCCAGCCGACCGCAAACATCCAGGTGCAGGGCAGCCCCGAACAGATCCCCTTCCTGCGCGACGCCATGCAGCGCTTCCTGCAGCAGGCGCTGGGCAGCCTGTCGGCCGACGACCAGCTGGTGCCGCGGCCGTTGCGGCTGGGGCGCGCCACGCTGCTGTACATCACGCGCGCCGTCGACGGCACCGGCATCGAGCGCCGCTGCAGCGAGCAGTTGCTGGACGACCTGCTGAAGGAAGGAGAGCAGTCCGCGCGCGCGGCGGCCCTGCTGGCCGACGGCGCCGCCAGTGACAGCGACGCCGCGGACCGCATCCGCCGCCAGTACGCAAAGCACCCCGAACTTTCGCGCCTGATGTGGCTGGCGCTGGCGCTGGGCGCCGACGACGAGACTACCGCCTGCGTGCGCGCCCGCAAACACGCCGACGCGGCAGAACTGCTCAAGGCGCGCGACTGGATCGTGCTCGAGCTTGGCGCCAAGTACCTCGAGTGCCTCGATCCCGCGCCGCGCGGCGAGCTGCTGAGCCCGGTTATCGAACACTCGGCCGATTCGCTGGAGTTGCTGTCGGCCATCTGGGTGGCGCGCGGGGCCGTGCTGAGCGACGCCGCCCGCGCCCGCGCGGGGCGTCTGCTGAAGAGCAGGCAGGACATGCTGTCGGCGGCCGCCGCGCGCTGGTTTGCGGGCGCCGGCGACGTGACCGACCACGAGCTGGCGGCGATCTGGCAGGCCGGCGAGTTCCAGCCCATCGACAGCAGCTTTTTCACGGCGGCGCTGGAGCTGGTGAAGCGCCCCGACATTGCGGACCGCCTGGTGGAAACCGCCCGCAAGTCGTTCGAGGGCATTTTCGACCACACGGTGGCGCGCCATGCCCTGGCCGCGACGGTGCTGGTCGGGCGCGCCACGCCCGAAGATCTCGGTGTCGCGCTGGACAAGCTGACGGCCGCGCGGGCCTCACAGCGCATGGTGAACCAGCTGGCGGAAATGTTCAGCGGCTGCGCCGTGCTGCCTGATGGAGCGATATCGAAGTTTGACGCCAAGCTGTTCGATCGCGACGTCACCGTGCGGCGCGTGTACCTGGCAGCGCTGCGCCGCTGCGACTCCGCACTGCAGGTCAGCATCGCGCGCGCCGGTGTCGACGCCCACGGCGCGAAAGAGGACAAGCATGTGGGGCTTGCGCGCCTGTCGCTGCTCGGCATCCTGGCCGGGGCCGGCGACGCCGAGGCGCTGGACGAGATCATCAAGGCCGTCGAGGGCGAAGACGCAGAACTGGCCAAGGCCGGCGGCGCCGCGTACACGGACGCCCTGCAGGGCGACGCGCTGTTCAAGGCGCTCGAAGAGTTGAACGGCCAGCAGGGCATCACCCACGGCGCCATCGCCGCGCTGGAGGGGTACATGGAAATCTGCCGCCGCGCGAGCGCGAGCAACGACCGCGCGACGTTCCGCAAGGCTTACGGGATCGCGATCGGCATGCAGATCCTGAACCGCAACTGGCAGCTCCGCCAGGAACTGATGCAGATGCAGCAGCAACTGGGTGCGGGCGTGGGGAAAGTCGAGAAACACCGCAGCCTGCCAGCGGACCCAAACCTCAAGCAGCTCAACGTGGACGAGAAGTAGGGGCCCACGCCTACCTTGCTTCGCCGGCGTCGATCAGCGCCTTGGCGCTGGGGCACAGCTTGCGCAGGAAGCAGCCGTTGCAATCCGGTTTCTTCGCCGTGCACACCGTGCGCCCGAAGGTCAGCAGGTTGTGGTGCAGGCTGTAGGCGCGGCCGGGCGGGATCATCGGCTTCAGCAGGGCGAAGGTCTTGTCGCGCTGTGCCTTTGTATCGACAACGCCGAGCCGGTTGACGATGCGGTGCACGTGGGTGTCCACGGGGCACAGGTCCGCGCCCAGGGCCTCGATCAGCGTGACGCTGACCGTCTTTACGCCGATGCCCTTCAGGCCCGACAGCGCATCCATTGACGCGTCAACCCCGAGCTGCTCGATCGCCGCGTCCAGCGAGTAGTCGCCCACGGTTTCCTTCAGCCAGCCCAGAAGCGCCAGGATCGCGCCCGACTTGCTGTCCGGGAGACCGGCCGCGCGAATGTAGTCGGCCAGCTGCTTCTGGGTCAGCTGCGCCACCCGCGGCCAGTCGGGCGGCTCGACGGCCGTGGCCGCGTTGGACAGCCGAAGCTTGACCTTGTCCACGTTGCCGGCCGCGTCGCGCGGCAGGGTGGCGGCGTCTTTCCCGGTGTGCTTGCCCGGCATGTGCGCGGCCAGATTCTGGTAGCCGCGCAGGGCGTTGGGGTCGGTGGTGTTCTGGCTGAGGATGGTGAGGACCAGCACTTCAAGCGCGTCCTTGCGGCCGTCCCACACGGCGACGCCCAGGTTGGCCTCCAGCAGCTCGATCACGCGCAGCAGCCGTTTGCGCGGGTCGGCAATCGGCCGCGCGGCCTCAACCCGGTGGGGGAGGCCGGTACGTTTCAGTTTCGAAAGCCTGGCGGGCATGGGCGCAAGCTAGGAACCGGAGCCCGAAGCGCAAGCGAGGGTTGGTTAGGGGAGCTCCGCGGCGAGTTCGTTCGACGTGGATTCACCGGTTGCCGGCGCTCCCGGCTCCTGTTCCACGTCATCGTCATCGTTGACCAGCGGCGAAAGCAGGGCCGACAGAAGGGCGTAGCGGATGGCGTCCATGGTTCACCTCCGCACTGTGGTTGGGAAACGATCCGCCCCAATTTCAAAGAAACGACCCGCCGAAGCGGGTCGTGGTCAGGCGGACTTGCGCCGTGGTTTCTTGCCTGCGTCCGGTTTCTTTTCCTTGAGCTCGCGGTCCCGGCAGACGACCGTCAGTTTGCCGCCTTTCGACGTTGTGGTGACAGTTGCCTTGGCCTTGATCTTCACGGTTGAACCTCAGTGAATCCGAAATCAAGCACCAGTCTACGGGCTCGTACGCTGTTCAACAAGAACTCGAAGGTATATGTCTTTGCATCTGCCTGACCCAGAGCCATCTCCACGACGATGCTGGCGTACCGGTCGCGTGTGAGAACCAACTCTTCCTCGGACTCGTAAACCAGCCTTGCTCCCCGTAGCACGCGAATTGACCAACTGAACTCCTGTTCGTCCGGATTCACAACTTCAGCCCAGAGATACAGGTGCTCCGGTGGACTGGGCCAATGCCTGCGGATACCGGCTAGTCGCAGCGGCGGTCCCGCTTCGGCCTCGTCGCACGCGATGAAGTTGACGAGTTCATGCCTGGGCACTGCTTCCCCATCAAAGTTTTCGGAGACGACGGGCGCGAGGTCAGGAAACAACCCGCCGAAGCGGGTCGTGGTCAGGCGGACTTGCGATTCTTGCCGGGACGTTTGGCTGGCCTCTTTTCGGGCGCATCCTGGTCGACGTCGTGATGGCGCACGGAAATCTCCCGGTCACGATACACGATCTTGAGGGTGCCGTCTTTTTGAACGTCAATGCGAGTGGCTTTGACCGACTTGAATTTCATGGCAACGCCTCAGGGTGCCCAAAGTCCAAGGTTATCTTACCCCCTGTTTCATCACCGAACAACCAGTGCAACTGGTAGATTCTTGGTTTCGCGTCAGCCAGCTCGATGTGCTGCGGAACGATGACCTGGCTGGAGGTGTCTATTTCAAGCGTCTCTGGGGTATCGAGAATGAGGCGTTGCCTGTGCGTCAGCTGCAACGCCCATGAAAATGGCTGGCCGGTGGGTTTGTCGATGTCCGCAACAACCCAGAACTCAGCGGGCGGACGCCGCCAGCGACGGCGCACATCGGTGAGTGTGAGGACCCGTCCGACCGAAAGGTCGCCGCACACAATCAGATTTACCAGGCGCGGTTTGGTCATGCGCGCTGTTTAGCGCCTTTGCGGAATTTCAGCAACTTCTGCAGGTCGGCCTGGTGGCCGCCGTGGGTCTCCATGGGCGTTTCGAGCGCGCCGATGCAGTGTTCAAAACGCTTGTCGTTCACCAGCAGCTTGAAGCATTCCAGGCCGATGTGCCCGTGGCCGAGGTTTTCGTGGCGGTCCACCCGGCGCGCGAGCTCCACCTTGCTGTCGTTGATGTGAAAGGCGCGCAGGTGCTGCTTGATGCCGACCAGCCTGTCGTACTCGGCGAAAGTGGCCGTGTAGGCCTGCCTTGTGCGCAGGTCGTAGCCGGCCGCGAAGGCGTGCGCGGTGTCGAAGCAGGTGGCGATCATGCTCTTGCGCCGCACGCCCTTGATGATGCGCGCGATGTGCTCAAAGCGCCAGCCGATGTTGCTGCCCTGGCCGGCCGTGTTCTCGATGGCTGGCTTGCACTTGCCCTTGTAGCCCTTCAGGATTTCATTCAGCGCGTCGGCCACGCGGTCGCAGCATTCCTCGTCGCTCATCTGCTTCAGGTGCGCGCCGGGGTGGAAGACCAGCACTTCGGCGCCGAGCCGGTCGGCGCGCTCCAGCTCATCCTTGAAGGCTTCGATACTGCGCCGCCACTTGTCGTCTTCCGGCGCGCCCAGGTTGATCAGGTACGAGTCATGGATGAAGAAGCGCGTGATGCCGGTACGTTTTTCGGCGGCCTTGAAGTCAGCGACTTCGTCGTCACCCAGCGGCTTGGAAGCCCACTGCTGCTGGTTCTTGCTGAAGATCTGCACGCACTCGCAGCCGATCTCGGCCCCGCGTTCCAGCGCCTTGTAAAGCCCTCCGGAGATGGATGTGTGTGCGCCTAAAAGCATGACTACAGCTCCTGGCTGTTGGCTGCTGGCTTCTAGCAGCCAAAGGCCAGAAGCCAGCAGCTGCAGTCTCCTACTTGTAGTAATCCTGCAGCGGTTTCACTTCTTCTTCGTGGCCGGCGAGGCTGGCTATGGCCCGCACGGCCGCCTCGGCGGCGCTTAGCGTGGTCAGGGCGGGGATGCCCTTCATTACGCACTTTTTGCGCATGGTCGCTTCGTCCGTGCGCGGGTCCTTGCCTGACGGCGTGTTGATCAGCAGCGCGATTTCGTCGTTGATCACCAGGTCCAGCACGTTCGGCCGGCCTTCCTGGATCTTGTTCACCACCTGCACCGGGATGTCCGCCGCCTGCAGCACCTGGGCCGTGCCGCGCGTGGCCACCAGCTCGAAACCCAGCTCGTGCAGCTTCTGCGCCACGGGCGGGATGCGCGACTTGTCGGAGCGCTTCACGCTGATGAACACCTTGCCCTTGCGCGGCAGCGCCTGGCTGGCGCCTGTCTGCGCCTTGGCCATGGCGCGGCCGAAGGTCTTGTCGATGCCCATCACCTCGCCGGTGCTGCGCATCTCCGGGCCCAGCAGCACGTCGGCACCGGGGAACTTGTTGAACGGGAACACCGGCTTCTTGATGCTGAAGTGGCGCGGGATGATCTCTTCCGTGAAGCCGAGCTCTTTCAGCTTGCGGCCGCACATCACCTGGGTGGCGATCTTGGCGATCGGCTTGCCGATGGCCTTGGCCACGAACGGCACGGTGCGCGAGGCGCGGGGGTTTACTTCGATCACCCACACCTCGTCGTCCTTGATGGCGTACTGCACGTTCATCAGGCCCTTCACCTTGAGGGCGAAGGCCAGCTTGCGTGATGTTTCTCGAATGTCGCGCAGCACGTGCTCGCTGAGGGTCTGGCTGGGGATGCTGCACATGCTGTCGCCGCTGTGCACGCCGGCGTACTCGATGTGCTCCATGATGCCGGCGATCACCGCCAGCTCGCCGTCGCACAGGCAGTCCACGTCCACCTCGACCGCGTTGTCCAGGAACTGATCGATCAGGATCGGCTTGCCCTCGGCCGCTTCCACGGCCAGACCCACGAAGTGCTTCAGCTCGGCTTCGTCGTAGCACACCTCCATGGCGCGCCCGCCCAGCACGAAGCTGGGACGCACCAGCACCGGGTAGCCGATGTCGCGCGCGGCCGTGAGGGCGGCCTCGATATCGTGGACGATTGCGCCCTTGGGCTGGCGGATGCCGAGCTCTTTGACCAGGGCATGGAACTGCTCGCGGTCGGAAGCGCGGTCAATGCTTTCGACAGGCGTGCCGATGATGGGTACGCCGGCGTCGGCCAGGCGGCGCGCCAGGTTGATGGGTGTCTGGCCGCCGAACTGCACGATCACGCCCTCGGGCTTCATGACGTCGTGGATGTTCATGACGTCCTCGAAGGTCAGCGGCTCGAAGAACAGGTCGTCAGAGATATCGAAGTCGGTGCTGACCGTCTCCGGGTTGCTGTTGACCATGATGGACTCGTAGCCCATCTCGCGCAGGGCCAGGCTGGCGTGCACGCAGCAGTAGTCGAACTCGATGCCCTGGCCGATGCGATTGGGGCCGCCGCCGATCACCATGATCTTGCGGCGCTGGCTGGGCTCGAGCTCGGTTTCTTCCTCGTAGGTGGAGTAGTAGTAGGGCGTCTTGGCCTCGAACTCCGCGGCGCAGGTGTCCACCAACTTGTAGACCGGCGTGACGCCCAGCTGCTTGCGGTGTGCGCGCACAGTGGGCTCGTCGGTGTTGTAGATCGCGGCGAGTTGCGCGTCGCTGAAGCCCGCGCGCTTGGCCTCGCGCAGCAGCTCGGCGCCGAGCTGGTTCAGCGCCGGCACGCGGCGCAGCTCGCGCTCGAGCTCAAGCAGCTGTACGAAATTCTCCAGGAACCAGGGGTCGATGCCGCTGAAGTGGCTGACCTCGGTGGGATTCATGCCGCTGCGCAGCGCGCGGCGGATCATGAAGATGCGCTCGACGCCCGGGGTGATCAGGCCGTTCTTGAGCTCCTGGCGCGACAGCTTGCGGGTTTCCAGCGACTCCTTGCGGTCCGCGCCGAAGCCCATGCGCCCGATTTCCAGGCTGCGGATCGCCTTCTGCATCGCCTCCTTGAACGTGCGGCCGATGCTCATGGCCTCGCCGACCGATTTCATCTGCGTGGTCAGCACGGTGTTGGCGCCGGGGAACTTCTCGAAGGCCCAGCGCGGGGTTTTCACCACCACGTAGTCGATGCTGGGCTCGAAGCTGGCGGGCGTGGCCTTGGTGATGTCGTTCTGCAGCTCATCCAGCGTGTAGCCCACGGCCAGCTTGGCCGCGAACTTGGCGATGGGGAAGCCGGTGGCCTTGGACGCCAGCGCCGAGCTGCGCGAAACGCGCGGGTTCATCTCGATCACCACGCGGCGGCCAGTGCGCGGGTCCACGGCGAACTGCACGTTGCTGCCACCGGTCTCGACGCCGATCTCGGTCATGATCTTCTTGGCGTCGTCGCGCAGGAGCTGGTACTCCTTGTCGGTCAGCGTGAGCGCGGGCGCGACAGTGATGCTGTCGCCGGTGTGCACGCCCATGGGGTCGAGGTTCTCGATACTGCAGATCACGACGAAGTTGTCCTTCTTGTCGCGCATCACCTCGAGCTCGTATTCCTTCCAGCCCGCCAGGTACTCGTCGATCAGTACCTGGCTGACGGGGCTGAGCGACAGGCCCTTGCGGCAGATTTCTTCGTACTCTTCAAGGTTGTAGGCGATGCCACCGCCCGTGCCGCCCATGGTGAAAGCGGGGCGGATCACGGCCGGCAGGCCGATGGTTTCCAGCGTCGCGACGCACTCGGCCCAGTTGTGGGCGATCTCGCTGCGGGGCTGTGCGACGCCGATCTTGTTCATGGCATTGCGGAAGGCTTCGCGGTCTTCGGCCTTGTGGATGGCTTCCGGCGTGGCGCCGATCATCTCGACGCCGAACTTTTCAGGCACGCCCATCTTGGCGAGCTGCATGGCGGTGTTGAGCGCGGTCTGGCCGCCAAGCGTGGGCAGCAGGGCGTCGGGGCGTTCTTTCTCGATGATCTTGGCGGCGATTTCCGGCGTGACGGGCTCGACGTAAGTGCGGTCGGCCATCTCCGGGTCGGTCATGATGGTGGCCGGGTTGCTGTTCACCAGCACAACCTGGTAGCCCTCTTCACGCAAGGCCTTGCAGGCCTGTGTGCCGGAGTAGTCGAACTCACAGGCCTGGCCAATGATGATGGGGCCCGAGCCGATGATCATGATCTTCTTGATGTCAGTGCGTCGTGGCATCTACGTCCTGTGTTGTAGTCGGTCTAGCGCCTGGTCGTCGCAAGGTTGTAGGGATTAGGTTGTAGGTTGTAGGGGCGGATTTCAGCTTTTCCCTAAAACCTACAACCTATTACCTACAACCTGCTTTTCTATCACCACTGTCGCCGTCGCGTACTCCCGCGTGTGGCTCATGCTCAGCCATAAAAAAGACGGCCCGAGGCCGTCTAGAACTACCTTCGCCGCACCCGTGATTTCGAGGGTTGGTTTGCCGTCCTCGTTGTTGCAGACGCCGATCTGGCTGAAGCCTACCCCCTGGCTCCAGCCGGTGCCGATGGCCTTCATGAAGGCTTCTTTAGCAGCAAAGCGGGCGGCGAAGTGGATCTCCGGGCGCGCCTTGCCGCGGCAGTAATCGATTTCGGTGGGGGTGAAAACGCGGGCCAGGAACTCCTTGCGCTTGTCCTGCAGGAGCTTCTCGATTCGGGCGACTTCCACGATGTCAGTGCCGATGCCCAGGATGGCCATGCGCGTTCCCCGTGTTGGGGGCGGAAGATTAGCGCTAAACGGCGCGATTGCAACACGTAGCGCAGGCGCCCCGCCTGCACCGTCAGCGGGCACCTTGCCCGCTGAACCTGCTCGGACACGGCGCCCACGACCAGTGCAGGCGGGACGCCTGCGCTCCGTCCTACTTCTCATAACAGCCGCGGTCGAAGCCGCCGCCTGCGGGGCGGCTGGCGCCGTCGTGGGCCGTGGCCACACCCAGGCTGGTTTCCCCGTCGTCGCGGCCGGCGCTGCCGGTGGCGAGGCTGAAGTCACTGGCGCCGTTGAAGGTCGGCGCGGTGGTTACGCTGTTCGCCGCGCCGCTGATCAGCGCCTGCCACTGGGCCAGCGTGTAGGCCTGGCTGGTGTCGTCGTTCACCCACACGCCCCAGCCGTCGGTGCTGCGGCAGATGTTGTAGTCGGCCGTGGTGCCGGACAGGGAGTCGCTGCTCCAGGTGATCGCGCCGCGCGCGCCGCCGATGAAGATGTTGTTGCGGATATCATTGCCGGTGCTGCCGTTGAGCATGCTGAGGCAGAAGCGCCCGTTGCCGCTCTGGAACACCACGGTGTTGTGGTAAATCCGGTTGTTCATGCTGCCGTAGGCGCTGCTGAAGCCGTCGTCCCAGAGCGCGATGCCGCTCTGGTTCAGGTTGTTTACCACCAGGTTGTTGCGGATGTCGCAGTCGCGGATGCTGGCGAAGTTCAGCCCGGCCGCGCCGTTGATGCCGTTGCCCTCGCACCAGTTGTTCTCGATCACGCCGTCCTCGGTGATGCCGTCGCCGCGGGTGCCGAAGCCGGGCACCTGCTGGGCGGGGTCGCTGTTGATCTGGATGCCGCTGGCGTTGTTGTCGTGGCAATAGTTGCCGCGGATCAACGGCCGGTCGCCGCTGTTGGAAAAGTAAATGCCGTGTTCAAGGCCGCTGTCGTGGCACTCGTTGCCCTCCAGCACCACGTCGTCCGAGTAATCCGTGAAAATGCCCCAGCGCCCGCCGTTGCTGAACACGCAGCCCTGAATGGTGACGTGAAAACTCTCGGTTACGCGCACGCCCGCCCGGAAGGCGTTCAGCGTGCGCAGACCGTGGATGATCACGTAGTGGCAGTCGTAGATCTTGATGGCGTCGCGGTTGTCCGGCGTGATGCTGGCGCTGGTGCCGCTGTTGATCACGGCCGCGTTGCCCGAGGCCCGGAAGATGATCGGCATACCGCTGGTGCCGGTGACGCTGCTGAGCGTGAAGCGCGCGTAGTTGCCGTCGGCCACTTCGACGATGTCGCCGGCCTGCACGGTGTTGGCAGCCTGCTGCAAGGTGGCCCAGGCCTGCGCGGGCGTGGTGCCGCTGTTGCCGTCGTTGCCGGTGGGGGAGACGTAGTAGGTGGCCGTGCCCGATGGCGCGGCTGGCACAAACGGCGCGCTGCCGCCTCCCGCGCTGGCGGTGGTGACGTTGAAGGCGCTGCTGGCGGTGCCGGTCAGGCTCGCGGCCGTGAAGTTCAGGGTGTAGGCAGTGCCCGCCAGGTCGATGCTCAGGCCGTTGAAGCTGACCACGCCGTTGATGGCGGTAAGTGTGGCGGTGCCCGCAAGCTGCGCGCCGCCAGTGCCGCCGCTGAGGGCGACGCTGACCTGGGTGGTGTTGTCGGTGCTGACGCGCAGGCCCGCGGCGTCCTGGATTTCCACGCGTGGCTGGGTGCCGAACACGTTGCCGGCCGTGGCGCCGGCGGGCTGCTGGATCACGGCCAGTTGCGCGGGCGGGCCGACCTGCACCGTACCGCCGCCGCTGGAGCCGCCGCCGCCGTCACCGGCGCAGCCATAAAGCCCGATCAGAACGCAAGCCAGTGCAAACGCAGCAATCCGCTTCGGCATAGCAATCCCCGTCTGGAAGTTCTCCTGACGGGAATGCGGAAAGTGGGGGGAAGGGGTCACGAAAAAAGTGACGCAGGCGAGGCGCCTGCGTCCGGTGCAGGCGGGGCGCCTGCGCTACGTAATCACAGCACCCGCGCGGAGGCGTAGCCTACTACCTGGTTGTAGTCGCCGCTGGTTTCTCCGCTGGTGGTGTGTTCCAGCAGCTCCACCTGGCTGGCGCCGAGCGCCTTGCAGGTCTCGAGCATCAGAGCCGTGGCGTGCACGCCGCACATGCTGATGTCGCGGCTGTAGCATACCTCCAGCATGCCGCGCGTGTCATAAGCCTTCAGCTTGTCGAGCGCGAGCTTGTCTTTCTCAAGCGTGGTGTCGTGGTCTTCGTAATGGTTCATGTCGCTGCTGGCCACGATCAGCGTGTCGTCGCCATCCTGGGCCAGGATTGCCCCAGCGATGCCCTCCGCCACTGCCTCCACGCGCTCAAAGGGCGCGTGGCTGACGCTGATCACGCAGATCTTCACGGCTGGGTTCAGCACTTGCAGAAACGGCAGCACCACCTCGGCGGCGTGCTCGTTGAAGTGCGGCAGGTTTGACACGTCAATACCGCCCACATTGGCGAGCGCGGTGGTCAGCTTTTCGTCCACGGGGATCTTGCCCAGCGGTGTCTCCCACTCGCGATAGCCCGCCAGGCTGAACGTTCCGCCGCCTACCTGGTGCTTGGTGTGCAGCAGCAGCACCGTGCCCGGGACCTCAACGCTGGCAAGTGCGCGGCCGCAGACGGCGCCCGAGTACATGTAGCCGGCGTGGGGGACCAGCACGCCGTAAGCCCTGGCGCGCTTGGCGGCGGGCTTGGCGATGTAGCCTTCGATCTCGGCGCGCAGGCGCGAGGGCACGGCGGTGTAGAAGTGCCCGGCAACGTGCGGATGGCGGATGGTTTCGGTCATGGCGTCAGGTTACAGGTTACAGGTGTCAGTGCTACAGATCGAACGCGGGTCGAGGGCTCGGTAAGTCCCTGAAACCTGCCCCCTGACCCCTGTAACCTGGCTAGATGTCAATGTCGTCCGGCGCCTCGTCGGGGACCACGTCCACGATCACGAAGGTACCGGCCGCGAGGTCGCCCAGGCGCTGCTGCTTGCCGGTCATCATCATGAGTCCCATGGGGACCAGCAGCACGAGCCAGTGGATCAGCTCGAACACTTTCAGCACGTTGCGCACCACGATGCGCCAGGCGGCGGGTGTTTCTCCCTCGGCGTCCACCACGCGCAACCGGAACAGCGCTTTGCCGAAGGTGCGGCCCCACACCAGTTCGCAGACCATGCCGTAGATCGACAGCACCAGCAGCGTCACCAGCGTTGCCTGCAGCGTGGGCAGCAGGTCGGCGTCGAAGCCGGCGACCGTGCCGATCGCCAGGAAGCCGTAGGCCTGCTCCCAGGTGTACCCGTAGATGCTCTGGAGCAGGATCACCACCGGGCTGGTGATGGCGATGTCAAGCAGCAGCGAAACCGCGCGCGCCAGCGGGTTGGCGTACAGCAGCTTGGGCAGTTCTTCCTTTTTGGGGCCGGCTTGCTGCTCTTGTTTTTCCAGCAGGTTTACCAGCGTGCGGTCCAGGGGGCGCTCGCGGTTCAGCAGCAGCCACACGCCCTGGCTGGCCATGATCAGCACCACGGCGAACAGCAGTGAAATCCACACGATGTAGAGAGTCGGGCTGTTGGTCTTGTCCAGTGCCAGCACCTTAGGTGTTGACCAGTCAAGGCTGCCGTCGGCGGCCAGGGCCGTCTCGCTGCGGCGCACCTCGCCGGCTTCGCTGTACACGGCCTGCAGGCTGTCGCCGCGCGCGGAAAGGTTCACGAAGTTGGTCAGCTCAAGGCCTGTCACCGGCTTCTCGCGCGCCGGCGGGGCGGCGTCCACCCAGGCGCCCTTGCCGGATGCCGCGTCGCGCGTCCAGACCAGCAGGTGCCAGGCGCGGCTGGTGTCATCCTTGCGCATGAACGCCACCACCGGCCGCGCGCCCTCGCCGCTGCCCAGCACCGTGAAGGAGGACCGCCGCACCCCGGTGGTTACCTCCGCACTGAAGCGGCGCTGCACGGCCGTGCGCTGCGGCGCGGCATCGGGCGTTGTGTCGGCGTCCTGGTCGCCGGGCGGGTCGGCGCTGATGGCGGCCTCGATGCTGGGCGTGAACGAAAGCAGCGTCAGGTCGCCGCTGCGGGTTTCGGTGATCGAAAGCCAGATCGCGTCGGCGGCCACGTGGGCCTGCAGCTCGAGTCCCGATGAGGGGGCCTTGTGCACGGAGCGCGCCTCGACCTCGGGCCGGCCGAAGGGCTGCACCATCACTTCGGCGCCGCGCGCCCAGCACAGCCACAGCACCTGGTTGAAGCTGACCACCACGGGCGAGGCCGTGGGGTCGTTGAGCCCCAGGCTGTCCAGCTTGTCGCGCTTCCACTCGTCGCCGGTGGTGTCGAACACCATGAAGCGCGAAGCGGTGGTGACGCCGACACGGGCGGCGTCGATCGGCACGGCGCTGCGCACCAGGCCGTCGTAGCGCGTGCCGGTCAGCACGGTTTCGCCCTCCACGCGCACCAGCGCGAACGAACCGGTCTGGGCCGCGTTCTGGCCGGCCAGGTCGAGGTGCTGGTCGATCAGCCACAGGTCGTCGCCGTGGGGAACGACCAGGATGAAGCGCGCGTTGGGCGTGAGGGTCTGGCTCTGGTTTGCGCCGAACAGCAGCAGCACCGAAACGATGGCGGTGACGGCAAACGAGATGCGTACGAACTTCAGGCGCTTGCGCTGACGCGTGATGCGTCGACGCAGCAGATCGGGCAGGTCGTCATCGGGTGCGTGCTTCATGCAGAGATAATGCGTGAAGGTGACAGGTGAATTCCAGTGCTAACGCGTGGCACAGCCAATCCTGCCTGTGGTTTCCCGGCACGCGACGCGGAACGACTGATGTCCTCGAGCCCGCTTTCGCCAGGGCTGCGGCGCTCACAACAATACAGCCTCGGCTTACGGCCGAGGCTGTATTGTTGTGGCGGAGAGGGTGGGATTCGAACCCACGGTCCCGGTTAAGGGACGCTCCCTTAGCAAGGGAGTGCGATCGGCCACTCTGCCACCTCTCCGCGGTTACAGACTGATCGCGGCAGCAAGGTAGCTGACCCTTTGCCAGTGTCAACGGGCGGGAGATGCAGCGAGTGTCCCGCGTGGCGCGTCCGGCAACGTTGACACGGGACTGGGGACTACACCAGCTGCCACTTCACCAGCGCCCAGCCCAGCAGCGCCAGCGCGCCGTTGCCCAGCATGTGCAGCAGGATCGGCGCCACCAGCGTGCGCCGCTTCTCGTAGGCCCACACGAAAATCAGGCCGCCGAAAAACTGGTTGATCGGAAATTTGTTGGAGTGCGCAAACGCAAACAGCAGCGAGAGGATGACGATCGCCGGCCAGCGGCCAAGTTCACGGCGCATCGGCGGATACATCAACCCCCGGTACCAGATCTCCTCCAGGACCGGAAAGAACACCACCACGCCCACCAGCGCCGGCCAACTGTTGTCTTTGAAGATCGCGCCGCGCAGGTGATCCTGGAACGCCAGCGTGGCATCCTCCGCGAACAGGTGCAGTGCCGCCCAATAGAGGAAGCCCGCCAGCAGGTAGAAAGCGCCCATGCCCACGGCGGCCAGCAGTGTGAACTTCAGGTCTCCGCCCAGACGCCCGAGGTTCAGGCCCAGTGAACGTAACTCGGCCTTGCGAAGGAACTTCCAGTAGATCACCAGCACCAGCGTAAGCAGCAGCATCAGCGAAAGGCGTGGGGCGTCGGTCGGCATCCAGCCTGGGGGCGTGATGTGCTGGTTGTCGATCAGCCATTGCAGGGCGCTGGGCAGGAAGGTGAATGTGGCAATCCATGCAATGGCGCGCAGCATCCCGATGGGATAAGCGCTGTGAAACTGCTCCCACGGATTGGCTGAGATGGAAATCTCAGGTTGGTTGGCTGGTTGTAAAGGCTTATCGCTCAAGTACTTACCAGTTCCAGAATGGTTCTTGCGCAAAAGAAGCAGCTTGCAATATTACGCTGAGCGGCTACACTAAGTCTTGTGCCTTCTATGCTTTAGGATGAATCGTCCGATCACTGCCGCTTCATTTTGGTGAGTTCGATATGACAGCCCGTCGTACCATCACGAAGAAAGAGCTGGTGCTCCGTATCGCGGAGAACACTCACCAGAAGCAGACGATCACCCGCGACATCATCCAACTCTTCATCGACGAAGTCATCAACGAACTTGCTCGTGGTAACCGGCTGGAATTGCGGGACTTCGGCGTGTTCGAGGTAAAAGTCCGCCGCTCGCGCAAAGCGCGTAACCCCAAAACCGGCGCGGAAGTACGTGTGCCGGAAAAGCGCGTCGTCACCATCAAGCCCGGCAAGAAAATGAAGGAAGAGATCAACCGCCACGCCGAAGCCGAACTTGCGGCCGAGCTCGCTGCAAGTGCCGCGCATGCGATGGGGGCGGTTGCGCCGGCGCCCATCCCGGTCCAGGAGCACGAAACCGCCGCTGCCGGCGACCCGGACTCCGACCCCGATCTTGACTGAGCTTCAGGACGCTGCTGACGCCCCGGTTCGTTCCTATGGCGAGCCGCCAGGATTGCCTGCATGGACATGGAATCAGACAACCCCGCTTTCCAGCTTGCGTCGGCGCTGCAGCCGCCCGATGACGCGGCCTTCATGCGTGCCGCATTGAAAGAGGCCATTGCCGCCTATGAAAAAGGCGAGGTGCCCGTCGGTGCCGTGGTGGTGCACGAGGGTCACATCATCGGGCGCGGCCACAACCTGCGCGAAACGCTGAACGACCCGACCGCCCACGCGGAGATGCTGGCCATGACCGCGGCCTCGGAAGCGCGCGGGCAGTGGCGGCTGGACGAGTGCACGCTGTACGTCACGCTTGAGCCCTGCCCGATGTGCGCGGGCGCGATCGTGAACGGGCGCGTGAAGCGCGTGGTGTATGGCGCAAGTGACCCCAAGGCCGGGGCTTGTGGAACGTTGTTCAATCTGGTACAGGATGCCCGCCTGAATCACCGCGCGCAGCTTGAAGCGGGCGTGCTGGGAGACGAGGCAGGCGAACTGTTGAAGAGCTTCTTCCGCGAGTGCCGAGAGGGCACCATCGCGCGCAGGGGCGGAAAGGATCCGGGATGAAGCCGGCAAAGATGAAGCGTCGTCACCAGGCCAAGGGCCGCAAGACCACCAACCGCTGGTTGAAGAGGGGCAAGCCCAGCAAGGCTGCCAACCCGCGCTAGTTCGGTTCGCATTGAAAAATGCAAAATTCAAAATGGGGCTGCATCACCGGGCCGTTTTGAATTTTGCATTTTGAATTTGGCATTCCGGAGGGGTGGCAGAGTGGTTGATCGCGTCGGTTTCGAAAACCGAAATGTCCGAAAGGGCATCGGGGGTTCGAATCCCCCCCCCTCCGCCAGCTGCAGGGGCATCCGAACGGGTGCCCCTGTTTGATTGACTGCTGTACTGCCGACTCGGGTGTGCGAGCCGTCCCACTTCGCGTGGCACAGGCAATCCTGCCTGTGCCTGCAAACGCCGCGGCGCGGGTGGGGCGCTACTTCCTGCGGTAGCTGAAGCTGGCCTGGTTGCGCAATGCTGTGGCGAGTTCCTCTCCTGTCAGCGTCACCTGCAACACCTGGCCCCGACGCTCGATTTCCAGCAGCACCGAAGCTGACTCCCGGGCGGCCTCCCAGGCAGGCTGCAATCTGTCTCGTCCTTCGAAGTACTCGCCGTTGATCGCCACCACCAGGTCGCCGCGCCGCAGCCCCTTGCGGTGCAGCAGGCCTTCCTTGTCGTACGAGCCCAGGCGCAGGCAATTGTGCGGCAGGGGCGCGAAGTCCACCGGGCCGGCCAGCGGCAGTGTCACCTTCATGTAGCCGGCGGTCGAATCGCCGACCCAGTATTCGCCGGCAGGCAACGAGTGAGCCTTCACCACCCCCTCGGCGTCCGGCTTCTCGTACAGTTCAAGACCTTCGCCGAGTATCCACAGGGTGCGCACGTTCTGCGGCTTGCTGGTCCGTACTTCCAACTGATGCAGTGCCGGCATGGTGATGCGCACCGTGTGCGTTCCGGGCTGCAACGTGGTCTCCAGCCGTGACAGCGCGGCCTCATCACCCGAGCCCGGGGACGATCCGTCGCGCAACACCAGCACCACCGCTTTGCCCGGCTGCAGGTCCTTGAACTCGCGCTTTGCTTCCAGCGCCAGCTTGGACCCCACCACGTTCTGCTGCGACGAATAGCGCGCCATGCCGGCCTCGCGGCGTTCGCTGGCTTCGGCGGGAATCACCGCCACCCACATGTCGTTGCGGCCGAGTTCGGGCAGGTTGTCCACCTCAACGACCAGCGTGCAACTGTCGCCGAACACGATGGTCACCCCGGCGCCGTCCAGGGGCAGACGGCCGAAGCGCGTGGTGACGCCGCGGGTGGCCTGCACGGCGATGGAAGCGCCCTCCGTGGGCACGAAACGCCCGAACTGGTCGCGGGCGATGCCGGGTCGCCGCATCAGGTAGTGGCCGGGCTCGACCTCCATCCACGCGGTCATGTCGCTCGTGGAGAATTCGGCGTCGGCGAGGTTGCAGGACAGACGCTGAACGGCCAGCGGTTTGCCCTCGGCGTCTACCGTGCGGACCGTGAAGTGCTCACTCATGTCCAGGGGCGCAAGCGTCAGCGTGTGCTCAGTCAGTTCGCCGGTTACCGGGATGGCCTCGGTCGCGAGCACCAGCATGCGGTTGATCCCCACGAATGCCACATACTCGCCCGCCGGCAGCGCCGGGTAGTACAAGTGGGTGGGGCTCAGCTCGCGCGAGGTCTTGGCGCCGCGGGCCATGAACGGCTCGGAGGTCAGCTTGCGGGCCTCTTCAGCGGGCAGCAGCGTGACCGAGACTTCCCGGTAATAGGGCGTCGGCAACTCCAGCGTCAGGTACAGGCCGGGTGGGCGCTTGAGCTGCAGCACCACTTCGGGGACTTCGCCCTGTGCGGGAATCTGCGCGATTGCCTGGGCCTCGAGACTGTCGTCCGGCCCGCCCAGGGCCGAGAACTTCACGCCGCCCGTTGCGGTTTCGATGCTGCGCATGTCGGGCTTCCAGTAGCCGAAGACGAACGATGATCCTTCCATCGAACGCGCGGTTATCCGGGCGCGGTCCGGTTCACTTCCGTCGGGCAGCAGAACCCGCAGCGGCACTCGGACCAGGCGCGTGGCGATCAACACCAGCTCGACGCCGGGCGTCAAAGCGGGCTGGGTCACTCCCTGTTGCATACTGATTTCCCAGCCGGGTGTGAGGCAGACCACGCTGTAGGTCTGCTGCGCGAGCCGCTCGAACTTGAAGCTGCCGTCCGGCCCGCTCGTCGTGTCGCGCGAGGCCTCTGTCTCCCACCTGATCACTGCGGCCTCGTAGGCCGTGCGTTCATCGACGCCCAGGCGGCGCTTGCTTTTGATCGACAAGCTGTCCGGCATGGAAGGGATCGCGCGCAGGGCCAGGTCAGCGCACGGCGAGCCGTCCGGCAGCCGCACCACGCCGGTTGCTTCAGCGTCGCCGGTCGGCACGTCGGGCAGTTCGAAGGAGTAGTCCGGAGCGGTTTCCGGCTCAGGTTCCGGGGCAGGCGGTGTTTCTTCTGGCCCGGTTGCCGGCAGTTGCTGTGGAGGGAGTTGCGCGGTGTCAGGCACGGGCGGTGCGCTCGCGGCGCGGTTGTCGGCGGATGGCGAACCGGCGGGGCGCTGCGCGAAACCCAGGAAAAAGCCGAGCACCAGACCAACGACCAGCACGACAGCAGGGATCAGCACTCTTTGCATTTCGCCAATTCTAGTCCAATCCGCGGGAACCGCCACGGTTTCCTGAGCGGGCTGCCGGCCCGGCCACGCCGCAGCGGAGCCGTGGCGCTACTCGGGCGTGGAGTCCATTTCGTCGAAGCGGCGGCCTACCAGCAGCAGCAGGCCCTCCATTTCGGCGGCCAGCGCGACGGCCGCGATCACGCCGCCAATCGCGAAGCCGGGGGCAGGCAGTTTCAGCGCCAGGCCGATCGCCGCGGCGATCGCGAACAGCCCGCCAGGTATGATCGCCAGCAGCGAACCAAGCACCATGCGCACCATCAGCGAAAGCAGGTTGCGCCCGATGGTTTCAAAGCCCGGCTCGCTGTGCGTGCTGCTGAGCCAGGCCGGCAGCATCAGCACCGCCGCGCTTTCCAGCCCGATCATCATCATCGCCGCCACCGGCACCAGCGGAATCAGCCCCGCGTAAACGCCCATGATGACCGGCGCCTGGTTCCACTTCGACAGCGTCAGTGAAGCGATCACCGCGGCCGTCATCATCAGCAGGGCCGCCGGCGTCACCAGCAGCGCGCCCGCCCACACTTTTCCGCGCAGCAGGGAGTAGCCTGTGATCGGCAGGCCCTTCCACAGCGGCAGGCGGCGCAACTCGGCGTGCAAGCCGGTTGCCATCATGCGCGGGCCCATCATCAGCAGCATGCTGCCCATCGCTGCCGACAGCCCGATCGCGAACACCGCAACGCCGCGCGACTTCGTGAAGTGCTCGCCGAATACCGCCAGCGCCAGCAGGATGCCCGCCACGCCGATCGCCAGCTTCCACATGCCGATGCGCCACTCGGCAACCAGCGTCTGCCAGAACACCGCGCGCGAAGTTGGACCCGTCGCGTTCAGCTTCAGCCGCGTGCTGCGCGTCTTCTTCAGGCTGCCGGCCGCTGCCGCGAACGCGCCGCCGCGCCGCATGGCCTCGATCTTGCGGCCGGTGGTCTCGGCCAGTTCCAGCGCGCGTTCCTCGAACGGCGCCACCAGCAGCATGCACAGCGCCCACAGCGCGGCGCAGGCGACCAGCACGCTGGCCGCGCCCCGGCCGAACTGCGCGAGATCGGACGCCCCGATCATCAGCGCCAGCTGCTGCAGCGGCCAGTGGGCCCAGGCCGCGCTGCCGCCCTGCATCAGGTTCAGCAGCCATTCGCGCCAGCCCTCGTCGCCGGCCTCCATCACCTGGTAGTTGTACAGCAGCGGACCCAGCACCCAGCCGATCAACAGCAACGAGGGCAGGTACAGCAGCGGTTTCGGCCAGCCCGCGTTCTTCATGCGGTTGCTCGCCAGTGCCGCCGCCATGGTGTTCAGCGACAGCAGGTTCATCAGCAGAAAGCCGCCCGCGCCCGCGAACAGCGGGTTGAGCTGCGGGCTGCGCAATGAACCCAGCGCCGCGAAACCGCCGATCAGCAGGAAAATCAGCTGCGGCCGCAGCAGCCGGTAGTTCACCAGCTCGCGCCGCGTGAACGGCAGCACGAAGAGCTGCGAAGCCTCAGGTCGCGTGAACGCCGGCGCGGGGCGCGAGGTGGCGACGGCCCAGCCCATGGCCAGCATCAGCCCGAGTCCGGGCCCGATGAACACGCGCAGGCGCTCGAAGGTGTCGTGGCCGTCATCGCCCGCGCGCGAGGGCGCCAGGCCGGGCATGCCGAAACTCAGCCAGAAGTAAGCGATCGCCAGCAGCGCCGGCACGAAATAGCGCGGGTTCTTGAGCCGCGACAGCCGGTGCTTCAGCCCGCCCGCCGATTGCCGGAACGCCAGGTAGCGCAGGGCCGGGTGCATCAGGCCGGCTCCGCGTCGTAGCCCGTGGCGCGCAGGAAGATTGCTTCGAGGCCGCTGTCCTGCAGGTCCGGGATGCTCTGGCGCACCTCGGCCAGCGAGCCGTGCAGCACCTTTTTACCGTTCTGCAGCAGCAGCAGGTGCGTGGCGATTTCTTCTACAAGCCCAAGCAGGTGGCTCGAGATGATCACGGCGGCGCCCTCCGCTGCCAGGCGCTTGATGGTCTGTTTGATGCGGCGGATCGCCACCGGGTCCAGCCCCGTCAGCGGCTCGTCGAACAGCACGGCCCTGGGCCGGTGCAGCAGGCCGCAGGCGATGGCGACCTTTTGCTTCATGCCGCGGCTGAGCGTGCCGGGCAGCGCGTCCTCTTTGCCGGTGAGTTCGAGTTCCTTCAGCAGCGCCGCGCCGTGGGCTTCGGCGTCGGGGACGTTGTAGACGCGGCCGTAGAATTTCAGGTGCTCGGCGATGGTCAGGTAGTCGAACAGCTGGGGCTCGTCCGGCACGAAGGCCAGGTTGCGCTTGGCGCCGACGGGATCAAGGCCGAGGTCAAGCCCGGCCACTCGTACCGCGCCGGCGCTGGGCTGCAGGATGCCGGTGATGCAGCGCATGGTGGTGGTTTTGCCGGCGCCGTTGGGGCCCACCAGGCCCAGTACCTCGCCGGGGTTGACGGTGAACGACAGCCCGTCCACGGCCGTGGCGCCTTCGTACGTCTTAACAAGGTCAAACACTTCGATCATGGCGGGGAGCATAGCGAAATTCGTGCTTCGTGGATTGTGGTTCGTGGGCCGAAAATAAAAACCGTGGATCCTGCGGTCCACGATCCACGAGTCACGATCCGCGAACTAGGCGTTGCGATAGAAGGTGATGCAGACGCCGGTGGGGTCCAGCACGGCGAACTCACGTGTGCCCCATGGTTTGTCGGCGAGCTTGCCGTTGGGGTGGATCACGCCGGCGTGCCTGCTGTACTCGGTGAAGAGTGCATCCACGTCGTTCACCAGGAAGCGGGCCATGGTCTGCTCGCCGACGGTGCGGGCCAGGCCGCCATCCACGCGGGCCAGGTGTACCTCTACGTCGTCGCGTTTCAGGCCGACGTAGCCTGGGGCTTCGCTGTTGTCGCGGAACGTTTCGTCGAAGCCCAGCTTGTCCTTGTAAAAGGAAAGAGCCGCGCCGAAATCGCCCGCGGGCAGAACCGGGATTCCCTTCAACAGTGCCGCCATGGCTACCTCCGTGAAGGGCGCAACTATGTCTTTCATCTCATCTGACTCAAGCTTAATCCGACCTCAACCGCTTGCTGAGCACACGCCTCGGCCAGTCCGAGTATCCCGCCTGGGTATACAGGCCGAGGGCCGCCTGGTTGTCGGGACGAACGGCCAGGTGCAGGGCGGCCGCACCGTTTTGCCCGCAGGCTTGTTCCACCAGCTCGAGCGCGCGGCGCCCGTTTCCGCGGCCGCGATGGGCTGGCTCGATCCAGAGTTCGGTCAGGAAGGCGTCGCGCCCGCCGAATTCGAGGTCGTAGTTCCAGGTGATCACCGCATAACCCGCGACCCGCCCGGCAAGCTGATACAGCAGCACGAGTCCCGCTTGCCGCGTTTGCAGCAATGGTTCAAGCGCAACCGCGCAGCGGGCGGCATCGAAGGGGATGCCCTCGCCGGCGTTGAACGCGGCCATCATGCGCAGTAGTTCTGCGCTGTCCCCGGGAACCGCAATGCTGCACGCGAGCTCGCTCATCCTGGTATGCAAGCGTGCCTGTATTGACGTGTCAATATGCGGTCAGTCCGGTGAGGCGGGCGCCCGGGCGGGTACCGGGGCGGTGGTGCCCATGCCGGCTGCGGCGGGCGGCTTGATCGCGTGGGACTCGGGCTGCTTCGCGTCGCGGCGGCGCACGCCCAGCTCAGCCAGCGTAATGAACGTAGGCAGCAGGATCGCGAACACCACGGCGATGATCCCCAGCGTCGGCATGCCTTCCAGGCTCTTGTCCCGGTTCTCGCTCAGGATGAAGCTCGACAGGCCGGCCGCGATCGCCAGCGTGGTGTGCTGCACCGCGCTCTGCATCGACATGAAGGCCGCGCGTTCGTGGGCCATGGGCACCTTGGTGTCCAGGGTGCGGGCCGGCACACCGCGCACGGTCATGGCCCCCATGAAGAACACGAACAGCAGCATCGCCGGCAGCGGCTGATAGTTGATGAACCAGATGTACATGATCGTGCAGGTCAGCGCGCCGCCCACCCAGCTCACGGCCGCGCTGCCGAAGCGGTCGGTCATGCGTCCCACCAGCTGGATCACCAGCAGGCTGACCGTGCCGCCGATCAGGTACAGCGGGCCGAGCACGCTGGGCCGGTAGTCGATGCCCAGCCACGCCAGCAGGTCGGCGATCCAGCCTTCGCCCTCGTAATGCAGGTTGAACACAAGGTAGGAAGGGATGTTCGGTATCACCGCAAAGGCGCTGGTCACCATGGCCATCAGCGCCAGCGCGGACAAAAGCGGCAGCGGGCGTGTCAGCATCTTGAACATCCCCCAGCCGGGCGGGGTGATGCCCTCCTTCAGGTGCAGCCTCAGCGGCGGCAGCAGGAAGATCGCCCCGGCGCTGATCAGCGCGCCCAGCGCCGCCACGCTGTAGAAGGGCGCGCGCCAGTCGGCTGCGTGCGCGATCTCCAGCGAGATCGGTACGCCCGCGATGCTGGCCAGGCTGAAGGCCGACATCACCGTGCCCATGGCTCGGCCGCGGCGTTCACGCGGGACGACGTCAGCCACGATCGCCAGGCTGATGGCGGTGGCCGGGCCGCCGAACAGGCCGGCCACCACGCGCGCGCCGATCAGCGTCGGCAGGTTCCAGGACAGGCCGGCCAGCGCGGTGCCGACCACCAGGCCGAACATGGAGACGGCAAGCGCCTTGCGGCGGTCGAAACGGTCAAGGAAGAAACTGCCCGCCACGCCGGAGACGGCGGCCGCCGCGGTGTAGCTGCCGGCGATCAGCCCGATGTGGTGGGTGGCGATGCCGAGCTCAAGGGCGAAGTCGGGCCCCAGCGGCATCACGATCATGAAATCGAGAATGTTGATGAAGTGCACGGCCGCGATCAGCAGCACGACCAGGCGCTCGGAGGCCGGAAGTTCGGGGTGTTTGCTCATGGGCGCTCAACCGGGGGGCGATTGTGCGCCCGCGAGGTGAAAGAACAACCGGCAGATAACGGTAAATTCCGGAACGTTTGAATGCTCAATCAGACTGCGAAGTCACATTCAACGCGCGCAGGATTCAGCAGTTGCGCCAAGCGGTGCGGAGTATTAAACGGGTCGCGTCACTCCCGGAGTTGCATCCATGAACTCAACCTCGTCCGCAGCGTCCATAGGTGGCCACGAAAGCGGCTTTGCCGCTACCCGCCGCAGCGACAAGTGGTGGGTCGGGCCTGTGCTGACGGCGGCCGGGCTGACCCTGTTTTTCGGCTACCTCACGGTGCGCGCATTCCAGGGCACCTGGCTGTGGGCGAACCCGTACGTGAGCCCGACGGGTGCACCGCCGCTGTTCACGCCGGCCTCGGGTTATGCGGGCGCAATCCCGGTCAGCCACGCGTGGCTGGGCGCTTTCCCGAGCTGGTGGCCGAAGTTCCTGCCGCAGTCGCCGGCGTTCTTTTTCCCGGGTCTGGCGATCGCGTTCCGCTTCACCTGCTACTACTACCGCAAGGCCTACTATCGCGCGTTCGCGGCCTCGCCGCCGGCATGCGCGGTGGCGGGCGCACCGCTGAAGTACCGGGGCGAGACGGCGCTGCTGCTGTTCCAGAACCTGCACCGTTATGCTCTGTACGGCGCGTTGTTCCTGCTGGTGTGCCTGTGGTATGAAGCCTTCGCCGCGTTCTTCAAGAACGGCAAGTTCGGCATCGGCGTGGGCACGCTGGTGATGGTGATGAACGCCACGCTGCTGAGCGGCTACACCTTCGGCTGCCATTCGTGGCGTCACCTGATCGGCGGCAAACTGAACTGCTTCAGCTGCGACGGCGCCAGCAAGTTCCGCCTCACAATCTGGAAGAAGTCGACCTGGTACAACCAGCGCCACATGCTGTTCGCGTGGCTGAGCCTGTTCTGGGTCGCGTTCACCGACTTCTACGTGATGATGGTTTCCCGCGGCGTGATTACCGACCTGAACACCTGGTAAACCAGGTTTCAGGTGTCAGGATTCAGGGCGCGTGGCCCGAACCTGCCCTGAAACCTGACACCTGTAACCTGAAACCTGACTTATGGCCGGACCTGACGTATCTGAGTTGCAGACCTTCGAACACGACGTGCTCGTGATCGGCGCCGGCGGCGCCGGCCTGCGCGCTGCCATCGCCTGCGCCGCACAGGGCAAGAACACCGGCCTGGTGTGCAAGAGCCTGCTCGGCAAGGCCCACACCGTGATGGCCGAGGGCGGCATGGCGGCCGCCATGGGCAACGTGGACGCGCGTGACAACTGGAAGGTGCACTTCCGTGACACCATGCGCGGCGGCAAGTTCCTGAACAACTGGCGCATGGCGGAGCTGCACGCCAAGGAAGCGCCCGAGCGCGTGCGCGAACTCGAGGAATGGGGCGCGGTGTTCGACCGCACCAAGACCGGCCTGATCAGCCAGCGCAACTTCGGCGGCCACCGCTACCCGCGCCTGGCCCACGTCGGCGACCGCACCGGCCTGGAACTGATCCGCACCCTGCAGGACCACGGCGTGCACCAGGGCATCCACGTGCACATGGAGTGCACGATCCTCGACCTGCTGAAAGACGGCGACCGCGTGGTCGGCGCCGTCGGCTACTGGCGCGAGACCGGGCGCTTCGTGCTGTTCAAGGCCAAGGCCGTGGTGCTGGCCACCGGCGGCGCGGGCAAGGCCTGGCGCGTGACCAGCAACAGCTGGGAGTACAGCGGCGACGGCCTGGCCATGGCTTACATCGCGGGCGCCGAGCTGATGGACCTTGAGTTCACGCAGTTCCACCCGACCGGCATGGTGTGGCCGCCCAGCGTGCGCGGCACGCTGGTGACCGAGGGCGTGCGAGGCGACGGCGGCATTCTCAAGAACAAGGAAGGCAAGCGCTTCATGTTCGGCTACATCCCGGAGCGTTTCGCCCCGGAGACCGCCGACAGCGAGGAAGAAGCCAACCGCTGGCTCAAGGGCGACAAGTCCGCCCGCAGGCCGCCGGAGCTGCTGACCCGCGACGTGGTGGCCCGCGCCATCAACGCCGAAGTCAAGGCCGGCCGAGGCTCCGAGCACGGGGGCGTGTATCTCGACATCGCCAGCCGCCTGCCCGCGGAGCTGATCAAGAAGAAGCTGCCCAGCATGTACCACCAGTTCAAGGAACTGGCGGAAGTGGACATCACTACCGACCCCATGGAAGTCGGCCCCACGCTGCACTACTTCATGGGCGGCATCCGGGTCGATGCCGACAGCCAGATGACCACCGTGCCCGGCCTGTTCGCGGCGGGCGAGTGCGCGGCCGGCCTGCACGGCGCGAACCGCCTGGGCGGCAACTCGCTGAGCGACCTGATCGTGTTCGGCAAACGCGCGGGCGACGGCGCCTGTGAGTACGCCGACAAGCAAGGCGCCGGCCAGGTCGACAATGAGCAGGTGCTGTCGATCATCCGGCGCGCCACGGAAATCCTGAACCGCGAGTCGGGCGCAAACCCCTTCATGGTGCAGGAAAAACTGCAGGAGATGATGAGCCACAACGTGGGCATCATCCGCGTCAAGCACGAGCTGGAAACGGCCGTCGAGAAACTGCAGGAGCTGAAGAAGGAAGCGGCCACGGCCAAGGCCCACTCCACCAGCCAGTACAACGCCGGCTGGCACACGGCGCTGGACCTGCGCAACCTGCTGATCAGCAGCGAGGCGGTGACGCGGGCGGCGCTGATGCGCGAGGAAAGCCGCGGCGCCCACACGCGCGACGACTTCCCCGGCGAGCGCGACGAGTGGCTGAAGTACAACATCTTCATCAAGCGCGGCCAGGACGGCGAGATGGTGGTCGAGAAGCGCGAACGCGCCCCCGGCCCGCAGGGCCTGGTGGAGATCGCGTACAGCAAGATCGAAGACCTCGAGTCGGGCGCGGTCGGGGCGGAAGTGAAGTAGGGAAGAGGCGGCAGGCGGCAGAAACCGCCGGCACGCCGGAAGATCGCGGAGAAGGCCGCAGGCACTGACGCCTGCCGCCTCCCGCCTGAGAGCTGAACCATGGCGACGCGTACATTCAGGGTCTGGCGAGGCGACAAAAACGGCGGCAAGTTCGTCGAGTACACCGTGGAAACACAGCCCGGCATGGTGGTGCTGGACGGCATCCACCGCATCCAGGCTGAGCACGCCGGCGACCTCGCCGTGCGCTGGAACTGCAAGGCCGGCAAGTGCGGCTCATGCAGCATGGAGATCAACGGCAAGCCGCGCCTCTCGTGCATGACGCGCCTGAACACCTTTGAGCCGGGCGAGACCATCACGGTGCAGCCGCTCAAGACCTTCCCGCTGATCAAGGACCTGGTGACGGACGTCAGCTGGAACTACGAGCAGAACAAGCGCATCCCGCCGCTCAAGCCCCGCCCGCGCGAGGCCGACGGCAACCACCGCATGATGCAGGAAGACATCGACCGCGTGCAGGAATTCCGCAAGTGCATCGAGTGCTTCCTGTGCCAGGACGTGTGCCACGTGCTGCGCGACCACGGCAAGCACGACCAGTTCGTGGGCCCGCGCTTCATGATCCGGCTGGCGCAGCTCGAGATGCACCCGCTCGACACGGAAGACCGCATCCCCAAGATCCGCAAGGAATTCGGCAGCGGCTGGTGCAACATCACGCGCTGCTGCACCGAGGTGTGCCCCGAGCACATCGGCATCACCGACAACGGCATCATCCCCATCAAGGAACGCGTGGTGGATCGCTACTACGACCCCATCGCCTGGTTCTTCAAGAAGGTCTTCGGCGGCAGCAAGGCCTAGCCGCAACGCCTCGGGAAAAGTGATCGGGGGCCGAACACGGCCTCCGGTTGCTTTTTACGCACATTTACAGGAACTCCCCGGCCGCGCTTGCGTCCAACTGCTGACACCGCACCAGACGGGGATGCCATGCGTAAGCCGAGACTTTCCGCCTTCAGCCTGATCCAGCTCGTGGTCACCGTGATAGCCGTGCTGTTCGGCGTCTACGGTTTCATCAGCGCGGGCAACGCGCCCGCCAACAACACCGTGGTCGCCAACCTGCCTGCCAACCTTGAGCCCGCGGGCGAAGCCAACGCCTGCTCACCGCTCGAGACGCCGGCACAACCCCGGCCACGCCCGCGCCCCGTTGAGCCGCCGCCCGAGCAGCCCCTGCCGCCGGTCGCTTTCGATCCCGAGGACGTCGGCGACGCCAGGCTGAAGGGCAGCGTGAAGTACACCGACGGACGCGCCGTCGAGGGCATGAAGATCACCGCCATCAGCACCGGCGTCGAGCCCGCAGCACCGCAGTGGGACCCCAACGACATTCCCGCCACCCGCAAGGCCTACGAGCTCTACTTCCGTGAACTCGAGCGCAACACCCGCGTCACCTTCACGGACGCGACCGGCCGTTTTGACCTCAGCGGCCTGGCCGAGGGCCACAGCTACCGCGTGACCGCCACCAGCGCAGAGGTGGGCGAAAGCCAGCAGGTGGTGCGCGCGGGTGGCTGCGCCGACTTCCAGTTCGATGTGCCGGCGCTGCTCGACGGCGTGTTGACCACGGACAGCGGCAGCCTGCCGCGCCAGTGGAGCGTGACGGTCAGCATCGACAACGGCCAGGGCTGGTTCGAGCACCTGGCGTCCGCCAGCTTCAGCGACGCGGAGGGCAAGTTCCGCATCCGTGCCAAGGCCGGCAAGCTGATGGTGGCGGTCTACGCCCAGGGCTGGGTGCAGGACAAGAACGAGGCCTTTGAACTCAAGGCCGAGGGCGGCAGCGTGCAGGTGAAGCTGCTGAAGGCCGCGGTTCTCAGCGGCACGGTTACCTCGACCGACGGCAACCCGATGCCCAGCGTGAGTGTGTCCGTGAACGGCGAAGGCCAGGGAGGCGGCTACGCGCCCTTCTACGAACGGGGCCTGGAGGACAAGCTGGAACTCGAGGAGCGCATCTCGGCGGTGCAGTCCCTCAAGGATGTGGAAAAGCGCCTGCTGGAGGAAGAGCTGATCGAGCCGGGCTACATCCCCGGCGAGCTGTGGGGCGGCATGTCCGGCTACACCGATGCCTCCGGCAGGTACCGCATTGAGGGCCTGCGCCCCGGCAAGGTGACCGTCACCGCCACCATGGGAAGCTTCACGGAAAGCCGCGAGATCACCCTGGTGGGCGGCGAAAACTATGCAGACTTCAGCCTTGATGCCGGCTGTCGCGTCAAGATCGTCGGCAAGGACACCGCCAACAATCCCGTCACGCCCCAGTACGCATGGTTCATCGACGCCGAAGGACAGTACGGCTCGGCCGTGCAGCTGCCCGCCGGAACCAGGGGCGAACTTGAGTACATGGGCCTGAAGGAAGGCGCGTGGAACATGACAGTCCAGGCCCAGGGCTTCCCGCCCGTGACGCAGGAGGTGCAGGTGCGGCGCGGCTCGAACACCGTGGACGTGGTGTTCCAGCCGGCGGCCAGCCTGAAGGGAAAGGTCAGCTCGCTGGCCGGGCGCGTGCCGCAGAACTGCTATGTGCGCCTGACGCCGGGTCTGCGCGAGGAAGAGAAGAAGGTGGAGAAGCGCCGGCGCAAGATGGACGAGGGAGGCCAGTACTACGCGATTGACGCCCAGGGCAACTACCTCGCCGAAAACCTGCAGCCCGGCGACTACAGCCTCAGCGTCGAGTTCAACCAGCAGGACCAGCTGCACCAGCAGCAGGTGCGCCTGTCGGCGGGCGAGAACCTGCTGGACATCTCGGTGGACGAGCGCTGCACGCTGACGGTAACCGTCGAACTGGCGCCGGAATTGAAGAACAAGGAGGGCGTGTCGATCTCGATTTCCAAGACCAGTCGAGAGGGCGGCTACATCAGCCGCTACGCCCAGCTCGGCAAGAGCAACACCGCCGACTTCGCGTTCCTGCCCGAGGGCGAGTACTACGTGATGGCGTACGCCCAGGACGGCACCCAGAGCTACGTGACCGCCAGCGTGAACCGCGGCGGCAACGCGGTCAGCCTCAACCTCGGCCCGCCCAACTGCGTGAAGATCACCCAGGTGGCGGAGGGATTCCAGGCCGCGGAAGCCGGCGTGCAGGTGGGGGACCTGATCATCGAGTACAACGGCGTCACGATCACGAACATGGAAAAGCTGATCAAGGAAGTGCAGGCCACCGGCGAAGCCGACAGCGTAAGCCTGACCGTGGTGCGCGACGGACTGACCATCAGCTTACGCCTCAGGGGCGGCCGCCTGGGCATCAGCGGCGACAACTTCCGCCGCTAGGCAAAGACCGGGGACAGTCACCTTTGGTGACTGTCCCCTTTCAGCGTTCCGTGAAAGAGGGGCAGGCGCGGAGCGTGCCTGCCCCTGTCCGACCGGCTTACTGCTTGCGGGTGTAGGTCAGCTCCAGTTGCTTGTTTTCGGGTCCGCTGCCGTAGCGGGCGAAGATGGTGGTGGTGTGGTTGTCCTTGTCTTTGCGGGCGCACACCAGCCGCTGTGTGACCTTGGTGTTGTCGAGTCCCTTCTCGTGCCAGCTGCCGCTGACGCTGAGGGTGTTGTCCTCGCGCTGGCCGGTCAGGACATGGATCGCAATGCAGTTGCTGGTGATGTAGCTCGAGCAGAACTCCTCGTTGCTGGTGTCGTAGCCGATGTGGCCGCGGGCCTTGATCTGCATGTCGCCCTCGCCGATGGTGAGTTCCTCGAAGATGAAGCGGTCAAACACCCTGGTCACCGTGGCGCTGCCGTGCAGCGAGATGGGCTCTTCGACGCCATCCTTCCACAGGCGGGCTTCGACGTTCCATTCGCCGGCCAATTCGGCCAGCCATGTGTGCTGCTCGGTGGTCTGCATCAATTCTGCCCAGGCTTCTTCCATGTTTTTCTTGCCCTTGGCCTCCTTTGCTCCTTTGGCCTCCCTGGCCGCTTCGCCCTTGGGGTCCGAGAACGCGGTTCCCAGCCCGACACCCACCAGAATCAACACTACCGCCGCCAACAGACTTGTGCCGATACGCATCGCCGTCTCCTGTTCAGAGGACACAAAACGAAAGTCACATGTCAGTCCCAACACTGGCGGCGGGAGGGGTCGTCCGGTGAGGGGTCCAGAATTTGAAAAAATTGTGATATGTGTTACTATTTGGGCGAATCGACGCGTGGTTCGACAGTGACGAACCGGTGGCCTTTCCCTTCGGGTTTCGTGCTTGACGCACCTTGCGCCGTGGCTAACCTTCTCGTTACCCCCCGATTTGCGGACCCCTGGTTCCCCTGGTGTATTGCGACAACGGCCCCCCGGCTGATTGCCGAGTTGTCGTTGGTCGCGGACCCCAAGGCGAGGACTACGCTCAATGAGAGTCACATTGCGGAACCTGCGTGCTGTACTTGCGTTGACCTTCACCTGCGTTGCCATCACGGCCTGCTCCGTCATGCCGTTCCAGGGCAACTCCGGGCGCAACGTCGAGACGCCTGACGACAATGTCTATGCCTCCGAGGACACGGCCGAAGACGCCGCACCCGAGGGCTACGAGCGCACCGGCGAAGGCGCGCCCGGCAACCTGGTCGACAACCCGGGCGGCGAACGCACGGGCACGGCCGGCGCGACCGACACCGGCAAGCGGGTCGATGAAACGACGCGCGGCGCGGACGTGGGCAAGGACGACAAGCAGTCGCGCGAGGTGTTCGACAACGACCGCCGCCGCGACGTCGAGTACAAGTGGCTGAAGGACCGTGGCGTGATCGCCATGAAGGCCAACGACCTCGATGAAGCGGAGCGCTACTTCGAGCGCGCCCTGGCCCTGAAGCCGGGCACGGACAGCAAGGACGTGGTCGCGCTGCTCGATGAGGTGCGTGACCTGCTGTCAAAGGGCACCGCCCTGGCGCCGCGCTGGGCCGACATGCCCGCCGCCGCTCAGGAAGAGTACGAGATCGAGGCTGCCCGCACCTACGACGCCGCCAAGGCCGCCGAGGCCTCGGGCGACTGGGCCGCCGCGATCGACTCCTGGGAGAAGCTGCGCCGGCTGGTGAAGTTCGCGCCCTACGGCGCCGAGCTCAGCAAGGACTTCGACACCATCGCGCAGGCCGGCCTTGACCGTGCCCGCGTGGAGCTGCAGCGCTCACGCAAGGCCCTCGAGGAAGAGGCCCTGCGCCGCGAGCGCCGCATGCGCGACCTGGAAGGCCAGGCCGAGGAAGACCGCCGCAAGGAAGAGATCGTCGAGCTGTGGCGCCAGGCCGTTTACAACCTCGAGCTGCGCCGTTTCCGCACGGCCACCGAGATCGTGGACCGCATCCTGTTCCTGGACCCGCAGTTCCGCCAGGCCGACGATCTGAAGCGGGACATTGCGGACCGCCGCCTGATCCAGATGAACCGCGACACCTTCGAAAGGCGCATTGCCGGTTACCAGGAGACCCTGCGCCAGCTGCGCGAGGCGATGGTGCCGCAGACCGAAATGCTGCGCTACCCGACCGGCCTGCTGGCCGAGCGCATCCGCGCCCGCCGCGCTGTTTCGCAGGACGCCGTGCAGCTCGACCCGGAGATGCAGAAGATCCAGAACGCCCTGGAATCCAAGATCGTGGACGTCGTCTATGAAGAAGAGACGCTCACCAACGTGATCGCGGACATCCAGCGCAAGGCCGGCGTGCCGATCCGCCTTCACCCGGACGTTGCCAGCAGCAGCGGCGAAGAGCCGGTCAGCATCTCGCTGGACAGCATCCCGCTGGGCAGCGCGCTGAATATCATCCTGACCGACCTCGACCTCGAGACCCAGTACCGCTTCGGCGTACTGTTCGTGGTGGGCGAAGATCCGGAGCCGGATGCCAGCTCGGTGGTCACCCGCGTGCACGACGTGCGCGACCTGACCTTCAACATCACCGAGTTCATCGGCCCGCGCATCCGGCTTTCCGGTGCCGACGACACCGCCGGCGGCCCCAGCATCGTCTACCCCGAGGAGTCCGAGCGGACCCTCGACATCGAGCGGATCGAGGAGCTGGTCACCGAGTCCGTCGCGCCGGACAGCTGGAACGAGCCCAACGCGCTCAAGTTCTTCGGCGGACAGCTGGTCGCCACCCATACCCCGCAGGTGCAGGCCGAGTTGCGCGACTTCCTGGACGAACTGCGCAAGATCGCCGGCCTGATGGTCAACATCGAGGTACGCTTCATCAGCGTGGAAGACGACTACCTGCAGGACTTCGGCATCGACTTCCGCGGCAACGGCGGTCCGGCCCAGGTGCCGAACCAGGCCAACACCACCCTGGAGGACGTGACCACCGGTCCCGAAGACAACGCCGGCGGCCAGTTCGACAACGGCTCGGGCGGCATCGCCCCGGCCAACCCGACCTCGGGTATCTTCTTCAACAACCAGGACCCCAACAACCCGCCCGTCAACTTCAACCAGGACATCCGCGGCCGTTTCGAGCACATCTACGACAACGCCCTCGGCAACATGCTGACCAACAACGGCGGCTTCGCCATGCAGTTCGCCTACTTCGTTGACCTGACCCAGATCAACGCGGTGATCGTCGCCGTGCAGAAGCGCAAGAAGGCACGGGTGCTGACCGCACCCCGCCTGAGCGCGTTCAACACCCAGCGCGCGAACATCACCATCGTGACCCAGATCCCGTACGTGCAGGACTTCGAGCTGCAGACGGCCACCACGGCCGCCATCGCCAACCCCGTGATCGACACCATCCTGGACGGCATGGTGCTGGACGTGAAGCCCACGGTCAGCAACGACCGCCGCTTCATCACCATCGAGGTGCAGCCCACAGTGGCGGAGCTGCTGCTGCCGATCCCGACCTTCACCACCACGCTGGGCCCCACCAGCGCCGTGACGATCCAGATTCCCGAGATCAAGCTGCAGACCGTGCAGACCACCGTGCGCGTGCCGGACGGCGGCGCCGTCGTGATCGCCGGCCTGAAGACCGTGCGCGACAAGTGGATCGAGAGCGGCGTGCCGATCCTCAGCGACATCCCGCTGCTCGGCATGCTCTTCAAGCGCCAGGGCCGCGACAAGGAACAGTACAACCTGGTGATCGTCGTGAACGCCAAGGTCATCGACCTCAACGATGAAGAAATGCGCCGTCCCGGCTGGGGTGGCCAGTAAGCAAGCCAACCATGAACGGCGGCCCTCGGGCCGCCGTTTCTGTTTAAGCCTTGCGCCTTGGCGCGAGACCCGCATTGCGGTTACAACCAGTTCATGCACCACAGCGGCCTGCCATTTGACCTGCCCGTCGAGCGCGAGATTCAGACTCACGCCAATCTGGTGCTGCTGACGGCCGAGCGCGCCTACAAGCTGAAGAAGCCGGTAAAATTCCCGTTCCTGGATTACTCCACGCTCGAGTTGCGGCGGCGGATGATCCTGAACGAGCTGCACCTCAACCGCCGCTTCGCCCCTGACATCTACCTGGGCGTTGCCGAGGTGCGCGAGCACGAAGGCAAACTGGCGGTGGGGGAACTGCGTGACGACCTGCCCGAGCCGACCGCCGGCGTGCTGGACTACTGCGTGATCATGAAGCGCATTCCCGACGACGCCTGGCTCCCGGCATTGATGCGCGACGGCAAACTCGATGAGACGCACATCATCTCCCTGATGCGCGCCTTGGTGCAGGCCTATCGCGCCGAGCCCGCCACTGACGAAGTGCGCGCCGCCGGGATGCCCGGAAACCTGCGCCACAACACGGTGGCCAACATCGCCGAGTGCGAGGCCTTCGTGCCGGATTGCCTGTCACGCGAGCGCTGGCGGCGGCTGGACGCCCTGCTGCGCGGCTGGTTTGAGCGCCACCCCGAAGTCTTCGCGGCGCGCGTGGCTGAAGACCGCATCCGCGACGGCCACGGCGATCTGAAGCCGACAAACATCGCGTTCGTGGACGGGCGACCCATCATCACCGACTGCATCGAGTTCAACCCGCTGTTCCGGCGGCTCGACACCCTGTGCGAGGTGGCCTTTCTGGCCACCGGCCTGGAGTCGCTGGGCGCGTTCGATATGGCGGCACACGTATTCAGCGCCTACCGCGAAGTCGCACGGGACGACTACCCCGAGCCGTTGCGCCGCTACTACCAGGCGCACCTCGCCTGCGTGATGGGAAAGGTGACGGCGCTGCAGCTGCACGAGCCCGAGGTGCCCGAAACACAGAAGCAGCGCGCCCGCGAGCAGGCGGCCGCGCACTTCGCGCTGGCCGGCTTCCACGCGCGTGAGCCGCACGTCATCGTGGTGATGGGCATCATGGGCTGCGGCAAGAGCACCGTGGCCGACGCGATCGGCGCCCACTTCGGCTGGCCGGTGGTAAACAGCGACGTGGTGCGCAAGCAGCTGTGCGGCGTGGCGCCCAGCGAGCGGCTGCCCCAGGAGGCCTACAGCCACGAGATGTCGGTGAAAGTGTACGACGAACTGTACGCCGCGGTTGCCACGGCCGGCGCCGGCCTGGTGCTGGACGCCCAGTTCGGCATGGCCCAAGGCCGCAAACAGGCCGTGGAGTCGGCAAGGCGGGCAGGCGGCCACGCGCTGTTCGTGCACTGTGACGCGCCCGACCAGGTGGTGCGCGAGCGCATGAAGAAGCGCGTTCTTGACCCGTCAAGGGTAAGCGACGCGACGGCCGACCTGCTGGAGCAGGCCCGCGCCCGGTTCGAGCTTCCCGCCCCGGAAGAAGGGCTGGAGCTGGTCGCCTTCGACACCCGCAGCCTGGCAGCTGAAGCCGTGACTGCAGTGCTGCAACGAATGCTGTAGCGGCACGGCCGTGGCGCTACTTCACCCGGGCCGGAGTCAGCGCTTCGTCCACGTCGTAGACGTTGTCGAAGTCTTCGACGCAGTCGTCGTCCTGGGCGTGCAGCAGCCCGACCTCGATCAGGTTGAACACGATCTCGCCCCAGTCACGCGTGGTGTGCACACCCCACCAGGCCCACACGTCGCGCGCCAGCGGGCCGAACTCACTGAGCGCCAGCTCGCGCAGGCCCCGGCAGATCTCGCGTCCGCTCATGTGGCGAAACTGGCCCTGAGGCACACCCAGGTGCTGGCGCAGTGTGTACTCGATGCCCTGGAACAGGATGAAATGATAGGCCGCGGCCCGATAGCGCGGGTCTTTGCGCCGCACCTGCAGCAGCAGGCCCTCGACGTCGATCGGTCCTGGTTGTTCCTGGTCTTCGTCCATTTCCCGAACGTTCCTACTCCAGGCGCTGGAACAGCGGCGCCGGCGTGCCGATCTTGTGGCCCGGCAGCAGGCGTCCCCAGTTCAGCGCGACCGGCAGCCGCTCCGCCAGGTCGATGCCCAGCTGCTCCGCAATGCGCTGCGCCGCGTCCGGCAAAAAGGGCTTCAGCGCGTAGGCCAGCGCGTGCACCACCTCGCACAGCGCGTGCATACTGGCCTGCAGGTCCTGCCTGCGGGCGGGGTCCTTGGCCAGCTTGAAGGGCGCGGCTTCGTTGACAAAGGCGTTGGCGTCGCGTACCAGCACCCAGATCTGCTCCAGTGCCGCATTCAGGTCAAAGGCGCGCACACCCGTCAGCAGGCGGTCCGACAGGTCGTTGACGTGGCCGATCAGGTCCTGGCGCAGGCCTTCCAGCTTCTCGTGCTCGAACTCGCATTCGGCCGGCACCTCGCCGTCAAAGTACTTGTTCAGCATGTTGAGCGAACGATTGACCAGGTTGCCAAGCCCGTTGGCCAGGTCGGCGTTGTAGCGCGTCTCGAAGCTGGCCTGCCGCCAGTCGGAATCGCCGCGCTGGGGCCCCTCGCGCAGGATGTGATAGCGCAGGGCGTCACGGCCGTATTTATCGGCAATGTCGCCCGGGCGGATCACGTTGCCCAGCGTCTTGGACATCTTGTCGCCCTCGACCTGCCACCAGCCGTGCGCGAACACCTGCTTCGGCGGCTGTACGCCTGCGCCCAGCAGCTCGCTCCACCAGATCACGCTGTGGTGCCACAGGATGTCCTTGCCCACGATGTGCACGGCCTCGGGCCACCAGTATTCGAAGGGTTTGCTGCCGGGCGGCGTCGCGTGCTGATGGCGGGCACGGCCGGGAAACTCGTCGGTGGGGAAGTGGTCGTTGTCGGGCCAGCCGAGCGCGCTGATGTAGTTGACCAGTGCGTCGGTCCAGACCCAGATCACGTGTCTGGGCTCCCAGGGCAGGGGCACGCCCCAGTCGAACTGCACGCGGGTTACGCTGGTGTCGTTCAGGCCTTCGCGCAGCTTGCCCAGTATCTCGTTGCGGCGCGGCTCCGGCACGATGCAGTCCGGGTGGCTTTCAATGTGCTTCTGCAGTTTCTCGGTGAAGGCGGACAGCTTGAAGAAGTAGTTTTCTTCTTCCACAACCTGGGGCTTGGTCTTGTGCACCGGGCAGGCGCCCTCCACCAGGTCTTTCTCGGTGTAGTTGGTCTCGCATTCCACGCAGTAGAGCGCCTTGTAAGCCGACTTGTACAGCAGGTCGGCGGCCTTCAGGCGCTCGAACACCTTCTGCACCGCGGCCTCATGGAAGGGATCCGTGGTGCGGATGAAAATGTCGTGCTGGACGTCCAGCTTCTCCCACAGCTCGTTGAACTTGCCGACGATGCGGTCGGCAAAGCCGCGCGGCGTGGTGCCGGCGGCCGTGGCCGCCTTGTGGATCTTCTGGCCGTGCTCGTCGCTGCCGGTCAGGAACAGCACGGGCCGTCCGCAGTCGCGCCAGAAACGGGCCAGCGTGTCGGCGTAGATCGTGGTGGTGGCGTGGCCGATGTGCAGCTCGTCGTTGACGTAGTAGAGCGGCGTCGTGATGTAGATTGGTCGTTGTAACTCGGTCATGGCGCTGTTTTGGCCTCTCTTGCCCGTTCATGCAACGGGAATTAACGCGAAAGCGGGCCGTCCGGTTGCAACGGACTCGGCAGGCGGCGGCTCTGGTCTACTGCGGATCGGCCGGCGGCGGTGCGCCCTCGCCCGGCTTGCGTCGGCCGCGGCGACGGCCGCGACGGCGGCGCTTGGGGCGCTGATCGCCGCCGGGGCCGGCCTGTTCGGGCGTGTCGCTGTCCGGCTCGGAATCGTCGGCATCCGACGCGTCTTCGGCGTTATCAAGTTCCGGGGCGTCGGCTTCCTCGGGAGCGTCAGCGGGTTCCGGCAGGTCTTCCGCCACCGGTGTTTCAGCGGATTCGGGGCCTGGCTCCGGGTTTTCGTCCTCCGCGCGGCGGGCGGGGTGCACGACCTCCTGGGCCTGGCGGCGGTCCACCGATTCCGGGCGCGGCTGGGCGCGGCGGTCGGCCCGGGCTTCGCGGGCGGCGATGCGGGCTTCTTTCTCGGCGCGGATCTGCGCCTTGCGCTCCTTGCGGTAGCGGCGGATGTCTTTTTCCGACCAGCCGGCCTCGAACTGGATTTCCGTGATGTCGCGCTCTTCGCGATTGCCGTCGCCGAAATCGACCGTGACCTTCTGGCGCAGGATGTCCACGTTGCAGGCGTGGCAGTCGCGCCCGTCGCATACCACGGGCTGCCCTTCCTGGGGCACGTTCTGCTTCAGCTCGTTATAGAGGTCGTCCTCGTACTTCAGGCAGCACTTCAGGCGCCCGCACTGGCCGCTGATCTTGTTGGGGTCCAGGCTGATGCGCTGGGACTTGGCCATCTTCATGCTGACGGGCACGAAGTCGATGATGTAGCTGATGCAGCACAGCTCGACGCCGCACACGCCCACGTCGCCGGTCAGGCGGGCGGCGTCGCGGGCGCCCACCTGGCGCAACTCGATGCGCTGGTCGGGCGCGTGTTCAGCGAGGTCTTTGACCAGGTCGCGGAAATCGACGCGGTCTTCACTGCTGAAGTAGACCACCAGCTTGTCGCCGCCCAGCAGTTCCTCGGCGGCTTCGAAGCGCACAGGCAGGCGGTACTTCGCGGCCAATTCACGGAAGGCGCGGCGCAGGGGGCGGTAATCTTTGGCCCTTGAGGCGCGGAACTGCTCGGAATCTTCCAGTGTGGTGCGGCGCAGCACCTCGCCGCCCACGGAGTCGCGTGGGCCCAGCTCGGGCTCGCCGGGGGCGGTTTTCACCTGGCCCATCTCCGTGCCGCGCTTGGTGCGCAGCACCACCATGTCATTGACCTTGAGCGAAAGGTCCCGGGGCACGCGGAAATACTCCAGCGTGCGCAGTGCGGAAAACTTCGCGAGGACAAGTGCCATAAGCCTGCATCGTTCAACGCCCCAGCCCGGGCAACGCATGGAAACTACGCTACTTGCGCCGATTCGGCAAGCACCGGCGGGGGTGACGCGGCAACTTGCCGCCGCTATACTTTTTCCGCTCACTTTCACGGCGTAGAACGGTCGGCCATGCAGAACTGCCCCGCATGCGGCACACAGAACCCCAAGGAAGCCAAGTTCTGTATTAACTGCGGCGCCGCACTGGGAGAGTGTTCGTCAGATCGCGCGTCCCAGCCCGACGAAATCGGGCGCGTCCACGACGGCGACGACCTGGTCTTCGAAGTCGAGGGCGTTTCGTACGACCCTGGCACCATCGTGCTTGACCGCTACAAGGTCGAGCGCGAGCTGGGCCGCGGCGGCATGGGTACCGTGCTGCTGTGCCGCGACAAGTTCCAGGATGAGGAATTCTGCTGCCTCAAGGTCATCAACCCGCAGCTGATTGACAACGAGGAACTGGTCGAGCGCTTCAAGAGCGAAGGCCGCATCGCCCGCAAGATCCGCCACCCGGCCATCATCGCCACCCACGACATCTTCGAGTGGAAGGGCCGCTGGCACATCAGCATGGAGTTCTTCCCCGGCATCGTGCTGCGCAAGGTGATCAACGAGGCGGACTCCAGCGGCCAGGCCGTGCCCATGAACGAGGCCGTCACCATCGTCGAGTCGCTGCTCGACGGCCTGACCGCCGCGCACGAAGTGACGGTGCACCGCGACCTGAAGCCCGAAAACGTGATGTTGAAGGGCAAGCCGGGCACGCCCGACTTCCAGATCAAGATCCTGGACTTCGGCATCGCCAAGAACTTCGAGGTCAGCAACGCCACCATGGCCGAGGTCGCCATGGGCACCACCGGCTACATGGCGCCCGAGCAGGCCCGCGACGCCGCCAACGTGGACCAGCGCGCCGACCTGTACGCCGTGACCGTGATGTTCTACGAGCTGCTGACCGGCCTGCTGCCCGTCGGCAATTACGAGCCGCCCACGGCGCTGCGCCCCGATCTGCCCGCCTGGGTGGACGCTTTCGTCGACAAGGGCCTGAAGTCTCGCCCCGACGGGCGCTACAAGGACGCGCTCGACATGCGCAAGGCGCTGGTGACCGGCGGCGGCGCCACCGACCAGCACGGGCTGTCGCGCACCACCCAGATCCACACCAGCCCGCTGGTCGAAGAGAAGAAGGAAAAGGACCCGGTCAGGGACGGGCGCTGGCTGCGCATCAAGCTGATGGACTCGCGCCAGGGCCTGGTGCACGCCGTGGCCTATGCGCCCGATGGCAGCTGCTTCGCCACCGCCGGTGAGGACAACACCGTCAAGGTGTGGGACAGCAAGCGCCTCAAGATGCTGGCCGAGCTCAAGGGCCACAGCGCCTGGGTGAAAACCCTTCACTTCAGCCCCAACTCGAAAGTGCTGGCTACCGGCAGCGGCGACAAGTCCGTGCGCATCTGGGACACCCGCACCTGGCGCGAGGCGGCCGTCATCAACGGGCACGAGACCCCGGTGATCGGCGTGCGCTTCAGCCCGGACGGCAACTTCCTGGCCAGCTCCGGCGCTGACCAGACGGCGGTGCTGTGGGACACCAGCGACTTCCAGCCGGTCAGCGAAGTGCACGGCGGGGGCATCGCGGCGCTGAGCTTCAGCCCGGATGGACTGCTGATGGCCAGCGGCACGCTGAACCAGAGCGTGGTGGTGTGGGACATGATGACCGGCGAGACGCTGGTTGAGCTGAAGGGACACCGAGGCACCATCACCAGCCTGTCGTTCAGCCCCGACGGGCGCTACCTGCTGACCGGCAGCGACGACAGCACCATCCGCGTCTACGAGATCCCGGGCTTTGAGCGCACGCTCAAGATCCGCGACCATTCCAGCCTGGTGTGGTCGATCGCCTTCAGCAACGACTCGCGCGTGATGGCCAGCGCCGGCGAAGACCGCATCCTGGTGCTGCGCAGCGTGCCCGACTGGGGAGAACTGGCGACGTTCGCCGACCACCCCAAGGGCGTGAGCGGCGTGGCGTTTTCACCCGACGGCAAGAACATGGTCACCTGCGGGCGCGAAGGCGGAGTCGCCGTCTACTCGCTGCAGGTCTGATGGCCCGCGAACATGCCTGACACCCCGAACACCTGGGACACAGCCCTGCGCCAGTTCCATGAAGTCGCGGAGCTGCTGGGCCTTTCCAAAGACCTGCGCGACTACCTCAGCGCGCCTGAGGCCGTGCACGTCTTCTCGGTGCCGGTGCTGCGCGACGACGGCACCACCCAGGTGTTCACCGGCATCCGCAGCCAGCACAGTTTCGCGCGCGGCCCGGCCAAGGGCGGCCTGCGCTTCCACCCGGACGTCAGCATCGACGAGGTCAAGGCGCTCTCCATGTGGATGACCTGGAAGTGCGCCGTGGTGAACGTGCCCTTCGGCGGCGGCAAGGGCGGGCTGATCTGCGACTACAAGAACTTCAGCAAGCGCGAAAAAGAGCGCGCCGCCCGCAGCTTCGCGCGCCGCCTGTCGCGCGTGATCGGGCCAGATATCGACATCCCCGCGCCGGACGTAAACACCGGCCCCGACGTCATGGCCTGGATCGCCGACGAGTACGGCCACTTCATCGGTCACCCCGAGCCCGCGGTGATCACCGGCAAGCCGGTCGAGTTCGGCGGCAGCAAGGGACGCGATTCCGCCACCGGGCGCGGCCTGGCCTACTGTGTCGAGCGTTACTTCGAAAACCTGGGCAAACCGCTGGAGGGCCAGCGGGTGGTGATCCAGGGTTTCGGCAACGCGGGGCAGTGGGCGGCGCGTATCCTGGCTTCACTGGGCGCCACGCTGATCGCGATCTCCGACTCGCGCGGCGCCGTGCACTGCGCCGAGGGCATCAGCACGTCAGGCGCCGTCAAGCACAAGCTGGAAACCGGCGAAGTGGCGGGCCTGCCGGGCGACTCCATCAGCAACGCCGAGCTGCTTGAGCTCGAGTGCGACATCCTGGTCCCCGCGGCGCTGGAAAGCGTGATCACGGCCGACAACGCCCCGCGCGTGAAGGCAAAGCTGATCGTGGAAGCCGCCAACGGCCCCACCACGCCCGACGCCGACCGCATCCTGGCCGAGCGCGGCATTACCGTGATTCCCGACGTGCTGGCCAACGCCGGCGGCGTCACGGTCAGCTACTTCGAGTGGGTGCAGAACCGCCAGCGTTACTACTGGCCCGAAGACAAGGTGCATGAACGCATGCGCCAGATCATGCGCGACGCCCTGGACGAAGTGCAGAACCTCGCCGAGGAAAAGCAGGTGCCCTGGCGCACGGCCGCCTACATGCTCGCGATCAAGCGGGTGGCGCACGCGGTAGAAGTGAACCACCCGAACTTCTAAGGGTGTGTAAACCCGTGATTTAGCGGCACTTATACGGCTACAAAAGTAGGATCGGATTGGAGTCGGCAGCTTTTGGGGGCTGTGGTACGTTCTGCGCACGCCAGGCAGAGACCGGGGCGTAAAAGGACAGGAGCCATGGAAACCGTACTGTACATTCTTGCAGGAGTCTCGACCGCCTTCTTCATTCTGCGCCTGGTGCTGATGTTCATCGGCATCGAGGGCGGCGACGGGGCGGACGGCGTTGACGCCGTCGACATGCCCGGCGACCTGCACGACGCCGCCGCGGCCGCGGACTTCAAGATCTTCACGCTGCTGACGCTGGTCGTCACGCTGATGATGGGCTCATGGTCGTCCATCCTTCTGCTGCACTGGTTGCAGCAGCCTGCGCTGGCGCTGGGAATCGGATACACGGCGGGCTTCGGCCTGGCGCTTGCCGTGGGTTACGCGATCTTCTCATTGCGCAAGCTTGAACATGACGGCACTGTGCGCAACTTCGAGGCCGAGGGCCTGAAGGGCACCGTGTACACCAGGATCCCCGAGGCCGGCGCCGGCAAGGGCCAGGTGCAGGTGACGGTCAACAACCGCCTGCTGACCTTCGATGCGGTCAGCGACGGCCCCGAGATTCCAAGCTTCAAGCCGATCGTGGTGATGGCGCGGGTGGATGAAAAGACTCTGAGGGTGTGCCCGACCGAGTAGCGTCGGCGACCCCTAACGGAAAAGGAGCGGGTTATGTTTTTGGGACTCTCGGATGAGGCGATCATCCTCATCATCGTCTTGCTGCTGTTTACGTTGCTGATCCTGCCGGTGATCCTGGTGGTCAAGTACTACCGGCGCTGCCCCAGTAACAAGCTGCTGGTGGTGTTCGGTAAGGGTGTCGGCGGCGGCACGGCCAAGGTGATCCACGGTGGCGCGGCCCTGGTGTGGCCGCTGATCCAGGACTATGCTTACCTGAGCCTGGAACCGATCACAGTCGAAATCGACCTGCGCGGAGCCCTGAGCAAGAAGAACATCCGCGTGGCCGTGCCCTCCAGCTTCACCATCGGCATCGGCACCGTCCCGCAGGTGATGTCCAACGCCGCCGAGCGTCTGCTGGGACTCGATGAACGCGCCGTGCACAACCAGGCCGCGGACATCATCATCGGCCAGCTGCGCCTGGTGATCGCGACCATGGCCATCGAGGAAATCAACCAGGACCGCGAGAAGTTCCTGCAGCTGGTGAACGACAACGTCGCCACCGAGCTCAACAAGATCGGCCTCGAAGTGATCAACGTGAACATCCGCGACATCACGGATGAGAGCGGCTACATCGAGGCTATCGGTAAGCGCGCGGCCAGCGAGGCCATCAACCAGGCGCGCGTAGAAGTGGCCGAGCAGGAAAAGCTGGGTGCCAGCGGTGAAGCCAGCCAAAACCGTGAACGCGTGATCAAGGTGGCCGAGGAACAGGCCCTGGCCACGGAAGGTAAGAAGAAGGCCGAGCGAGACCAGCGTATCGCGGTGGCCAAGCTCGAGGCCGAAGGTCGCGCCGCGGAAGCCGCCGCCCAGAAGAACCAGGAAGTGGCCGTGGCGCGCGAAGCGGCCCAGACCGACACCGGCAAGAAGGAAGCGGACATGCAGCGCCGCGTGCAGGTGGCCACTTACGAAGCGCAGGCCATCGACGGCGAAAACACCTCCAAGGCCGCGATTGCCGAGCGCAACGCCACGCTGGCCGAGGCCGAAGCCGAGGCCAAGCGCCGCGGCGATGTAGCCCGCGCCGAGGCCGAGCGCGCCGTGTACCAGAAGGAGCAGGAACTCGAGAAAGCGCGCCTGGAGAAGGAAATCATCGTCCAGGAAGAGATCGACAAGCGCCGCGTCGAGATCGAGGCCGAGGCCGTGGCCGAGCGCCGCCGCCGCGAGGCCAAGGGTGAAGCCGACGCCATCCTGATGAAGTACGAAGCCGAGGCCGAGGGTCTGCGCAAGGTGCTGGAAGCCAAGGCCGACGGTTACAACAAGCTGGTCGCGGCCTGCGCCGAGCGCCCGGACATCGCGCCCACACTGCTGCTGATCGAAAAGATGCCGGAGCTGGTGGCCGAGCAGGTGAAGGCGGTCCAGAACCTGAAGATCGACAAGGTCACGGTGTGGGACGGCGGCGGCAACGGCAATGGCAACGGCAAGGGCGGCACGGCCGGCTTCCTCAGCAGCCTGATCGGCGCCCTGCCCCCGGTGCACGAACTGGCGGAGCAGGCGGGCGTGGAGCTGCCGGGCTACCTGGGCAAGCTGCGCAAGTCCGAAAAGGAAGGTCTCGGTAAGGGCGAGGTCTAAAAGACAGACGCCACGAAAGGGGACAGGTACTCAGGTACCTGTCCCCTTGTCATTGATAGACTTGCCCCATGCACGTCCACATCCAGCACGAGCCCGATGCGGAAGCACTGCGCACCCTGCAGGAAGCGCTGAGTGACGGCATTGAGCTCAGTTTCGGGAGCGAGCCACCGTCCGGCGCGCCATACGCCGTGCTGGTCGCCGGGCGACCGACGCCTGAACTGCTGGCTGCCAGTGCGGCTCTGCGCACCCTGGTGATTCCCTTCGCCGGTCTGCCCTCAGCCACAGCCGAAGCACTGCGCGCGTATCCGCACATCAGCGTCCACAACCTGCACCACAACGCGGCCGCGACGTCCGAACTTGCGATGGCGCTGCTGCTGGCGGCCAGCAAGATGATCGTGCCGATCGACGGGCGCATGCGCCGGGGCGACTGGTCCGACCGCGGCCGCATGGAACAAGCGGTGCAACTGGAAGGGCGCACGGCGCTGGTGCTGGGGCACGGGGCAATCGGCAGCCGTGTGGCGCGGGCCTGCCTTGGTTTGGGGATGCAGGTGGTCGCGATCGCCCGCCGCGCGCAGCAGGGGCAGGACTACCCGGTGCACGGAGTTGATGCATTGGCTGAATTGCTGCCTCGTGCCGACGCCGTTCTGGTCTGACTGCCGGCCACGCCCCTGACGGAGGGGTTGCTGGGTCGCGCGCAGATCGCCTCGCTGTCCCCCGGCTGCGTGCTGGTCAACGTCGCGCGTGGGCCGATCGTTGACGAGGCGGCACTGTTCGAAGCCCTGCAGCAGCAGCGCATCTTTGCTGCAGGACTGGATGTCTGGTGGAAGTACCCCGACTCAAAGGAATCAACAGGGGCGACGTTTCCGTCGTCGCTGCCGTTTCATGAGCTGCCAAACGTCGTGATGAGCCCGCACCGCGGCGGGCACGTGCAGGACACGGAATTGCTTCGCATGCGGGCGCTTGCCCAGCTGCTGAATGCGGCCGCGCTCGGCCGCGAAGTCCCGAACAAGGTCGACCTGCAGAATGGTTACTAGTCCGCCGTAAACTGAGTCTCGCGACAGTTGAAGGTGTCGAACGACGCGGTCACCGCGAAGCGCCGCCAAGGACCGCGAAGCACTGCAACTGCTCCATCGCGCAGCCTGCGCGCTGAAGCCGCCTGACGGACGAAGCCTTGGCGAAAGCGAGAGTACACGGAGTATCTTGGCGCTGAGCGCATTTCTATGCGATCTCGGCGTCAATGGGCCACGAAAGCACGAAAACACAAAAGATCCTGCCACTAAAAGAGCTGCCTGCAGTTTTCGTGTGCAGTTGTTTTGTGCTTTGGTGTTTTCGTGGCCTGTCTGCAGTTGGAAACGGGTCGCATTTCAGGAAAGAATGCAATCGGCGGAGAACTTGCCTGACGCCGTACTAGGTGTAGCCGCGAGGCCGTTTACGCGGCGCGGCTCCCGGCGGCCCCTTGGGCCGCTTGGATTTCAGGGGCGGGAGGTTCGAGCTGATCGGCTTTCGGGGCGGCACCTTGGACAGGGCAGGGCTGGAGTCGCGCTTGGGGCGCGGCGCCTGCACGACCGGAACGCGTCCGCTTGAGCCGGGTTTGGCCGGCGGCACCTTCGCCAGTCGATTGCTTGAGCCCGCCTTGGCCGGCGTTTGCACGCGCGGCAACGCGCTGCTTGAGTCCGCCTTGGGCGGCGCCTGCACGGTCGGCAGCACGTTGCTGGACCTCGGCTTGTTGCCCATCCGCGGCCGCTTCCCGGGAAGGCGTCCGTTGGGCGAGCGGCCGGACGCGGACACCACGCTTCGCGGTTTGACGTTGGGCTCCGGTGCCTGGCCGCGGGGGCGCTGCTTGCCGTGGGCGACCAGGTTTTCGGTTTCCAGTTCTGCCAGCAGGCGCTCGCCGTCGACTACGGTCTTCCTGGCCACGTCGTCAGCGCGGCCTCGGGCGGTGGCCAGGGTTTTCCCCAGCAGCTCGCGGGCCTGTCCCCGCTTGCCGGTTTCGACCAGCAGCTCGGCGAGCAGCAGCTCGGCGTCGACCAGGGGGTCGTAACCCAGCTCGCGGCGCTTGGTGGTGGATTCGGTCAGGGTGTCGATCGCCGCCTGCAGCTCTCGCGGGTTGCCCTTGGCCTTCCAGCGCTCGCCCAGCATCACGCCGAGGTTGCTGAGGCTGGCCAGCGCCGAGCGCATCTCGCCCAGCTCGAGCAGTATCTTGTAGGAGTTGCGCCAGGCTGCCTCGGCGCCCTCGACGTCCTTGCCCAGCACCATGCTGAGCGCCGCGATGTTGCCCTCGGCCAGGGCCTCGCTCTTGCGCGAGCCGATCTCGTGGGCCAGCTTCTTGGCCTTGATCGCGACCTGCAGGGCCTCCTCGTCGCGGCTCTGTTCGTGGTAGATGCGGGTCAGCGTGTTCAGCTGCGCGACCTCGGTGAAGGTGCGCCCCAGTTCGCGCGAGAGCCTGATGCCGCGCAGCATGCAGGCCTCGGCCTCCTGGCGCTTGCCGGCCAGGTTCAGCGCCAGCGCCAGCCCGCCCAGCGAGCTGGCCTCGAAGCCGCGGTCGTCCTCGCGCTGCGCGATCTCCAGCGCTTCCTGCAACTGCTTCACCGCGTCGCCGCCGCGGTCACCGCGCAGGTTGACCCAACCCAGGTTGAACAGGATGCGCGCGACCAGCATGGGGTCGTCGTGGTCGCGCGCCTGCTGCAGCGCGGATTCGTACAGCCGCCGCGCGTCCTTGGGTCGGCCGATCGAACCGTAGATCACGCCCAGGCGGTCCTTCAGCTTGGCTTCCCGGATCGGCGTCAGGCCCTCCAGCTGGCCGGCCTCGCGCAGTGACTCGATGGCCTCCTGGCTGCGGCCCAGGCTCTGAAGGGCATTGGCGCGGGTCAGCATGGCCGCGAAGCAGACTTCCGCGCTGCCGTGCGGGTTCTTGAGCGCTTCCACCACGTGCTCGGGCGCCTCGTTCACTCGCAGCGAGCTGTCGATCACGTTGATCCACACGTGCTCGTCGCAGCCGGGCAGCAGCCCCGCCTGCGCGCCGCGCAGCAGGTTCATGGCCCGGTCCTGGTCGCCCTTGCCGTACAGGATGGGCGCGACCATCACCGTGCACCAGGCCCGCGCCTCGGGGCTGCGGGTACCGGCGATCACCTCCAGCAGCGCCTCCACCTCGTGCTGCACGCGGCGCCGCCCGATGGCGGAGCCGTGGTCGCGGTCCCGTCTCCACCAGTGCAGGGCGTAGCGCAGCACGGAGTTCTCGAAGGCTTCGCGGGCCGGCTGGGCGAGCGGCAGGGCCTTCAGTTTCTCGAGCCCGAATGCGCGCAACGATTCGTACATCATGAAGCGCCGCTCGCCGCCCAGGTCGTCCAGCACGTCGGCGTGCAGCAGGCTCTGCTTCAGCAGGGAGTTTACCAGGTCTTCGGGCGCAAAATCCTTCACCAGCTTCAGCACCGGCCCGGCGACGTCGAGCTGAAAGCCGTCCGGGAACTGCGCCAGCAGCATCAGGGCCGTCTGCTCGTGCTGGGGAAGCAGTTCCCAGCTCATGGCCAGTGTGCCCTGCAGCGTGGTGCGCTCGCTTTGCTCGCCGCCCTGCAGCAGTTCGAAGCGCTGGTCCAGCCGCTCCAGGATCTGCCGTGGCGACAGCACCGCCGCGCGCCCGGCCGCCAGCTCGATCGCCTGGGGCAGGCCGTCCAGCCGCGCACAGATGCGCGCGACGTCCTGGTAGTTCTGCTCGGTGTAGCGGAAGGCCGGGTCTTCCTCGCGCGCGCGCGCGAGGAAGAGCTTCACGGCATCGAACTTCTCGGCGTCGGCGGGCGTCTTCAGCACGTCGCGCCCGGGGCGCGGCGTGGCCAGCGGGCGTACCGTGTGGCAATGCTCCCCCTTCAGCTCAAGCGGCGCGCGACTGGTGACCAGCACGCTCAGCGTCTCGGCGCGGGAACGCCATTCCTCGATGCAGCGCCGTACCGCATCGCGCGCGCCTTCGCAGTTGTCCAGCAGCAGCAACGAGGCGCCGGCCGGGCTCTGCAGCGCCATCGAGATGCGCAGCCCCAGTCGTGTGTCGTCGTCGCCCAGGCGCAGCGCGGTCGCCACCTGGCGGCACACGTCGCCGATCGAGCGCGCCTTCTGCAGGTCGACGTAGTGAACCCCGCCGGGAAACGCCTCCTGCGCGGATTCCGTGGCGGCGATCGCCACGCGCGACTTGCCGGCCCCGGCGGTGCCCAGCACGGTCAATACCGGGTGCAGGCGCTCACGCAGCCCGGCGACCAGCTCGCCCACCTCGGTGTCGCGGCCGATCAGGGGTGTGCGGAACGCGGGCAGAGAGACCGTGGACGAGCTGCCCCCCGGGATCAGCGGCGCCGCCTGCTGCGCGGCTTTGCCGATGCGGATCACCAGCAGCGTCTCGTCGTCAGAAAGCGTGGCGTCGCGGCGGAAGCGGTCTACGTCCGTGCGGATCGCGTCTACCAGGCCCTGCGCGCTGCCCAGCGGCGCGCCACGCACCTGCGCCACCAGGCGTTCTTCACCGTACATGGCCTTCTGCGGGTCGAAGGCTTCCGTCAATCCGTCGGTGTAGAACAGCAGCAGGTCGTCGGGCAGCAGTTGCACGAACTCTTCGCGCAGGAACTTGTCCAGTTGCGCCGAGGGCATGATCCCCAGCACCGGCGCGTTGTCGTGGTTCCAGTTGTAGTTCAGCCGGTCGCCGCGCCGGATCACCGGCGGGTTGTGGCCGCAGCTCGCGAAGCACAACTTCTGGGTGCGGATGTCGATCACCCCGTACAGCGCCGACAGGAACATGCCGTTGGGGATGTCCGCCCGGATGCTGTCATTCACCTCAAGCAGCGTCTGGCGCGGCGAAATCGTGCCGCGCCCGCACAACTGCAGCACCTTCTTGGCGGCCGCCATCAGCAAGGCCGCCGCGGTGCCGTGGCCGGAAACATCGGCAATCACCACGCCAAGGCGCCAGTTGTCGATCAGGATGAAGTCGTAGAAATCGCCGCCCAGCATGTCGCAGGCGCGGTAGCTGGCTGCGATTTCGAGTCCCTCGATGCGCGGCACCTCGGGCAGCATGGAAAGCTGCACGCTGCGCGCGCGCTCTAACTCCTGCCCGTGGTTGTGATTGCCGCCGCCCGCCATGCTCAGGATTCAACCAATTCGGGGGCTTTTGTCACCCGCGCAACGGGCAAAAAGGGCAATTACCCGGCCGTCGTTGCTGCCCCGTCACGGTTCAGATTATGCAGTTTCCGCAGGGTCTGGGGTTCGCACTCGATGGTGACCACGTCCCCGGTCTGGATCACCGTGTCGGTGGGGGGGTGGAAAATTGTACCGCTGCCGCGCTTGTAGGTCACCACCACGAGCTGGTGGGTTCTTACCAGTTCGCCGACCGAAACACCCAGCAGCTCGGAGCCCTCGGTGATGGTCAGCCGCGCGATCACCAGCAGGCGCTCTTCGACATAGAAGCTGTTGAGAATGCAGGGGTCCGCGCTGGCCGTGGCGAACAGCGGCGCCGCCAGCATGGCGGTGCTGAAGGCGAGGTCGATGCCCATGGTGTCGCGGATCTTTTCGGCCAGCTCCTGGTCGTACATTCGCATCACGATGCGCAGGCCGGGCTTCAGCTTGCGGGCGTCGATCGCGAGCTCGAGGTTCGCCAGGTCGTCGTTGGTGGCGCAGATCAGTGACTTGGCGCCGCGCACGTTCACGTCGTCCAGGATGCCCTCTTCACGGCCGTTGCCTACGCGGTACGGCACGCCGTGGTTGCGGGCGTAGGCGAAGTTGGGGCAGTGGGGGTCTTTCTCGATCACCGTCACCAACTCGCCCAGGGCGATCAGCTGCTGCAGCACCCGGAAGCCGACCTTGCCGAGGCCGAACAGCACGACGTGGTTGTTCATGGTTTCGCTCATGGCGCGCACCCATTCAGGAGAGGATTCGTCGCGTCGGAACGCGTAGTAGGTGAAGCGGATGAAGCCGTCCAGCACCACAACCAGGCCGAGGATGGGCAGCACGTAGTACAGCGCCTCAAGCAGCCAGTGGCGTGGCCAGTCGAGGGTAGGCTCGCCAGTCAGCAGGGCGAAGGTGGTCCAGAGTGACTGAGAGAAGCTGAGTCGCTGGTCGTACAGGAAGTAGAACGCAATGCCGCCCAGGAACACCGTGCCCATGGCGAATCCGAACAGGGGCACGAACCTGCGCAGCGGCTTGCGCAGGTAGTTGATCCAGGCCCGGGCTCGACGTTCACGGCTTCGCATGGGAGGGTTTTAGCCTGCTTCGTCTAATTGGGCAGCCTTCTTCACCTCATGGACGAGCTCATCATTGAGCGCCAGCGCCAACTGTCCGTCTGTGAAGAACAGGACGCCAGGTTGAACCTCAAGAGAGCGGACCGCATCTGCCAGTGCGGGCGACTGGAAGCGTTCATCCAGGTCATGGATCTGAACCCGGCGATTCTCGTGATACAGCAGCGCAATCACGCGTGCCATGTTCCAGGCGTCGGCATAGCGGGCATAACGCGCATGCTCGAAGTGGGTGAACATGCGGGAGACACACCACAAAGGGAACAGGAATATCTCCAGCTTCAGGCGGCGGAAAATCGTGCGATCCACGGGTTCGTGGGGATCCAGTTGTGTGGTGTGTAAACGTCGCTGCGAAACTCTGATTGTCCCGCTGCTCAACTCGGCAACCGCATCCGGCTGCCGGTACCGCCAGAAGTACAGAGGGTACATCGCTGCAAGTGTGCAAGCCGGCACCAGCCATAGCCATTCATTCGCACTTCGAGAGGCGCCAAAAAGTCGTGCGAACATGACCTCGATGTACGTGCCGATCCCAATGACAACTACATGGGCCGCTACCGCCACCATTGCGAACCAGCAGCCGGACACGATCTCGTTTCGATAGTGGGCACGAAACTGGCGGGCGAGCCACTCGCGCAGACGCTCGGTTTGCGTGTGGTTCAAGGGTGGGCGAGGACTCGGTGGGTCTACGTACATCGGTTCAGTCTTGGACTGCTGGTGGCCATTTCATGCGCTTTAGTCTTCGGCACCGGCGACCCTTGTAACCTTATCCGTGAGTTCGTCATTGAGGGCGATAGACAGGTGCTCGCCCGTGAAGAACAACACCCCCGGCTGCAGCTCGAGGGCGCGCAGCGCGGCCGGCAGGTTGGGCTCGCGCAGCTCGGTGTCCAGGTCCAGCAGCGACACGCGGCGGTCCTGCGCAACCAGGTACTCCAGCACATGGCAGGCCGTGCGAACGTCAACCCGCAGGGCGCGCAGTGCGTCGCCCAGGTGAGTGATCGCGCTGGCCACCGCCCATACCGGGAAAAGCAGGAACTGCAGGTTGAGGTCCGAGTTGGTGTTTCGCTCCTCCGTCTCCACCAGCACGGCAGGCGTCATGTTGCTGCAGCGCAGGCGCACCGGCCCGCCGGCAAGGCCGATCTCGACCACCGGCGCGCGGTACTGCCACCAGTAAAGCGGGTACATCGCCAGCAGGATCAGCAGCGGGATCAGGAAGATCAGGTATTCCTGGTGAAACAGGATACTGGAGCGGCCTGTAAACTGCAGCGAGACAACGGTTACCAGCACGTACACGAACACGTGGGCGATCACCGCCAGCACGGCATAGATCAGCGCGGCCAGCAGCTCGTGCCAGACATGGCCTTTGAACTGGGAGCGCAGCCAGGCACGCAGGCGTTCGCGCCCGGCGTGGCTGAAGGTCGCGCATTTCTGGTCGTGATCCAGGGCGTTCATGCCTGTCATACTTGCCGGTTGGCCGTCGCGTTGCACTTACAATCGGGGGCAGGATTTGCACCGCCGCCGGGGACCGCCCTTCTGCTACGCCAGCTCCGCCGCCAGTTCCTGTCGCTTCGCCAGCTCTGCGTACAGGCCGCCGGCGGCGCGCAGTTCGGCGTCGGTGCCGCGCTCGGTGATGCGGCCGTGGTCGAGCACGATGATCTCGTCGGCGTGGGCGACGGTGCTGATGCGCTGGGCGATGACCAGTGTGGTGATCTCACGGGTTTCGGCCTTCAGGTTGCGCAGGATGCGTTCCTCGGTGTCGGTGTCCACGGCGCTCAGGCAGTCGTCAAGCACCAGGATGGTGGGCTTGCCGGCCAGGGCGCGGGCGATGCTGGCGCGCTGTTTCTGGCCGCCGGACAGGTTCACGCCGCGCTCGCCCAGCATGGTGTCGTATCCCTTGGGCAGCGACAGCACCTCTTCTTCGAATTCGGCGGCCTTCACGGCGTTGCGGATGATTGCATCCCGATCGGGGGGAGCGTCCGCGCCGGTCTGGTCGATTTCCGTGGCGCTGGCGGTGCCGCCCCCTAATGCCAGGCCGATGTTGTTGGCGATGGTGTCGCTGAACAGGAAGCTGTCCTGCGGCACGTAGCCGATAAAGCGGCGCAGGGCGTGCGGGTCGTACTGCTCGATCGCCCGCTGATCCACCAGGATGCGCCCGCCGGAAGGCGACGCCAGCCGCAGCAGCAGTGACGCGACAGTGGATTTGCCGCTGCCCACCTGGCCCACGATGCCCAGCGTGCGCCCCGGCATCAGCTTGAAGCTGACGCCCTCCAGCGCCAGCGGCAGGTCGGGCGCGTAGCGCATGCTGACGTTCTCGAACACCACCTCACCCTCGATGCGCCGGGGCGTTTCGCCGCCCGGCACGCGGGAGGGGTCGGGCTCGCTCAATAGCAGCGCGTCGATGCGCTTCAGGCTGGCGGCCGCGCGCACGAACAACATGGTGACCCAGCCCAGAGCGATCATCGGCCAATACAGCCCGAGGTTGTAGAGGATGAAGGCCGCGAAGTCGCCGGTGCTGAAGCGCCCGGCACTGATCTCGATGGCGCCGAAGTACAGGATGATCAGCACGCCCACGCCCGAGAAGCCCCAGATGCACGACTGGAACAGCGCCTGGTTGCGCGCGGCCCCCAGCTTGTTGTGCAGGTAAGTCTCGCCCTGTTTGTGCAGCTCACTGATCTCGAACTCCTCACGGCTGAAGGCCTTCACCACGCGGGCGCCGGCGAAATTCTCCTGGGCGCGGGCGGAAAGCTGTTCCAGGTCTTCCTGGCTGGCCAGGCTGTACTTGCGCACGCGGGGATTGAACCACAGCGTCGCCGCGGTCAGCCCCACCAGCGGGATCAGCGCCAGCCAGGTCAGCAGCTGGTTCAGCGAGAACATGATCAGCAGGCTGGCCGGGAACAGGAAGATGGTGCCGCCGATGTACATCACGGCCGGGCCGATCATCATGCGCACGGCCTCGACGTCGCTGGTCATCAGGCTCATGATTCCGCCGCTGCGGGTGTTGTCGAACCAGGCGGAGGGCTGGTTCTGCAGGTGGGTGTACATGCGCTTTTTCAGGCTGTACTCGGTGCGGCGGCTGATGCGGATCAGGTAGAAGCGCTTGGCGAAGGTGAACAGGCCGAGCGCCAGCGAAAGCGCCAGCACCATGCCCAGCGCCAGCAGCACGAAATCCATGTTCGCCTCGGGCTTCATGGGCAGCAGCTTGAGGGCCCACTCGCCGGCGACGCCTTCCTGCTGCTTGATGCCCTCAGGCGATGCGGCGTCCACGGCCAGCTTGATGTAGATGGGCACGATGGTCTGGCACACCGAGCCCGCCAGCAGCGCGGCCATACCCGCTACGAACCAGCCAAGGTTCGCGCGATACTCGGCGAGGATGAAACGCAGTGTCCGCACGGGCCGCCCTGCAAAGAAGCCGCAAGGTTACATGTAAACGTAAGTTCGGGAACCGGCTGACCGGACGTCCGCCCGGTGTCAGGAAAGTAAAGGGAATGGCACCGGTTCCCCGGCTCTGCCCCCTGGTGCGGCGGTCTGGCCGCCACCCGTAACGGCTGTGAAGCCCTGGCGACGGCATGCCGGGCCGCTGGCCAACGCGAAGCCCAAATTGCAGAATCCACTGGAATCCCCGGCCTGAGCCCGCGTTGAATGTTTGAGTGTTCCTTTTGAACTGAGCCCATGGGCAGAGTCGCCTTCCTGTTGTTTTTCATCGAAGCAGGCCTGCTGCTGGCGCTGCTGCCCGGGCCGCGTGCCAGCGCCGGCGACGCTGTCGCCCGTGCCCTTGACGCGTCAACGCAAGCCGCGGTCTTCCGGGTCGGAGACTACACGTGGCTCGAGGATTGCGGCATCGGCGTGCAGCTGTCCCCGCCGCCGGTCGCCGGCGCGGGCTTTCCCCGCCTGCTGGCCGGAAAGTGGATCGACGCCTCGCGCTCCGCGGCGCTGTGGGAACTCGGGCCCGACGGTCTCAAGGCCCTGCAATCGCGACTGGAGGTCGACGGCGCGCGTTTCGGAGACAGCGAGGACTACCCCTTCCGTCCGCGCGGCGGCAATCGCGAAATCCCGGCCCGGCGCAGCGCGGTGAAGCTGGCTGGCGGGCGCGAGGGCGTGGTGGTGGACTGGCCGTCCGCGGGGCGCGCGTTCGCGCTGCTGGTATCGGACACCGCGCAGGGCCAGGCCTCTCGCCGCATGGACGACCTGCTGCGCGAGCTGGTGCTGATCGAAGGCGTCGAGCAGGGCGCCCTGGCGCCGCTGGTGCTGGAGGGGCGCTACGCGGTGGTGCTGAAGGGCTGGCAGCGCGAAGCCGACCGCCTGCGGCGCCGCACGCCGCAGGGCTGGTTTTCGCTGCGTGTGTTCCAGGTGCCGTTGACCGACTACGAAAGCCTGCCGCGCCTGCACGACGAGCTTGAGAACGAGCTGAAGAAGATCGAGATCAAACGCTCGGCGGGCCTGCGGCCTGCCATCGCCGGCAGCGAAGGCTTCGTGGGCGAGTACTTCGGCACCGACGAGTTCGTGCAGCGCATCGCCTACGCCAGGCTGGAGGGCGGCTACCTGGTGGCGTTGATGCAGGCGCCCATGGCGCAACGCGCGAGCCTGGCCGAAGAAATGGAACAGTTCACCAGCAGCCTGCGGGAAAGCGGCCTGGGGAGCGCTTTCGGCCCGGCGCCGCTGTACTACAACCGGGTGCGCAACATCCGCTGCCTGGCCTGGCAGGATGGCGGCCGCGTGCTGTGGGGCGCGTTCTTCGACGACAGCCGCCAGCAGAGCGTGCTGTGGCGTGAAGACGGCGTTAGCTGGCAGATTCGCATGACCCACGCCGGCCAGGCCC
>JAANMY010000439.1_pt1 | contig 58903 bp, 50 predicted proteins | sample 7279691 | NCBI WGS metagenome assembly JAANMY01 (sample SAMN14094543, study PRJNA606508) | bioreactor metagenome | isolation source: A lab-scale SPAN reactor treating ammonium-rich wastewater day 388 | place: Ireland: Galway | collected 2018-02-07 | reverse complement strand
TCCTCGGTCAGGACGTCGCGGATCAAGGGCGAGGATTTTGCCGCCGGTCCGGCGCGGCGTCCAGAAGTTTGCGCCGGGCGCCCGGACACGGTAACATGGGACATGATTACCCGCAGCCATATCAAGGGCGATGCGCCCTCGGTCGCCGTGTATTCCGATTGCGAACGCTATCGTTATACGCTGACCCGCCGCTGGGACATCACGGGCGGCAAGGTGCTGTTCGTGATGCTCAATCCCTCGACCGCGACCGAGGTGCAGAACGATCCCACCGTCGAACGCTGCGAGCGGCGGGCCCGGGCGCTGGGGTTCGGCGCCTTCCGGGTGTGCAACATCTTTGCCTTCCGCGCCACCGATCCGCGGGTGATGCGGTCACAGGAAGACCCCGTCGGGCCCAGCAACGACGCCGCCATCGCCGAGAGCGCCGGTTGGGCCGATCAGGTGGTCTGCGCCTGGGGCACGCATGGCGCCTATTTGGCGCGCGGCGCCGAGGTCGAGGCGCTGCTGCGGGCGACGGGCAAGCCGCTGTGGCATCTGGGGCTGAGCAAGGACGGGCACCCCAAGCACCCGCTCTATATCGCCTATGCCCATCCGCCCCAGGTCTGGTGACGACTCAGTGCGTCCAGGTGACGGCGAGTTCCTCGCGGAAGGCGAAGCGCACCAGATGGCTGTCGATCACCGATTCGAGCCGGGCGAGATCGCCCTCGGGCAGAACCTCGGCGGTCAGGGTCAGGGTGGCATCGTCGGCGGCCAGGGTGCAGGTGCCGAAGGGAAATTCGATCCGGCCCGCGGCGGGGTCGAAGGTGACGGGGATCTTGTGGGCGAAATGCTTGCAGAGCTGCTGCAGGTAGCGGCTGGCGTTGGCGGTCGCCAGAACGGCGGTGCCGGTGGTGAGTGCGGTCATGGGAAATCCGTGAGTGATGGAATGAGTCGGCTAGGCGCAAGGCGCCGGGCTGCGCCTTAGATAAGCGCGCCGCTGGCAGGTTCAAGGCGGCGTTGCGCCGGGGGCAGCGGCGCAGGGGGGCGCTCGCGCCCCCCTCTTTGCGTGCCGCAAATTCACCCCCCCGAGGATATTTAGGGCGCAAAGTTGGGGCGGGTGGCGCGGACAATTTTAATCGAATTGTCGCCCTGGCGCGCGCCGGGTCAGAGGCCCAGCACGGCCGCCATGTCGTATTCGCCCTGCGGGCGGCCCTGTGCCCAGAGCGCGGCTTTCAGCGCGCCGCGGGCAAAGACCGAGCGGTCCGAGGCGACATGGCGCAGGATGATGCGTTCGCCGTCGGCGGCGAACATCACGTCATGCTCGCCGATGATGTCGCCACCGCGCACCGCGGCAAAGCCGATGCTGCCGCGTTCGCGCGGGCCGGTGATGCCGTCGCGGCCGCGCACGGCGGCGTCATCGAGCGCGAGGCCGCGGCCCTCGGCGGCGGCTTGCCCCAGCATCAGCGCGGTGCCCGAGGGGGCATCGACCTTGTGGCGGTGATGGGCCTCGACGATCTCGATGTCGTAATCGGCATCGAGCGCCTCGGCGACGCGACGGGTCAGCGCCACCAGCAGATTGACGCCGAGGCTCATGTTCCCGGCGCGGACGATCACGCCCTGCTGCGCCGCAACGCGGATCGCGGCGATATCGGCGGGGCTGAGGCCGGTGGTGCCGATCACATGCACCGCCCCGGCGGCCATGGCCACCGGCGCCAGCGCGACGCTGGCGGCCGGGGCGGTGAAATCGATCACCGCCTGCGCACCGCTCAGCGCCGCGGCGGCGTCGTCGGCGACGGTGATGCCGGTGGCGGCGCCGCCCAGCATCAGCCCCAGATCCTTGCCGATCCAGGGGTGGCCCGGGCGTTCCAGCGCGCCCTTGAGGCGGGCGCGGTCGCTGGCGGCGATCACCTGCACCAGCATGCGGCCCATGCGGCCGGATACGCCGTTCACCACGATACCGGGTCTGTCGTTCATCGGCGCCTCCTGTCCTGGCCCCTCCTTATCCTGCGTCACGGGGTTGGAAAACCGCTTTTCGTGCCGCGCCGAATGGCCTAGAGGAAGAGCATGTGCGCGAAACGTAACACTCAGGGCTCGGGGCCGACGCAGCGACAGTTGCGCGTTGCCGAGGTGATCCGCCACCGGCTGGCCGAGGTGCTGGCGCGGGGCGATGTGCATGACCCGGATCTGTCGCGGATGTCGATCACCGTGGCCGAGGTGGTGACATCGACCGACCTCAAGTTCGCCACCGCCTATGTCATGCCGCTGGGCGGCGAGGGCGCCGACGAGGCGCTCAAGGCGCTGCGGCGCTGCAAGGCCGAGTTGCGGCATCTGGTGGCGCGCGATCTGACGCTGAAATACGCGCCGGATCTGCGGTTCGAACTGGACGGCACCTTTGACCGGATGGACGACGCGCGGCGGCTGTTCAGCGATCCGCGCGTGCAGGCCGATGTGGCCGCCCCGGACGGGGACGATGCCGAGTAAAGCCCTGGCCGCGCTGGCGCTGTCGGCGCTGGCGACGCAGGCCGGGGCGGTCTGCCGCGATACCACGTTCGAAAACCAGCCCTTTACCCTGTGCGAGGCCGACGCCGGGCAGGATCTGCGGCTGTTCCTGAACGATGGCGAGGGGCAGGTACTGGGCTCGTTCGGGCGCATCGAGGCGATGCTCGAGGCCGAGGGGCAGCGGCTGCGCTTTGCCATGAACGCCGGCATGTTCCATGCCGACCGCGCGCCGGTGGGTCTGTATGTCGAAGAGGGCGACGAGCGCGCGCGGCTGGTCACACGGGCCGGGCCGGGGAATTTCGGCATGTTGCCCAACGGGGTGTTCTGCATCGCCGAGGACCGTTTCGCCATTCTGGAAAGCCGTGCCTATGCCGCCGATCCGCCCGGGTGCCGCTATGCCACGCAATCGGGGCCGATGCTGGTGATCGACGGCGCGTTGCATCCGCGCTTCCTGCCCGATTCCGATTCGCTCAATCTGCGCAATGGCGTGGGGGTCAGCGCCGACGGGCAGCGGGCGGTGTTCGTCATTTCGGACGAGCCCGTCACCTTTCACCGCTTTGCGCGGTTCTTCCGCGATGCGCTGGGCCTGCCGCAGGCGCTGTTTCTGGATGGCAGCATCTCGCGGCTCTATGCGCCGGAACTGGGGCGGTCGGATTGGGGAATGCCGATGGGGCCGGTTGTCGGCCTCGTCGCGCCCATGGACTGAGCCGGGGCGCCGCCCTATCTGAGGGGGCAGAGGTGCCCCATGCTGAACATTTCCTTCGACAACACCTATGCCCGCGAGCTGGAGGGGATGTATCTGCCCTTTCAGGGCGATACCGCGCCCGCGCCGTCGCTGCTGTGGCTGAACGAGGCGCTGGCCGCGGCGCTGGGGCTCGATTCTGCGGCGCTGCGCAGCCCCGAGGGGCTGGCGATGCTGACCGGCGGGGCGATGCCTGCGGGGGCCTCGCCGCTGGCGATGGCCTATGCCGGGCATCAGTTCGGCGGCTTCAGCGCGCAACTGGGCGACGGGCGGGCGATGCTGGTCGGCGAGGTGATCGACCGCGACGGGCAGCGGCGCGACATTCACCTGAAGGGCTCGGGGCGCACGCCCTTCTCGCGCGGGGGCGACGGCAAGGCGGTGCTGGGGCCGGTGCTGCGCGAGGTGCTGATCGGCGAGGCGATGCAGGGGTTGGGCATTCCGACGACGCGGGCGCTGGCGGCGGTGGCCACCGGCGAGACGGTGTGGCGCGAGGGGGCGCAGAAGGGGGCGGTTCTGGCGCGGGTGGCGGCCAGCCATCTGCGGGTGGGGACGTTCCAGTTCTTCTATGCGCGCCAAGAGATTACCCGCCTGCGGCGTCTGGCCGATTATGCGATTGCCCGCCACGACCCCGATCTGGCCGGGCGGCCTGACCGCTATCTGGCGTTTCTGGAGCGGGTGATCGCCCGGCAGATGGCGCTGGTGGCGCGCTGGATGGCGGTGGGGTTCGTGCATGGGGTGATGAACACCGACAACATGACGATTTCCGGCGAGACGATCGATTACGGCCCCTGTGCTTTCCTTGATGCGCATGATCCGGCGGCGGTGTTTTCGTCGATCGACCAGCAGGGCCGCTATGCTTACGGCAACCAACCCCTGCTGGCGCGCTGGAATCTGGCGCGGCTGGGGGAAACGCTGTTGCCGCTGATCGCCGACGATCCAGAGCAGGCGCTGCCCGAGGTGCGGGCGCTGATCGAAGGGGCGGAGGGGGTCTATGCCGATGCGCGGCGCGCGCGGTTTGGCGAAAAGCTGGGCGGGGTGGCCGATGATGCGGTGATCGACGGGTTCCTGAACCTGCTGACCGCGCAGGGCGCGGATTTCACCGGGGCGTTCCGGGCGCTGGGCCGGGCGGCCGCGGGCGACGAGGCGCCGCTGCGCGCCCTGCTGGGCGCCGATCCGCGGTTGGCGGACTGGCTGGCCGGCTGGCAGGCGCGGCGGCTGGCGACGGCGGGGGATATGGACCGGGTGAACCCCGTCTATATTCCGCGCAATCACCGCATCGAGGAGGCGCTGGCCGCGGCAAATGCGGGTGATCTGGCGCCGATGCAGCGGCTGCTGGCAGTGTTTGCCGATCCGTTCACCGCGCGCCCGGGGTATGAGGATCTCGAATTCCCGGCACCGGCGGGCTTTGGCGATTACGTCACCTATTGCGGCACCTGAGGGATTTCGCTGCGCTGCTGAAACCTTTGTCCGGCCCGGTCGTTAGGAAGCCATGGTCCGATTGCTCGCCCTGCTGATCCTGCTGCATCCCGCCGCCGCCCGGGCCTTTGACCCGGTGACGGAGGACGGCGAATTCCGCGCGCTGGTTGTCGGGCACGAGCTGACGCGGCTGGGGATCGAGCTGCGGGTGCTGGCCGACGGGCAGATCAGCGGGCGCGGCATGGGGCGGCCGGTCAGCGGGGAATGGCGCTGGCGCGACGGGTATTTCTGCCGCACGCTGTTCTGGGGCGAGCGCGATCTGGGCGAGGATTGTCAGGCGGTGCTGCGCGCGGGTGATCAGCTCAGGTTTGTCGCCGAACGCGGCGCGGGCATCCACGCGGATTTCCGGCTGCGCTAGAAATCGACGGCGATGCCCTTCTTTTCCCAATCGCCATAGCGCACCGGCTCGGGCCCGTTGCGGCCACCCAGTTCGGCGGGCAGGGGCGCGGCGCTGTCGGCCTTGCGGCGGCGTTCCTCGGCCTCGGCGAGGGCGCGCTGGGCGGCGGGGGGCAGGGGGGAATCGGTCATCGGCTTTCCTTGCGGCGGGCAAAGGGATAAGGGCAATCTAACCCCCCTGCCCCCTGCCGACAACCCGAGGTTCCCGATGCCGCAGCCCCATGCCGATCCGCGCCAGATGGCCGCCCTGCTGGTGGCGGGGGTGCTTGACGGGCAGATGCTGCCCGATGTCGCCCTGCCGGCCGCCGAACCGGCGCTGCGCGCCCGGGCGCAGCGGCTGGCGCTGACCACGCTGCGACACTTTTCGCGTAGCGAATCGGTGCTGGCACCGCTGTTGCAGCGCGAGCCGCAGCCCTTGGTGATGGCGGCGCTGCGGGTCGCCGTGGTCGAGATGCTGGCGCTGGGCGCCGCGCCGCACGGGGTGGTCAATGCCACGGTCAACGCGCTGCGCCACGACCGGGCGACCGGGCGGGCGGCGGGTATGGCGAATGCCGTGCTGCGCCGGGCCAGCGAATTCGAGGGCTGGGACGCCCTGCCGGTCCAGCGCCTGCCCGGCTGGCTGCGGCGGCGGCTGAAGGGGGTCTACGGCGAAGAGGCGCTGCAGGCGATGGAGGCGGCGCATCAGGCCGGGGCGATGCTGGACCTGACGCTGAAACCCGGGGTGGCCGCGCCCGAGGGGGCCGAGGCGGTGGGCCAATCCTGGCGGCTGCCCGCCGGGGCGCAGGTCTCGGCGCTGCCCGGCTTTGCCGAGGGGGATTGGTGGGTGCAGGATGCCGCCGCCGCGCTGCCAGCCACCCTGCTGGCGGTGCAGCCGGGCGAAAGCGTGCTGGATCTGTGCGCCGCGCCGGGTGGCAAGACCATGCAACTGGCGGCGGCGGGGGCGCGGGTGACGGCGCTGGACCTGAGCGAGCGGCGGCTGGAGCGGCTGGGCGAGAATCTGGCGCGCACCGGGCTGGAGGCCGAGGTGGTCCGCGCCGATGCCCTGACCTGGGTGCCGCCCGCGCCGTTCGACGCGGTGCTGCTGGATGCGCCCTGTTCGGCCACCGGCACCATCCGGCGCCACCCCGACCTGCCCTTCGTGCGCAAGCCCGGCGATGTGCCGGGCCTGATCGCGCTGCAGGCGGCGCTGCTGGACCGGGCGCTGGGCTTTGTGAAACCCGGCGGGCGGCTGGTCTATTGCACCTGTTCGCTGCTGCCCGACGAGGGCGAGGCGCAGATCGAGGCGGCGCTGGCCCGCCATCCCGGCCTGCGGGCGCAAACGCCGCCGCTGCCGCTGGGCCGCGCCACGCCTGAGGGGGGCTGGCGCACCCGGCCCGACGATCATCCGCAGGGCATCGACGGGTTCTATATGGCGCTTGTGCGCCGTCCGTCGGTCTGACGGGATGACACAAACGCCCCGGGGCGCTATGCCCGGGGCAAAAGAGGTGCGGCATGGAGCAGGGCTGGGCAGGGCTGAGACGCCGGTGGGGCAACCGCCTCGCCGCGCGTGCCTGCCGCTCGGCCCCGGCGGCGCGCGGCTTTGCCAGCATGCCCGAGCCGCGCACCGTGGGCTTTTTCGCCAAGGGGCGGCAACTGGCGCAGGGCAATTTCCTGCTGGCCGGGCATATGGTGGAGACGCTGACCCCCTGGCAGGTCGAGGCGCCCTCGCAGGGGTTCGCGGCGGAATTGCACGGCATGGCCTGGCTGGACCATCTGGCGGCGGCCGGGGATCGCGGCGCGCGGCTGGCGGCGCAGGGCTGGGTCAGCGACTGGATCACGCGGTTCGGCATGGGCGAGGGGCCGGGCTGGGTGCCCGATCTGACCGGGCGGCGGGTGCTGCGCTGGCTGCACCATGCGGTGTTCCTGACCGCCGGGCGCGAGGCGGCCGAAAACCAGCCGTTCTTTGCCGCGCTGGGCCGCCAGACCGCCTTTCTGGCCCGCCGCTGGCAAGCCTCCGCGCCGGGCCTGCCGCGATTCGAGGCGCTGACCGGGTTGCTCTATGCCGCGACCACCCTGACCGGGATGGAGGGCCACCGCGACGCGGCCAGCGCCGCGCTGGCCCGGGCCTGCGGCGACGACATTCTGGGCGACGGCGGGCTGGCCAGCCGCAACCCCGAGGATCTGCTCGAGGTGTTCACCCTGCTGACCTGGGCGCTGGCGGCGCTCAGGCAGGCCGGGGCGCCGGTGCCCGCGCCGCTGCAATCGGCGCTGGGCCGCATCGCGCCCTGCCTGCGCGCGCTCAGGCATGCCGATGGCGGGCTGGCGCGGTTCCACGGCGGCGGGCGCGGGATGGAGGGGCGGCTGGAACACGCGCTGGCCGCCGCCGAGGTGCCGGTGCGCCCCAACCGCAGCAGCGCCATGGGCTTTGCCCGGCTCGAGGGCGGGCGCACCACGCTGATCGTCGATGCCGCCGCGCCGCCCACAGGCGCCGCCGCGCAGCGGGCGCATGCGTCGATGCTGGCCTTCGAACTGACCTCGAACCGGCGGCCTCTGGTGGTCAGCTCGGGATCGGGCCTGCCGTTCGGGCCGGAATGGGAAAAGGCCGGGCGGGCGACGAGTTCGCATTCGACGCTGACGATCGACGGCTGGTCCTCGGCCCGGTTCGGCCGGGCCTCGCGGCCGGAGGAAGGCGGCGCGCCGCTGGTGGACGGGCCGTCGCTGGTGACGATGCACCGCACCGACGAGCGCGACGGATCGTCGCTGCTGCTCAGCCATGATGGCTATGTCGCCACGCACGGGCTGACGCATGTGCGCACGCTGGCGCTGGATCATGGCGGGCGCTCGGTGCTGGGCGAGGATACGCTGGCCACGCTGGAACCGGCGCATCGCCAGACCTTTGACGCCTTGCTGGGCGCCTCGAAACTGCGCGGAATTTCCTATGCGCTGCGCTTTCACCTGCATCCCGATGCCGATCCGTCGCTGGACATGAACGGCAGCGCCGTGTCCGTGGGCCTGCCCTCGGGCGAGATCTGGGTGTTTCGCTTTGACGGGCCGGGGCGCATGTCGCTGGAGCCGTCGGTCTATCTGGAAAAGGGGCGACTGGCGCCACGGCCCTGCCAGCAGATCGTCGTGCGGGCGGTGATCCTGGACGATACCAGCCAGATCAACTGGACACTGGCCAAGGCACAGGATACCCCGCTGGCGATTCGCGACATTGGCCGCGACGATGATCTGGCCCTGCCGCGCGACCTGTTCGCTTTCGACTGAGGACCGCACCCGATGACCGATCTTGTCCAACCCAAACGCGCCCTGCTCTCTGTCTCTGACAAGGCCGGGCTGATTGATCTGGGCCGCGCGCTGGCCGCAAAAGGCGTCGAACTGGTCTCGACCGGCGGCACGGCCAAGGCGCTGCGCGAGGCCGGGCTGGCGGTGCGCGATGTGGCGGAACTGACCGGTTTCCCGGAAATGATGGATGGCCGCGTCAAGACCCTGCATCCCATGGTGCATGGCGGCCTTCTGGCCCTGCGCGAGGATGCCGGGCACCGCGCCGCGATGGATCAGCACGGCATCCTGCCGATCGATCTGCTGGTGGTGAACCTCTATCCCTTCGAGGCGACGGTGGCGCGCGGCGGCGATTACGACGATTGCGTGGAAAACATCGACATCGGCGGCCCGGCCATGCTGCGCGCGGCGGCCAAGAACCACGCTTATGTGACGGTCATCACCGACCCCGAGGATTACGCGCCGCTGCTGGCGCAACTGGAGCAGGGCGGCACCTCGCTGCGTTTCCGGCAGGAATGCGCGGCGGCAACCTATGCCCGGACCGCCGCCTATGACGCCGCCGTGTCGGCGTGGTTTGCCAAGACGCTGGAAACCCCCGCACCCCGGCGCCGCGCCTTTGCCGGCACGCTGGCGCAGACGCTGCGCTATGGCGAGAACCCGCATCAATCGGCGGCGTTCTATACCGATGGCAGCGGGCGGCCCGGCGTGGCGACGGCGCTGCAGCATCAGGGCAAGGAATTGTCCTATAACAACATCAACGACACCGATGCGGCGTTCGAGCTGGTGGCGGAGTTCGACCCGGCGGAAAGCGCCGCCTGCGCGATCATCAAACACGCCAATCCCTGCGGCGTGGCGCGCGGCAAGACGCTGCTCGCGGCCTACAAGGCGGCGTTCGATTGCGACCGGACCAGTGCGTTCGGCGGGATCGTCGCGCTGAACCGGCCGCTGGATGCGGAAACCGCGCAGGAGATCACCGGCATTTTCACCGAGGTGGTGATCGCCCCCGGTGCCAGCGACGAGGCCAAGGCGATCTTTGCCGCCAAGAAGAACCTGCGCCTGCTGACCACCGAGGCGCTGCCGGATGCCCGCGCCGGGGGGCTGGCCTTCCGGCAGGTGGCGGGCGGCTTCCTGGTGCAGGACAAGGACAACGGCTTTGTCGGGCTGGAGGATCTGCGCGTGGTGACGAAAAAGGCGCCGACGCCCGAGCAGATGGCCGATCTGCTGCTGGCCTGGAAGATCGCCAAGCATGTGAAATCGAACGCGATTGTCTATGTGAAGGACGGCGCCACCGTCGGCGTCGGTGCCGGGCAGATGAGCCGGGTGGATTCGGCGCTGATCGCCGCCAAGAAGGCCGAGCGCATGGCCGAGGTGCTGGGCCTGCCGCAGCCGCTGACCCTCGGTTCGGCGGTGGCGTCGGATGCGTTCTTCCCCTTCCCCGACGGGTTGATGGAGGCGGCCGCGGCGGGCGCCAGTTGCGTGATCCAGCCCGGCGGCTCGATGCGCGACGCCGAGGTGATCGCCGCCGCCGACGAGGCCGGGCTGGCGATGGTGTTCACCGGCATGCGCCATTTCCGGCACTGACCGATGCGCATCGCTCTGTGGTCCACCCTGATCGTTCTCGCGCTGGATCAGGCGCTGAAATGGGCCGTGGTCGAGGGGCTGGACCTGCGCAACCAATTGTATCACGAGGTCTGGCCGCCGTTCCTGAATTTCACCATGGCCTGGAACCGGGGGGTGAACTTTGGCCTGTTCGCTGCCGATTCGGTCTGGCTGCGGGTGGTGCTGGTGCTGCTGCCCCTCGTCATTTCCGCCTGGGTCTGGCGCTGGGTGCGCAAGGAACGGGGCGGCGCGGCGATGCAGGTTGCGGCGGGGCTGCTGATCGGCGGGGCGCTGGGCAATGCCATCGACCGGGTGATCTGGGGCGCGGTGGCGGATTTCCTGAACGTTTCCTGCTGCGGGCTGGTCAATCCCTGGGCCTTCAACGTCGCCGATATCGCCATCTTTGTCGGCGCCTTCGGGCTCATCCTGACGGCGGGGGGCAAAAGGCCCCGTGACGACGGCCCGGGCATGGGCTAAACAGGGGCAACTCAGCCAACCGGAACCGGAATGACCGTTCTTCGTCTCTGCACGTTCGCCGCTATCGGCCTTCTGGCGCTCTCGGCCTGTTCGCGCAACAGTGGCGAGCCGCCGCTGTTGATGAACGCCTCGGCGCATCAGCGCGGGCCGGATGAATTCTCGATCGTGCCGACCCAGCCCTTGCAGGCCCCGGCCGATTTCAACACCCTGCCGACGCCGACACCGGGCGGCAGCAATCTGGTCGATCCCGATCCGCGCGCGGCGGCCGTCGCGGCGCTGGGCGGCAACGTGAATGCCGAACGCAGCGCGGGCGTGCCGGGCGCCGATGCCGGTATGGTGCAATATGCCGGGCGCAACGGTGTGACGCCGGACATCCGCGCCACCCTCGCCGCCGAGGATGCCGATGTGCGCCGTGGCGGCCGGGGCCGGATTCTGGAGCGGGTGTTCAACACCAACCTGTACCGGCGCGCCTATGAGGATCAGATCCTCGATCCGCAGGACGAACTGGTCCGCTGGCGCGCGCGCGGCGTGCGCACCCCGTCGGCACCGCCGCCGCCCGAACGCTGAGGCCCGGCGCTTCACAAACGCGGCACACCCCGTTGCGCCGCGCCCGGTCGGCGGTCATTCTGCGCCGACCCTGATGTGGAGCCCGGTTCGATGGTTTTTGCCAAGCGTCTGATTGCCGTCACCTTTCTGTGGGCCGCCAGCCTGACCGCTGCCGATGCGACCGCGCTGGCCGATGCGCCACAGCAATTCACCCTGGACAACGGCATGCAGGTGGTGGTGATCGAGGATCACCGCGCCCCGGTGGTGGTGAACATGGTCTGGTACCGTGTCGGCGCCGCCGACGATCCGGCCGGGCATTCGGGCATCGCGCATTTCCTCGAACATCTGATGTTCAAGGCCACCGATGCGCTGGAGGAAGGCGAATTCGACGCCGTGGTGCAGGCCAATGGCGGCCAGCACAACGCCTTTACCGGCTGGGATTACACCGCCTATCACCAGCGCGTCGCCGCCGACCGGCTGGGCCTGATGATGGAGATGGAGGCCGACCGCATGGTGAACCTGCGGCTCGACCGGTCCGACTGGCTGCCCGAGCGCGACGTGATCCTGGGCGAGCGCGGGCAGACGCTGGAATCCAGCCCCGACCGGGTGTTCGGCGAGCAGATGCGCGCCGCCCTGTTCCAGAACCATCCCTACGGGCGGCCGATCATCGGCTGGCGCCACGAGATGGAGCAACTGACCGGCGAGATCGCCACCGATTTCTACCGGGTGCATTACGCCCCCAACAACGCGATTCTGGTGGTGGCGGGCGATGTGGACCCCGCCGAGGTACTGGCGCTGGCCGAGCAGCATTTCGGCCCGATCCCCGCTGTCGAGGACATGCCCGAACGGTTCCGCCCGCAGGAACCGCCGCAGCAGGCCGAACGGCGGCTGATCCTGCGCGATGCGCGGGTCGGTCAGCCCTATGTGAACCGGATCTATCTGGCGCCGGTGCGGCGCAGCGGCGATCAGCGCGAGGCGGCGGCGTTTCAGGTGCTGGCGGCGCTGCTGGGCGGGTCGTCGCAGACCTCGGTTCTGGAGCGGGCGCTGACCTATGACCAGCGCGTCGCGGTCAGTGCCTGGGCCGGGTATGGCGGCACGGCGCTGGACAACGGCACCTTCTCGCTGGGGATCATGCCGGTCGAGGGGGTCAGCCTGCAGCAGGCCGAGGATGCGCTCGACGCGACGCTGGCAGCCTTTATCGAGAGCGGGATCGATCTGGAGCAACTGGAGCGGGTGCGCATGCAGATCCGCGCCGAGGCGATCTATCAGCTCGACGATACCTCGGCCCGGGCCAATTCGGTCGGTGCCGATCTGGCGCTGGGGCTGACGCTGCAAGACAGCGAGGACTGGCTGCGCGTGCTGGAGGAGGTGACGCCCGACGAGGTGCTGGCGGCCGCGCGGCGGCTGGACCGCCGGGAATCGGTGACGGGCTGGCTGATGGGGGTTGAGGGATGATGCGTCTTCTTGCCGTTCTCGCGCTGGCCCTCGGCCTCGCCGCGCCCGCAGGCGCCATCGACATTCAGGATGTCGCCTCGCCCGAGGGGCGCAGCGCCTGGCTGGTCGAGGATCATTCGATCCCCTTCGTTTCGATCGAGGTGATCTTTACCGGCGGCAGCGCGCTCGATCCGGCGGCCAAGGCCGGGGCGGTGGCGCTGATGACCGCCATGCTGAGCGAAGGCGCGGGCGATCTGGATGCCCAGGGCTATGCCGCGGCACTGGAATCGCTGGCCGGGTCGGTCAGTTTCGAGGCCGGGCGCGATTCGGTGTCGATGACCATCCGCGCGCTGTCGGAAAACCGCGATGCGGTGATCGACCTGGCGCTGCTGGCGCTGACCGATGCGCAATTCGGCCAGATCAGCCTGGACCGGGTGCGCGCGCAGCAGGTCGCCGCGCTGGAACGGGCGGCGCGCAATCCCAACACCATCGCCCAGCAGGCCTATTCCAGCCTGGGCTATGCGGGCCATGCCTATGCCACGCCCAGCGACGGCACCCCGGCGACGGTCGGCGCGCTGAGCATCGACGACATTCTGGCCGCGCACCGCGCCGCCTTCAACGCCGACCGCGCCTATGTTGCCGCCGCCGGTGACATCACCGCCGCCGAACTGGGCGCGCTGGTGGACCGGGTGCTGGGCGTCCTGCCCGCCGCCGAGGCGCCGCTGCCCGAATACCGCCGCTTCGACGCCGCGGGCGGGGTGACGGTGATCGACTTTCCCGGCCCGCAATCGGTGATCCAGTTCGGGCATGGCGGCATCAATGCCGACGACCCGGATTTCATGGCCGCCTATGTGATGAACGAGATCTTTGGCGGCGGCGGGTTCAATTCGCGGCTGATGGCGGAAATCCGCGAATCGCGCGGGCTGACCTATGGCATCTATACCTCGCTGGCCTCGGGCCGGTTCGGCGACAGCTATGCCGGGCGGTTCTCCACCGCCAATGAAACCGCGGCCGAGGCCGTCGCGCTGGTGCGCGAACAATTCGAATGGCTGGCGGACGGCGGCATCACCCAGCAGGATCTGGAGCGCATCCAGACCTATCTGACCGGCGCCTACCCGCTGCGCTTTGACGGCAACGAATCCATCGCGCGGATTCTGGCGTCGATGCAGTTTCAGGGCTTTCCGCTGAATTATGTGAATGTGCGCAACGATCTGGTGCGGGCCGTGACGCTGGCGGATATCCAGCGCGTGGCGCAGCGGCTGGCGCAGCCCGAGGCGCTGCATTTCATTGTCGTCGGTCAGCCTGACGGGCTGGAGTGACGCTTTTCTGCGGGCGGGTCTCATGCTATGCCTAGTGGCATGCATGCAGCCCGCCCCAAGATAAGCCAATCCTTGCCGGTGATTCGTCAGCTCGACGAGGTCGCCGCCAACCGCATCGCCGCTGGTGAGGTGGTCGAACGCCCGGCCTCGGCGGTCAAGGAACTGGTCGAAAACGCGCTCGATGCGGGCGCCACCCGGGTGCGGGTGGATTACGCGGGCGGCGGCAAGGGGCTGATCCGCGTCACCGACGACGGCCATGGCATGGCGCCCGCCGATCTGCCGCTGGCGCTGAGCCGTCACGCCACATCCAAGATCGACGGATCGGATCTGCTGGACATCCACAGCTTCGGCTTTCGCGGCGAGGCCCTGCCCAGCCTTGGCGCGGTCGGGCGGCTGACCATCACCAGCCGCGCCGCCGGGCATGACGGCGCCGAGATCAGCGTGACCGGCGGCGCCATCGGCCCGCTGCGCCCCGCCGCGCTGAACCGCGGCACGCAGGTCGAATTGCGCGACCTGTTCTTTGCCACGCCCGCCCGGCTGAAATTCCTGCGCAGCGACCGCGCCGAGGCGCAGGCGATCGCCGACACGCTACGCAAGCTGGCGATGTCGGCGCCCTATGTCGGCTTTACGCTGTATGACGTCGACGGCGCGCGCGAGATCCTGCGGGTGGATGCCGAACAGGGCGAGCTGTTCGATGCGCTGGGCGCCCGCCTGACCCGGCTGATGGGCCGCGATTTCGTCGAGAACGCGATCCGGCTTGAGGCCGAGCGCGACGGGTTCCGCCTGTCGGGCCTCGCCGCGCTGCCGACCTATTCGCGCGGCTCGTCGGTGGCGCAGCATCTGTTCGTCAACGGCCGCCCGGTGCGCGACAAGCTGCTGATCGGCGCGCTGCGGGCCGCCTATATGGATGTGCTGTCGCGTGACCGGCATCCGGCGGCGGTGCTGTTCATCGACTGCGATCCGCATCTGGTGGATGTGAACGTCCACCCGGCCAAGGCCGAGGTGCGGTTCCGCGATTCCGGTCTGGTGCGCGGATTGGTGGTCAGCGGCCTGCGGCACGCGTTGGCCGGGGCCGGGCACCGCGCCTCGGGCACGGTGGGGGCGGGGGTGCTGGGGGCGATGCGGCCCGAAAGCCCTGAGCCGCGCATTTACCAGATGGATTTCGCCAGCCGTCCCGGGCCGGGGGCGCTGGCGCAGAGCTATGCCGCCCAGCACCCTGACCGGGATGCGCCGGAACTGGCCGAGGCCCCGCACGTCTTTACCGCCGCGCGGATCGAGCCCGAGGTGGGGCCGACGCAGGCGCCGCTGGGCGCCGCCCGGGCGCAATTGCATGAGAATTACATCATCGCCCAGACCGGGGACGGCATCGTCATCGTCGATCAGCATGCGGCGCATGAACGGCTGGTCTATGAGCGGCTGAAACGCCAGATGGCCGCCAGCGGTGTCACCGCGCAGGCCCTGCTGATCCCCGAAATCGTGCCGCTGTCGCCCGGCGGTGCCCAGCGGCTGCTGGAGCATGCCGGGGCGCTGGCCCGGCTGGGGCTGGTGATCGAACCGTTCGGCGGCGATGCGGTGGCGGTGCGCGAGACCCCGGCGGCGCTGGGGCTGGTCGATGCGCGCGGGCTGGTGCTGGATATTCTGGATGAATTGTCCGATCTGGGGCATTCGCCGCTGCTGGGCGCCCGGATCGATGCCGTCCTCAGCCGCATGGCCTGCCACGGCTCGATCCGTTCCGGCCGCCAGATGCGCGCCGACGAGATGAACGCCCTGCTGCGCGAGATGGAGGCGACGCCGCTGTCCGGCCAGTGCAACCACGGGCGCCCCACCTATGTCGAGCTGAAGCTGTCCGACATCGAAAAGCTGTTCGGGCGGCGATGAACCCGCAGATCGACCTGTCGGACCCGCTGGTGCTGGGCGGCATCGCGGTTGCCGTGCTGCTGGTGGCGATCCTGCTGGCCGCGCTCAAGGCGGCACGGGTGGCGGCGCCGCTGTCCTGGCAGATGGCGCAACTGGGGCAGCGGGTGCAGGCGCTGTCGGACGGGCAGCAGCATCTGGCCGGCGGGTTGCACCATGTCAGCGATGCGCAGGCCAAGGCGCAGTTGCAATTGATGCATCTGATGGAACAGCGGCTGGGCGATGTCGCCGACACGATGGGCGAGGCGCTAGAGGGCAGCGCCATGCGCACGGCGCGCAGCCTCGGCGATCTGCACGCGCGGCTGGAAGCGATCGACAAGGCGCAGGCGAATATCGAGAGATTGTCGGGCGACGTGCTGGGATTGCAGGATATTCTGTCCAACAAGCAGACCCGCGGCGCCTTTGGCGAGATCCAGTTGCACGATCTGGTCGGCCGGGCGCTGCCCGCCGACGCCTTTACCATGCAGGCGACGCTGTCGAACGGGCGGCGTGTCGATTGTCTGGTGCATCTGCCGCAGCCGCCCGGGCCGCTGGCCATCGACGCCAAATTTCCGCTGGAACCCTATGAGGCGCTGCGCAATGCCGCGACCGAGGCGGAAAAGCAGGAGGCCCGGCGCCAGATGCGGGCGGCGATCCGCACCCATATGCGGGCGATTGCCGAACGCTACATCATCGAGGGCGAGACGGGCGAGGGGGCGCTGATGTTCCTGCCCTCGGAGGCGGTCTATGCCGAACTGCACGCGAACTTCCCCGATCTGGTGCGCGAGGGCTTTGCGCTCAGGGTCTGGGTGGTGTCGCCGACGACCTGCATGGCGACGCTGAACACGCTGCGCGCCGTGCTCAAGGATGCGCGGATGCGCGAGCAGGCCGGGGCGATTCGGCGCGAACTGGCGGCTTTGTGTGGCGATATCGACCGGCTGGCGGCGCGGGTGGACAATCTGGACCGGCATTTCGGCCAGGCGGCGCGGGATGTGGCGGACATCCGGGTTTCCGCCGACAAGGCCGGGCGGCGGGCGCGGCGGCTCGACAATTTCGACTTCGAGGAACTGGCGCCCGAGGCGCCCCGCGCAATGCCTGCGCTGGACCGCTAGGGCGGCACCACGATATCCGCCCAGACGATGGCATGGCGCGAGTCGGCGCCGGGCCAGATCAGGCCGGAATCGCGGACCTGCAGGTGGGCGGCGGGCAGCAGGTAATCGACGCGCAGCGCGCCGGGGCCGTCGGGCCAATGGCCGGTGGCCGTGGTCGGCGGGCCGCCGGTGGGCAGCGGGGCGGCGGGCGCCGGGTCTTGCAGCAGCGGATGGGCCAGCAGCCGGGCCATTTCCGCCCGCTCCCCGGCCCCCGCGCCGGGGTCGAGATTGGAATCGCCCAGCAGCACGAAAGCCTGCGGCAGCGGGCCGAGGCCGCCGTCCAGCCGCCAGCGCCAGAAGGCGGTCTCGTCGGCGTTGCGGTTGTGGTTGCGCTGCAACGGGCCGCCAAAGACCGGCGGCCCGGCGTGCCAGGCCAGCAGCCAGAGCGGCCCGGCGGCAGTGTCCAGCGCCACCTCCCAATGGCCGGTGGAGGACAGGCGCTGCAGGTCGAACACCGCCGCCGAGGGGAACAGCCGGCCGTCCTGCCGGGGCAGCCGGGCGCCGGGCAGGTCGCGCCACAATCGGGCGGAATGGTCGGTCAGGTGGTCGGCGCGGATCGGCAGCCGCGACAGCAGCGCCATGCCGCCCGCCCCGGCAAAGCGGCCCCAGCCCTGCGCGTCATCCCCCTCGCCCCGCCGCCCGTCGCCGTCGAGATCGAGCCCGGTGGCGAGGCCGGTATTGGGGCGCGGCGCCAGATGATGCGGCATCGACCAGCCGCCTTCGGCCAGCAGCGCGGCAAAGGCGGTCAGGGCGACAGCGTCGCGGTCATGGTCGATATCGAGCAGCAGCACCGCATCGGGGCGCAGGGCGATCAGCGCATCGCGGGCGCGCAGCACGTCAGCCTCGCCGCGCCGGATGTCGCGCAGCAGCAGCCCGGGGCCGTCGCGGCCAAGGCCGGTGTGGAACAGCGCCAGCCGCACAGGTTGTGCCAGCGCCGTCTGGCCCAGCAGCAGGATCAGCGCGATCAGGAACGGCGCCGTCAGGCGGTGGCGAAAGCGTTGCCTTCGGAATCGGCATAGCGGCGGCGGCTGGCGCGGATCATCCGCGCCACGCGGGCCATGGCGACCCCGCGCATCACCAGACTGGCCGGGACATAGGCCCACAGCACGATACCCCACACAAAGCCCATCGGCGACAGCAGCGTCAGCGGCTTGATCAGCAGCTCGGACGCAATGACCGCGCCCGGCAGCAAGAATGGCAGGATAAGCCCTAATGCAACGTTAATGCGGGCATGGCGTTGCAGGCGCAGGACAACGTCATTGCCCGCCGTGGGATCAAAGGTCGGCAGGTTGATCCAGACATTGAACGGCCCCGAGCCCATCGGCCAGGCGTTCAGGCGGATCGCGGTGACAAAGCCCAGCACCGTGGTCACGGCCAGCACCATCGCCAGCGCCGCGCCGTCGCGCACCAGCGCGAGGTGCTCGGCCGGGGTGGTCGCGGGCAGCGCGGCGGTCAGCAGGCGCACCGGGCTGAGCGTGAAATCAAGGAGTTGCCCGCACAGCGCCCCGGCGCGCGCCGCCAGATCGCCCAGCAGCCCGGGTTCGACCCCGTTGCGCTGCAACAGCGACAGCAGGATCGCCATGACGGCGATCAGCGCGAAACGGGTGCGGTTGAAGGGCGCGGCAAAGCGGAATTCGATCAGGCCGGGATATTCCGAGGCATATTCGGCAAAAACGATGCCCCCGGCGAAAACCGCCAGCAGAATCAGGCTCTGGGCGGTGTCAGGGGCGGTCGAGGGGACGGCGACGGCGGGGAATATGGCCAGCACAACGACCAAAAGGGCGCGCAGGGCGGCACCCGGGACGTGCGACTTCGATTTTCCGTCACCCATGCTCGACCCCCTGGCCGGCCGGTGAGAGCCGGTGGAGCGTTTGCGACGATCCGCAAATGTGACCGCCTGCCTCAATTTTGCCACAATGTTGCCCATTTTCCGGCGACCCCGCAAGACTCACCAAGACGGTGGAGCATCATCGCGGGGAATCCGAGGCCGAAATGTCGCAGCTTTGCATCAACTTTGAGGTAAAACAGAGGCGCCCCCGAAGGGGCGCCCTAATAAATTGCAATCGCTGGGAAATCAGAGCCAGGGGAACTGGGTTTTCCCGCGTTCCTCATAGGCGTCGATTGCCGACACTTTTTCCAGACTGAGGCCGATATCGTCCAGCCCGTTCAGCAGGCAATGCTTCTTGAACGGATCGAGATCGAAGGCAAAGCTCTGGCCATCCGAGGCGGTGACGGTCTGTGCCTCAAGGTCGATGGTGATCCGGGCATTGGCGCCCTTGGCCGCGTCGTCCATCAGATAGGCGACGGCCTCGGCGGGCAGTTTCACCGGCAGGATGCCGTTCTTGAAGCAGTTGTTATAGAAGATGTCGGCGAAGCTGGTCGAGATGACGCAGCGGATGCCGAAATCCAGGAGCGCCCAGGGCGCATGTTCGCGCGACGAGCCGCAGCCGAAATTGTCGCCCGCGACGATGATCTGCGCCTGACGATAGGCGGGCTGGTTCAGCACGAAATCGGCGATCTCGTTGCCCTCGCGGTCAAAGCGCATCTCGTCGAACAGGTTCTTGCCCAGGCCCGACCGCTTGATCGTCTTGAGGAAGAGTTTCGGGATGATCATGTCGGTGTCGATATTGACCAGCGGCATGGGCGCCGCGATGCCGGTCAGTTTGGTGAACTTGTCCATGTTCGGTCTCCATGTGGCGGGCAGGGCCCGCGCGGAAAGGGGGTCAGAGCCTGCGGCCGATGAGGCCCAGCGCAATCAGGCCGATGCCATCGGCCAGAAGCTGGATGCCCAGCAGCAGGCCCAGGAATGAGGTGGCGGCGGCGGCGATGTTGCCGGCGACCAGAACGCCGATCAGCACCGAGGCCGCGCCCGACAGCAGCAGGAACCAGAAAAGCGGTGTCTGCCGCAGCCGCCAGGCCATGCCAAGGCGCACGGCCCCGGTCATCAGCAGCACGATCCCCACCAGCAACGTCAGCGAGACGACGCCCGCCAGCGGATCGGTGAGCAGCGAGAGCCCGGCGAGCAGGCCGAGCAGGCCGACGAAGCCGGTCCAGAGCCGGTGCGGCACGGCGGAATTGACCAGGGCGACCCCAAGCTGCAACACCCCGGCCAGGAGCAGGAACGCCCCCACCAGCGTGGTCACGGCGAGCGAGGCGGCGAAGGGATTGGCGAGGGCAAGGCCCCCGCCGACCATCAGGACAATCCCCAGCAGGATCAGCAGCGTGCCGGTGCGCATCACACCGTCTCGTCCATCATCTCGCGCACATCGGTCAGATGGCCCGTCACCGCCGCCGCCGCGGCCATCGCTGGGCTGAGCAGGTGGGTGCGGCCCTTGTAGCCCTGACGCCCCTCGAAATTGCGGTTCGAGGTCGAGGCGCAGCGTTCACCCGGCGCCAGTTGGTCGGGGTTCATGGCCAGGCACATCGAGCAGCCCGCCATGCGCCATTCGAACCCGGCGTCGATGAAGATCTGCGCCAGGCCTTCCTCCTCGGCCTGTGCCCGCACCAGACCGGAACCGGGCACCACCATGGCGCGCATGCCGGGGGCGACTTTCCGGCCCTTGAGGATCACCGCGGCGGCGCGCAGGTCCTCGATCCGGCCGTTGGTGCACGAACCGATGAACACCGTGTCGATCTTGATGTCGGTCAGCTTCATGCCCGGGGTCAGGCCCATGTAATCCAGCGAGCGTTTCGCCGCCTCGACCTTGCCGCCGGTGAAATCCTCGGCGGCGGGGACGCGGGCCGAGATCGGCAGCACGTCCTCGGGCGAGGTGCCCCAGGTGACGACCGGCTCGATATCCTCGCCGCGCAGGGTGATGACCTTGTCGAAATGCGCGCCCTCATCGGTATAGAGGGTTTTCCACCAGGCCAGCGCGGCCTCCCAGGCGGCGCCTTTGGGGGCGTGCGGGCGGCCTTTGACATAGGCGAAGGTGGTTTCATCGGGCGCGATGATCCCGGCGCGGGCGCCGCCCTCGATCGCCATGTTGCAGACGGTCATGCGGCCTTCCATCGACAGCGCACGGATCGCCTCGCCGCAATATTCGATGACATGGCCGGTGCCGCCGGCGGTGCCGGTCTTGCCGATCACCGCCAGCGTGATGTCCTTGGCGGTGACGCCCGGCTTCAGCGTGCCGGTGATTTCCACCTTCATGTTCTTCGATTTGGTCTGGATCAGCGTCTGCGTCGCCAGCACATGCTCGACCTCGGAGGTGCCGATGCCATGCGCCAGCGCGCCGAAGGCGCCATGCGTGGCGGTATGGCTGTCGCCGCACACCACGGTCATGCCCGGCAGGGTCCAGCCCTGTTCTGGGCCGACGATATGGACGATTCCCTGCCGGACATCGCTGACCGGATAGTAATGGATGCCGAAGTCCTTGGCGTTCTTGTCCAGCGCCTCGACCTGGATGCGGCTTTCCTCGTTGTCGATGCCCTTCACCCGGTCGGCCGTGGTCGGCACGTTATGGTCGGGCACGGCGATGGTCTTGCCCGGGGCGCGGACCTGGCGGCCAGCCATGCGCAGCCCCTCGAAGGCCTGCGGGCTGGTCACTTCATGGACCAGATGGCGGTCGATATACAGCAGGCAGGTGCCGTCGTCGGACTGGTCGGCGACATGGGCGTCCCAGATCTTGTCATAGAGCGTTTTCGGAGCGGTCATGGCTCATCTCTCGGATATGGCTGTGCAAAAAGGGTGCTGGCGCGCACCCGGCGACGCGAGGGCGTCAGCCGAGTCGTGCGAGGACAGACCGGTTTTCCCGGGCGAAACGCTGCGGCAGGCGCGCGTGGTCGGTCATGTCGAAATAGCGGATCATGCCGGGTACATACGCGCGAATCGGGGTTCAGGCAACAGGGTTGAACGGGGGCGCGGCGCCGATGGCAGCCCGCCTCCGGTGCCGCGCCGCGGCGACGGCATCGCGCCCTCGGCGGCCCGGCGCCCAATCCGGCCCGTGCCCTGCGCGCGCTCCATTGAGATTCGCTGCGCGGCTTGCTACATTAGCGGCAGAAGCCCCTGCAGGAGGACAGTTCTCTGTCTTACATCGACCCGGCCGCCCCCGCGGCCCCCGCCCCGGAACCCCTGTCGCATGGCTATTCCAGCGACGACGTTCTGGCACTGGTCCTGCAATCCCTCGATGACGACAAGGCCGAGGAGGTCGTGCAGATCGACCTGCGCGGTCGCTCGTCCGTGGCCGATCACATGGTGATCTGCTCGGGCCGCTCGTCGCGGCAGGTGGCCGCCATCGCCGAAAAGCTGACCGAGCGCGTCAAGGAAGCCTTCCGCTTCACCCCGCGCTCGGAAGGCAAGGAAACCGGCGACTGGGTGCTGATCGACACCGGCGACGTCGTGGTGCATATCTTCCGCCCCGAAGTGCGCGAGTTCTACCAGCTCGAACGCATGTGGCAGGTGCCCGCGGCCAAACCCTGATGCGGCTGCATCTGTGCGTGGTGGGGCGGCTGCGCGCCGGCCCCGAACGCGAGCTGATCGACGATTATCTGAAACGCCTCGAGCGGACCGGGCGGCCCCTGGGCCTCGGCCCGGCGCTGGAGCATGAGGTCGAGGACCGCAAGGGCGGCGGCATGGAGGCCGAGGCCGCGCTGCTGACCCGCGCCTGCCCGGCCGGGGCGCAACGGGTGATGCTGGACGAGCGCGGCGCGGTGATGACCTCGCCCGATTTCGCCCGCAGGCTGGCGCAATGGCGCGACGGCGGTACGCAGGATCTCGCCTTCTTCATCGGCGGCGCCGATGGCCTGTCGCCGTCGCTGCGCGACGGGACCGAGGCGCTGTCCTTCGGCGCAATGGTCTGGCCGCATGCGCTGGTGCGGGTGATGCTGGCCGAACAGCTCTACCGCGCCGCGACGATCCTGGCCGGTTCGCCGTATCACCGGGTGTGACGGGGCAGGGGCGCGGCTCGGGCCCATCGAGGACCCTCGCCGCGCGCGGGTTGCCACCCGCCCCCGCCCGGGAGGGGTTTTCCACCCCTCCCGGACCCACCCCGAGGATATTTCAGGCACAAAGTTGGACCAGAAACAGACAATTTGAATCAAATTGTCCCCACCGCGCTGCCCGCCCCAACTTTGCGCCCGAAATATCCTCAGGGGGGTGAGGCCCGGCACGGGCCGAGGGGGGCGCGAGCGCCCCCCTGCGCCGCGGCACGCGGCGCGTGGGTCGCCCGAGGCGCCCGCGGCAGCGGGCGTTGAGGGCGAAACCCCTCCCCTGTCCGGGCAGCATCCTGCGCAGCCCTGCCCTTCGCCATTGCCCCCGCCGGGTCGCCCGCTTAGACAGGCAGCACGAAGACCGGAGGCCCGATCATGACCCGCGCGAAACCTGTCGTTCTGTGCATCCTCGATGGTTGGGGGCTCAACCCCGATCCGCGCGGCAATGCCGTTGCCCTGGGCCGGACGCCGAATTTCGACCGGGTCATGGCGACCTGTCCCGCCGCCACGCTGGTCACTTTCGGTCCGGATGTCGGCCTGCCGACCGGGCAGATGGGCAATTCCGAGGTCGGGCATACCAATATCGGGGCCGGGCGGGTTGTCGCCATGGATCTGGGGCAGATCGACCTCGCGGTCGAGGATGGTTCCTTTGCCGCCAATCCCGCGCTGTTGGAGTTCATCGAGCGGCTGCGGGCGAGCGGCGGCACCGCGCATCTGATGGGCGTGGTGTCGGATGGCGGTGTGCATGGGCATATCACCCATCTCGAGGCGGCGATCCGGGCGATTGCCGGGGCCGGGGTGCCGGTCGCCGTGCATGCGATCACCGACGGGCGCGACGTGGCGCCGACCTCGGCCGACCGGTTCGTTGCCCGGTTGCTGGCGGCTCTGCCTGCGGGGGCGCGGATTGCCACGGTGATCGGCCGCTATTGGGCGATGGACCGCGATTCGCGCTGGGAGCGGGTCGAGCGCGCCTATGACGCGATGATCCGTGGCAAGGGGCAGCCCGCCGCCGATGCCGCCGCCGCCGTGGCCGAGGCCTATGCGCGCGGCGAGACCGACGAATTCATCGCCCCCAGCGTGATCGGCGATTACAAGGGGGCGCAGGGCGGCGACGGGCTGTTCTGTCTCAACTTCCGGGCCGACCGGGCGCGCGAGATCCTGGCCGCCATCGGCGCCCCGGCGTTTCGCGGTTTCGAGGTCAAGCACCGGATCGACTGGGCGATGCTCTTGGGCATGGTCGAATATTCCGACGCCCACAACGCCTTCATGCGCACCGCCTATCCCAAGCGGGTGCTGAGGAACACGCTGGGCGAATGGGTGGCGCGGCACGATCTGCGCCAGTTCCGGCTGGCCGAGACCGAGAAATACCCCCATGTCACCTTCTTTCTGAACGGTGGCAAGGAGGCGGCCGAGCAGGGCGAGGACCGCTATATGGCCCCCAGCCCCAAGGTGGCGACCTATGATCTGGCGCCCGAGATGTCGTCGGTCGAAGTGACCGATCACCTCGTCGAGGCGATCGGCGCGGGCTATGATCTGATCGTGGTCAATTACGCCAATCCCGACATGGTCGGCCATACCGGTATCGTCGAGGCCGGGATCGAGGCGGTCGAGGCGGTGGACCGGGGCCTTGGCCGGGTGCTGGCGGCGCTGAAGGCGGCGGGCGGGGCGATGCTGCTGACCGCCGACCACGGCAATTGCGAGACGATGATCGATTATGCCACCGGCGGGCCGCATACCGCCCATACCACCAATCCGGTGCCGGTGGCGCTGGTCGGCTGGCCCGAGGTAGTGACGCTGGCGCCGGGGCGGCTGGCCGATGTGGCGCCGACGCTTCTGGAGATGATGGGCCTGCCGCAGCCCGACGAGATGACCGGCCGCAGCCTGATCCGGCGGGGCTGAGCGATGCGGCTGATCCGGGTTCTGGCGGTTCTGGCCCTGCTGGGCGCCCCGGCAGGGGCGAATACCGCCGAGAATGCGCAGGCGGCGGCCATCGCCCTGCTGGGGGCCATCGACACGCTGGCCGAGGCGCGGCGCGCGCCCGATCAGGTGGCGGCGCTGACGCAGGCGATCCAGGCGCATGAGGCCGGGCTGTCGGCGCTGCGCGAGGGGCTGCGCGAGGCGGCGCTGCGCGAGGCGGCGATCAACCGGGTGCTGGAGGCGCAGCAGGCGCAGGTCAGCCGCATTCTGGGCGCGATGATGGCGGTCGAGCGGATCGAGGGGCCGGTGATGCTGGTGCATCCGCAGGGGCCGCTGGCCACCGCAAGGGCCGGGATGATGATTGCCGACGTGGCGGCGGGGATGCAGGCCGAGGCCAGCCGCATCGGCACGCTGGCGCGCGAGCTGGCGGCGCTGCGCGCGCTGCGCGAAACGGCGGTGGCGACGCTGGCCGCCGGGCTGACCAGCCTGCAGGGCGCCCGCGCGGAACTCAGCCAGGCCGTGGCCGACCGCCGCGATCTGCCGCCGCGGGTGGGCGACGACGAAATGCGCATGCTGGCGCTGCTGGAATCGGTGCGCACCTTGCAGGATCTGGCGACCGGGCTGGCGGCGCGTCCGTCGGACGCGGCGGCGGAATTGCCGGTCTTTGCCTCGGCCCGCGGGCGGCTGCAGCCGCCGGTGATCGCCACGCTGCTGCGCCGTTCGGGCGAGGCCGACGCGGCGGGTGTGGCCCGGCCCGGGATCGTGTTGGCGACCGAGCCGGGGGCGCTGGTCGTGGCGCCCTGGTATGGCACGGTGCGGTACCGCGGCCCGTTGCTGGATTACGGCAATGTCGTGCTGCTGGAGCCGGGCGAGGGCTGGCTGATCGTTCTGGCCGGGCTCGACACCGTCTATCCGCGCAGCGGCGAGGTGGTGGCGCAGGGCGATGCGCTGGGTCTGATGCCGGGCGGCGAGGCGGCGGGTGACGAGTTTGTGCAGGTCGATACGGTGGCGGGGCGCGGAGAAACCCTGTATCTGGAACTCAGGCAGGACGGGCAGGCCATTGACCCGGCCGACTGGTTCGACTTGAGTGGGCAACAGCCATAACGGGGTCGGCGCAGGCCAGACGCCCCGACGAGACGGGAAACGAGCATGAACAAATATCTGGCAGCCGCGGCGGCGGGCATTCTGGGCGGCGTCGTGCTGTCCACGCAGGTGGCCGGTCCGCTTCTGGCGCAGGAACAGGACGCCGGTGCCTCGGTCTATGAACAGCTCGATCTGTTCGGCGACGTGTTCGAACGCATCCGCGGGCAATATGTCACCGAGGTGGACACCGGCCAACTGATCCAGGCGGCGATCAACGGCATGCTCAACTCGCTCGATCCGCATTCCAGCTATCTGCCGCCCGAGGATTACGAGGACATGCGCGTGCAGACGCGCGGTGCCTTCGGCGGTCTGGGGATCGAAATCACCCAGCAGGACGGCTATGTGCGGGTCATCACCCCGATCGACGGCACCCCGGCGGCGCAGGCGGGCGTGCAGCCGGGCGATGTGCTGACGCATGTGGACGGCGTGTCGCTGCTGGGCCTGACCCTGCCCGAGGCGGTGGATCTGATGCGCGGCCCGGTCGGTTCCGAGATCGTCGTATCGATCCTGCGCGAGGGCGTGCCCGAGCCGTTCGATCTGTCGATCATCCGCGACACGATCCGCATTCAGGCCGTGCGCAGCCGCGTCGAGGGCAGCACCATCGTGCTGCGCGTGACCACGTTCAACGAGCAGACCTATGACAACCTCGCCAGCGAACTGGCGCAGGGGATCGAGGCGCTGGGCGGCATCGACCGGTTGCAGGGTGTGGTTCTCGATCTGCGCAACAACCCGGGCGGGTTGCTGATGCAGGCGATCAGCGTCTCGGATGCCTTTCTGGATCGCGGCGAGATCGTCTCGACCCGGGGCCGCGACAATGCCGAGGGCGAGCGTCACAACGCCACCCCGGGCGACCTGATCGAGGGGCGGCCGATGGTGGTACTGATCAATGGCGGGTCGGCCTCGGCGTCGGAAATCGTCGCCGGTGCGCTGCAGGATCACCGCCGCGCGGTGGTGGTGGGCGAGCGCAGCTTTGGCAAGGGGTCGGTGCAATCGCTGATCCCGCTCAGGGGCGACGGGGCGATGCGGCTGACGACGGCGCTGTATTACACGCCCTCGGGGCGGTCGATCCAGGCGCTGGGCGTCGCGCCCGATATCGTCGTTCACCAGCCGCCGCGCAGCGAGGAAGCCGCCGCGCCCGCCGAGGAGGTTCGCCCCGGGCGCACCGAATCCAGCCTGCGCGGCAGCCTGCGCAACGACAACATCACCGATGACGAGCGCCGCCAGATCGAGGAAGAAGAACGCGCCGCCGAGGAAGTCTCGCAGTTGCGGACCGAGGATTACCAACTGGCCTATGCGCTGGACATCCTGCGCGGCCTGTCGGCGATGAACGGCCGGTAATGACCCCCGAGGCGATAGCGGCGCTGCCCTACCGGCCCAATGTCGGGGTGATGATGATCGACGGGCGCGGGTTGATCTTTGCTGCCCAGCGGCTCGACAGCGCGGTCCCGGCCTGGCAGATGCCGCAGGGCGGGATCGACGCCGACGAAGACCCGCGCGCCGCCGCCCTGCGCGAATTGCGCGAGGAAACCGGCGTGCCGCCCGCGCTGGTGCAGGTTCTGGCCGAAACGCCGGACTGGCTGACCTATGATCTGCCGCACGAGATCGTGCCGCGGATCTGGAAGGGCCGCTACCGGGGCCAGAAGCAGAAATGGTTCCTGCTGCGCTATCTCGGCCGCGACGAGCAGATCGACCTGGCGCAGGATCACCCCGAGTTCAGCGAATGGCGCTGGATCGCCGCCGACGAGATGATCGCCGCGATCGTGCCGTTCAAGCGGGCGATCTATGAGCAGGTGGTGACGGCGTTCCGCCCCTATCTCGCCTGAGACGGGGCGCGCGTAGGGTGCGTGCTTGCACGCACCTTTGGCCCCCGCGCTTGCCGTCGGGGATGACAGAAAAGGGGGGCGCGGTGATCCGCGCCCCCCGGTCGTTTCAGGGGAACACAAAGCTGAAGCTGCCGCCCCAGGCCGGGAAATTGGCCGATTGCACGCCGTTGCGCGGGCTGCCCGAATAGGCGTTCTGCCCCGGCCGGATCACCACCGTCACAATCCCCGTCTGCCCGGGCAGCACCAGCCCGGCATGAACCGCCGCCACCGCCAGCGCGCTGTCGTCGGTATAGATGTCCGTCCCCCAGACGCTGCCGTTGACCGAACCCGTCACCGCAAAGCTGGCCTGCGCGCCGACATTGCCGCGCCAGCCGGTCAGGTTGCCCGGATCGGCAAAGACAACGCGCGAGAAGGGCGGCGGCAGCATGCCGGTAAACACCGGCGGCTGCGGCTGGATCACCGGCGGTTGCGGCTGCTGGGTAAAGCCGCCGAAGGTCTCCATCACCATCGTTGCCGCGCAATTGCTCTGCCCGAAGGTGCCGACCCAGATGTCATACGAACCCGAAGGCGCGTTCGACAGCCGCAGGCGCGGGTTGAACGATCCATCCGCATCATCGTTGAAATGCCAGGTGCCGGTGGCGTCATTGACCAGCAGAACCGTGTCGCAGGTGCCGGTGGCGCGGATTTCCAGATCGCGGCCCATGTTCAGGTTGTCATAGGCCACGGTGAAATCGGGCGAGGTGATGACCCAGCCATGACCGCCGGTCTCAGGGCAGTTCGACAGATCGACGTTGCCCCCGGCGGTGACGCTGAAGCTCTGCGGCGACCACAGGCTGTTGGCATCGACGCTCGCGGCCTGACCGCTTTGCTGCCAGTTCGGGCAGGCGGCAAAGACCGGCGGCTGCGGTTGCGGGATCGGCTGCGGGATCGGTTGCGGCTGCTGGGTAAAGCCGCCGAAGGTTTCCATCACCATCGTCGCGGCGCAATTGCCCTGACCGAAGGTGCCGACCCAGATGTCATACGAACCCGAGGCCGCATTCGACAGCCGCAGGCGCGGGTTGAAGCTGCCATCCGCATCGTCGCTGAAATGCCAGGTGCCGTTGGCGTCGTTGACCAGCAGCACGGTGTCGCAGCTTCCGGTGGCGCGGATTTCCAGATCGCGGCCCATGTTCAGGTTGTTATAGGCGATCTCGAAGTCCGGCGCGGTGACGACCCAGCCATGGCCGCCGATCGCCGGGCAGTTCGACAGGTTGACGTTGCCGCCCGCCGTGACGTTGAAGCTCTGCGGCGACCACAGGCTGTTGGCATCGACGCTCGCCGTTTGTCCGCTCAATTGCCAGTTCGGGCAGGCCGCGGCCACCGGCGGCTGCGGTTGCGGGATCGGCTGCGGGATCGGTTGCGGCTGAGGCACAGCGCCGCCGCCGAAGGTTTCCATCACCAGGGTCGCCGAGCAATTGCCCTGACCGAAGGTGCCGACCCAGATGTCGTAGGTGCCCGAGGGGGCGTTGGACAGCCGCAGGCGGGGGTTGAACGACCCGTCGGCATCGTCGCTGAACTGCCACTGGCCGCTGGCGTCATTGACCAGCAGCACGGTGTCGCAGCTTCCGGCCGCCCGGATCTCCAGATCGCGGCCCATGTTCAGGGCGTTGTACGAGATTTCGAAATCGGGCGAGGTGATGACCCAGCCATGACCGGGCAGGCCCGGACAGGTTGACAGGTTGACGTCGCCCCCGGCGGTGACGCTGAAACTTTGGGGCGACCACAGGCTGTTGGCATCGACCGAAGCGGTCTGGCCGCTGAGTTGCCAGTTGGGGCAGGCTTGCGCCTGGGCGGCCTGCGTTCCCATCGCAACGAGGCCGAGCAGCAAGGCAAAGGCATAGAACAAGCCGCGTCGTGCCGCGGGCCGGACGTGTCGTAACATCGTGATCCCCCTGGTGTTCATGGCCCGGCCTCTCTTGCGACTGTCGTTGTGGAAACAGGGCTGTCCAGACTAGCTGCGCCCTTCTCGCGCGAGTCAAGAAAATTACCCTAACGTCAACCTATGCGGGTGAATTCCGCACAGGCCCGGACGATCTGGACCTTTCCCGGCGCTTGGGCCATGGTCGCGCGTCGCACGACAGGCGTGAACCGGGGAGGGGACAGCGCACCATGAAAACGGGCATCTTCTTTCTGGTCATCGCCTATGTGCTCAGCCAGTTCTACCGTGCGTTCCTCGCCGTGCTGTCGCCGGTGCTGGGGGCCGAGATCGGCGCGATGCCGCAGGATCTGGCGCTGTCCTCGGGCCTGTGGTTCCTGACCTTCGCACTGATGCAGATCCCGGTCGGCGCCGCGCTGGATACGCTGGGGCCGCGGCGCACGGCGGCCTGGCTGCTGGGGCTGGCGGGGGGCGGCGGGGCGCTGGTCTTTGCGCTGGCGACGGCGCCCTGGCATATCCATGTGGCGATGATCCTGATCGGTATCGGCTGCTCGCCGGTGCTGATGGCCGCCTATTACATCTTTGGCCGCATGTATCCGGCGGCGGTGTTTGCCACGCTGGCGGGCGCGATCATCGGCTTTGGCACGCTGGGCAATCTGGCGGGCGCCTGGCCGCTGGCCTGGGCGGCCGAGACCTTTGGCTGGCGTCAGACTGTCGGCGCGCTGGCGGCGGTGACGCTGGCGGTGGCGCTGGCGCTGTGGCGGCTGGTGCAAGACCCGCCGCCGCTGACGCAGCCTGCGGGCGGGCGGGGATCGCTGCTCGATGTGCTGCGCATCCGGGCGCTGTGGCTGATCCTGCCGCTGATGGCGGTGAACTATGTTCCGGCGGCGGCGATCCGGGGGCTGTGGGCCGGGCCGTTCTTTGCCGATGTTTACGGTGCCGACAGTATCGGCATCGGCATCGTGACGCTGGTGATGGCGCTGGCGATGGTGGCGGGCTCGTTCGCCTATGGCCCGCTGGACCGGGTGTTCGGCACCCGCAAGGGCGTGGTGCTGGCGGGCAATCTGCTGGGTGCGGCCTGCATCCTGACGCTCTATGCCTTTCCGGTCGCCGGGTTCTGGCAGGCCACCGCGCTGCTGGCCGGGGTGGGGCTGTTCGGCTCGTCGTTTCCGATGATGGTGGCGCATGGCCGCAGCTTCATCCCGCCGCATCTGCTGGGCCGGGGGGTGACGCTGATCAACCTTTTCGGCATCGGTGGGGTCGGGGTGATGCAGACCATCTCGGGCCGGGTTCACCGCGCGACCGATTCCGTCCCGCCCGAGGCCCCCTATCAGGCGATCTTCCTGCTGTTCGGCGCCCTCTTGCTGGCGGGTTGCGCGATCTACGCCTTCTCGCGCGACCGCACGGATTGAGAGGCCCGCGCCCGGGCGATCCACGGCGCCAGCGCCGCGGCATCGGGCGCGGCAGGATCGAAGCGCGGGTAATAGGCCCGGTCCAGCCAGGTCATGAAGGCCGCGCGCAGGGCCGGGTCGAAACCGGTGCCCCCGGCAAAGGCGGCGTTGACATCGGCCTGCCCCGCGCAGCGCGTCACCAGCCCGGGCAGGTCGAACAGGGCGCGGCCCAGCACGATCACCGGCTTGTCGTGAAAGAACGCCTGCAACCCCATCGAGGAATTCAGCGTCACCAGCCCCCGCGCCTGCGCCAGTTGGGCGAAGCTGTCATGGCTGTTGTCGAGCACGGCGCGCCCGGTGGCCAACAGCGGTTGCAGCGCCCCGGCGAGGCTTTCGCGGGCGCTGGGATGCTCCTTGAGCCGCAGGTGCCAGCCCTCGGGCAGATGGGCGACGGCCTCGGTCAGCGCCGCCAGAAACCCGGCATAGCCGCCGCACCAGCCGGAAAACAGCCGCACCTGGCTGTCATCGGGCACCTGCAGCGGGCAGAACAGAAACGGCGCATCGGGCAGCGCGCCGGTCTCCTGCGCCACATCGGCGCGGCGCGAGGGGCGGGCCTGCAGCCCGGCGCCCATCGCCCGCCAATCCGCGCCCGGCTCCTGCGCCGCCAGCCAGTCGCGGAAGAACCCGGCCTCACGCGGGACCGAGCTTTCGGCATTCACCCCGGCCGGGTCGAGGGTGACACGCCCCGGCAACGGCGCCAGTTCGGCATGCAGCACCGGGGCGCCCGCGTCGCGCGCGGCGTCCAGAAACAGCTTGCGCGTGCCGGTCAGCCCGTTCCAGGCGACGGCCAGATGATCGGGGTGGCGGGTGAAATAGCGCCGGGCGCCGTTGTATTGCGCGCGCAGCAGGCGGCGTTTCAGCCAGCGGGCCAGCGCGCTGCGCCCGGGCTTCTTGGCGCGGGCGAGGGCAAGGGCGACGCGGGCCTCGGTCTCGGGCCAGTCGCGCCAGCCCATCGGCGCCAGCCAGAACCGCCGCCTGCCGCCATCGGCCTGCGCCAACGCTTCGAACAGCGCCTGTTTGCGGCGGTTGAATTCCTCGGGATAGACGATCATGCGGGCCGCCGGAAGCAGGGGTTCGCGCCGTTCTAGCCGCTGGGCGCGCGCGGCGGAACCCGTCGCGGTGGATTTGCGGTTGCGGCGCGGCGCGCGGCGCGGCACAGTCGCCGCCGTCCCAGCCGGTCAGGCCCGATGTTCCTCGCGCGTTTTCTTCGTCCGATCACCCGTCTGCGCATCACCCCGGCGCCGCCCGCGCCGGACCGTGCCGGGGTCGCCATCGTGCTGATCGTCAAGAACGAGGCCCGCCATATCGCCGAATGGGCGCGGTTTCATCACCGCGCCGGGGTGGCGCATTTCATCGTCTATGACAACGCCAGCACCGACGGCACCGCCGACCGCCTGCGCGAGGCGCTGCCCGCCGGGGCGCTGACGTTGGTGCCCTGGGCGCAATCGCGCTTTCGCACCCTGACCAACCGCGAGATCCACAATCAGGTGCTGGCCTATGCCCATGCCGCGGCGAATTTCGGCGCGCGGTTTCGCTGGCTGGCCTTCATCGATGTCGATGAATTCCTGATTCCGGTCAGCGCCATGTCGATCCCCGAGGCGCTGGCCGATCTGGAGCCGCAGGCGCAGGTGTCGCTGCCCTGGCATATGTTCGGCCGCGGCGGCCATGTCGCGGCGCCGCCGGGCGGGGTGCTGCGCAACTACACGCGGCGGGCGGCCGACCCCTATGGCTTTGCCCGGGCGCTGAAGTTCAAATGCCTGGTCGATCCGGCCCGGCTGACCGAGATCGGCGTGCATGGTTTCGGCATCGACGGCCGGGGCGAGGGGGTGAACGACGCCGGGCAATTCTCCCTGCACAAGGACCGCGACAAGCGCGGCTTCTATTCGCGCGCCCGGTTGCAGCTCAATCATTACTACACTCGCTCGGATGCCGAATTGCAGGCCAAGATCCGCACCGGGGCGATTGCCGACGTACAGGCGCAAAAGCATGCGCAGCGGGTGATGCGGATCGTCGAGGGGATCGAGGCCGACACCGTCGAGGATCGCACCGCCATCGACTATCTGGACCGTCTGGGCGCCACCGACCTCTGACCCGCCCGCCAAATGCAGCTTTTCCTTGGGGTGGCGTTGCGCTATAGGGCGGCGTCCCGGCACAGACGGGACGTTCAATTGGAGTCACCCTGATGGGCTATCGGGTCGTCGTTGTCGGCGCCACGGGGAACGTGGGCCGCGAAATGCTGAACATTCTTGCCGAGAGGGAGTTCCCTGTCGATGCGATCGCCGCGCTGGCGTCGCGTCGCTCGATGGGAACTGAATGCAGCTTTGGCGACAAGACTCTCAAATGTCAGGACATCGAGCAATTCGATTTCACCGGCTGGGATATTGCACTGTTCGCCATCGGCTCGGACGCGACCAAGATCTATGCGCCCAAGGCCGCGGCCTCGGGCTGCGTGGTGATCGACAATTCGTCGCTCTATCGCTACGACCCCGACATTCCGCTGATCGTGCCGGAAGTGAACGCCGACGATATCGTCCGCTACAAGAACAAGAACATCATCGCCAACCCCAATTGCTCGACCGCGCAGATGGTGGTGGCGCTCAAGCCACTGCATGACCGGGCCCGCATCAAGCGCGTGGTGGTCAGCACCTATCAATCCGTGTCGGGCACCGGCAAGGAAGCGATCGACGAGCTGTGGAACCAGACCAAGGGCATTTTCGTGCCGGGTCAGGAAGTCGCGCCCTCGGTCTATCCCAAGCAGATCGCCTTCAACGTGATTCCGCATATCGACGTGTTCCTCGATTCCGGCGAGACCAAGGAAGAGTGGAAAATGGTCGCCGAGACCAAGAAGATTCTCGATCCCGCGATCAAGGTGACGGCGACCTGCGTGCGGGTGCCGGTGTTCGTGGGGCATTCGGAATCGATCAACATCGAGTTCGAGGATTTCCTCGACTGGGAAGAGGCGACCGAGATCCTGCGCGAGGCGCCGGGCATCATGGTGGTCGATAAGCGCGAGCCGGGCGGGTATATCACCCCGGTCGAATGCGTCGGCGATTACGCCACCTATATCAGCCGCATCCGTCAGGACAGCACCATCGACAACGGCCTCAACCTGTGGTGCGTCAGCGACAACCTGCGCAAGGGCGCGGCGCTGAACGCGGTGCAGATCGCCGAGGTTCTGGGCAACCGCTGCCTGAAAAAGGGCTGACGCCCCTGGCAGAGTGAACGAACAGGGCGCACCCGCCGGGTGCGCCCTTTTTCGTCAGGCGCCGGGCAGGGGGCGCGGGCGCGGCGCGGCCTGTCTGGGCTGCGGTGCCTGCGGCAGTTCCCAGCTTTCGGCGAACAGCGTGGCGCGGTCGGGGAAAAAGCGGGCGCGCATCGCCTCGTTCGAGGCGGCGCAGGCGCTTCGGATGCGCTGGCGCTGGGCATCGGTCAGCGCCAGCCGTGTGCCGGGGCGGGGCAGGCGCCGGGCCATCAGGCGGCTGAGCAGGGCATAGGCCGGATTGGGCGTGCCGCCCGGCAGATAGGGCGACAGGTATCGCCCCAGCCGGAAGGCAAGCGCCACCTCTTCGGCGCTCAGCGAGGGGTTGCGGTCGGCGGGGGTTTGCAGCGGGGCGCGGTCGATGCCGACCTCGGCGCAGAAATCGTCGAGCAGATCGCGGTTGACCAACAGCGGCCGGTCGAACAGCCGCACCGACAGATTTTCGCGCCCGACGACCGAGGCCCACATCTGCGCCCGGCGGTTGAAATTGGCGGGTTCCAGCATGCCGTCAATATGCTGGTCCAGCGTTTTCAGCTCGCCCCGGCGGATGCTTTCCGACCAGGTGGACAGCAGGAATTCATCCTGCGGGCGGTAATAGACCACATAGCGCACGCTGTCGAAGATCGAACCCAGAAACCCGTGCAGCGCCTCGATCCGCGGGCGGTTGTGGCACCAGGCATGGATCTGCTCGCTCGAGGCCAGATAGGTCGCTTCCGGCCATTCCGCCGCGCCCCGCCGCAGCATCGATTCCACCCGCGCGACATAGGCGCGCTGGCTGGCGGTGCCGCGCACCCCCATCGCCCGCTGCTTGCCGGGGCTGTCCAGCGTATCGCCCGCCCGCACCACCCCGGCGAGGGCCAGTTCCATCTGCGCGAACAGCCGCGGCGACATCGGCTGCACCCGCAGCCCCTGCGACGACAGCGCCGCCCGGTTCAGCGCCAGAAACGACTGGATCGTCGTGGTGCCGGTCTTTTGCGTGCCGATATGGATGATCGCCTTCATGACGCGCCCTGATAGACCGATTTCAGCGCGGTCAGGTGGTCGGGCAGGCTGACCGGCGCCATGGCCTGCGACCAATAGCGGGCCGGTGTCACGCTGCCGTCCAGAACCCGGCCGATCACCTGATGGAACGAGCCGGTGTCATTGGCCCGGAACACCAGATCCGGGCAGCGGCCCAGCTCCTGCGCGCCGCCCCGGTCCGAGGTAATCAGCGGAATATGGCGCGAGTGCATCTCGATGGCGACCTGTGGCAGGTTGTCCTCCCAGACCACCGGCACCAGCCCCAGATCGACATCGGCCAGCATCTCGCGCAGCATCTCGTGCGAATAGCCATCGACATGGCGCAGCTCGGCCAGATGCGGGCGGGCGGCGGCCATCAGCGCCAGCGCCTCGGCCTCGCCCGTGCGGGCGGCGACGGTCAGGCGGATGCGGCCCGCGGTTTCGGGCGGCAGCGCCGCCAGCGCCCGCATCAGGAAATGGAACCCCTTGTCGCGGCGCATATAGCCCAGATAGGCCAGATGCAGCGTGCCGTCCTGGCGCAGGAAGGCGGCGCGCGGGTGGGTGTAATGCCATTCCGACGCCTCGCGCGTGCCGATATGCAGCGTGCGCAGCCGCGAGGCGTGGATGCCGTGGTGCAGCGCGATCTGGCGCACCCGGTCCGACACGCAGAGCACGCTGTCGCAATGGGCGTTGATCAGCGCCACCATGCGGGCACGGCGCCGGGCAAAGGCCTCGGCCGAGGGCGAGGCTTTCAGGGGCGCGGGCGGCGCGGCCTCTTGCCGACGGGCGCTGCGCTTGCGCCGCAGGGCGCGGAACTGCGCCCAGGCAAAGCTGCCCAGCGGGCGGAACAGCCGTTCGTAAACCGGGCTGTCCGGCCCCATGCCCAGCTTTGACAGCCGCCCGCGCCCGGCATAGCTGAGCCGCACCATGCGCGGATCGGGCGCGGCGGGCAGGCAGGTGACGCAGCGCGCACCGCCTTCGAAATTCGCGCAGGAATCGCGTTCGGCGTGCCACAGGTTCACCTGCGGGCAGAACGGATAGTAATTGTGCAACGACAGCACAAAGCGCGTTCCGGGCAGCCTGCGCTTGAGGTCGAGGATATTGGCGGGCAGGCCCTCGAGGTTGTTGAAATGGATCACGTCCCAGGGGCCGGTGCGGGCGACGAAATCGGCAAAGACGCGCTCGGTCGCCGGATGGTCGAGCTGGGCGCTGCCGGCGAAATCGGCATGCGACGGGGCGATCAGCCCGGAATTCACCAGCGCATAGCGCGGCGAGCGCCCCTCTTGCAGCGTCACGATGCGCGGCGCGCGGCGGCGCAGGTCATAGCTGGTTCCGGCCGACAGAAAGGCGCAATGGATCGACGGATCGTCCGACAGACCGGCGATGATGTTGCGTTGATAGACGCTGACGCCGCCGCCCCGGGCGTCGGCATCCAGATAATCGACCCAGTTGTAATACAGGATTCTCACGAATCCTCACCCGCCGGGGCGCCCGCGCCGCCCTGGCCTTCCAGCGCCGCGACCCGGGCCGTGGTGCGGACCAGCAGCTTGCGCAGGCTCGCGAGTTCGTTGACCAGCATGACCACATTCTGCTCCAGCGCCGTAGTATAGGCGTCCTGCGCGGTGGGCAGCGCGGCCAGCATCCCGTCCAGATCCAGCGCCGCCTGCGGCAGCTCAGCCAGCGTCAGGATCGCCGCCTGCGCCCGCTCGCGCAGGGCGTCGAAACCGGGTGCGCCGATCAGCGCCGCCGCGCCGTCATCGGCGCGCAGGCTGTCGGTGGCGCGGGTGAGGAACCGCTCGGCCAGCTTGCCCTGCAATTCGGACCGCCCCAGCGCCCGGCGCAGGGCCAGCGTCCGGTCGTCGAGCCGCGGGTTCGGGTCTTTGACCGGCGCCAGCGGCGCTGCGGGCATCCGGCGCCCCAGCGCGCCGAGGAAATCCGCGAACAGCCCGTCGCCGTGGCGCATCGCCCGGTCATAGCCGCGCAGCACCACGGCATCGGCGCCGAACAGGTCGATCCAGGGCGCCAGCGCCAGCCCGTAATCCAGATGGATCGCCTCCATCTGGCCACGGACGGCGACGTCAAAGCTGCCGGTGTCGATCCCCATCTTGACCAGTTGGTTGTACCACGATTGCAGATGCTCCTGCGGCGGGCGCAGATAGGCGACGATGCGAAAGCGGATGTCGGGCGCCCCGGCGATGATCCGGCGCAGGCCCTCGGTGGCGGCGGGATGGGCCCCCAGCCGCATGAATTCCTCGGTGCTGACCAGCATGGCGGCGCCTTGGGGCAGGGCGCGCGTCTGCTCGAACAGCCGCGACCACAGGCCCTCGGCGCTGACCGGGTGGTTATAGCCGTGCATCAGGGTGCTGACCCCGGCCTCGTGCAGCAGCGAAAAGGCCAGCGCCGAATGCTTGGCGTGTTTCAAGGGCTCGGTCGCATAGACCAGCCCCTGCTGCGCCAGCGCCGCCTGATTGAGGTTGCAAAAGGCCTGCAGCGCCGTGGTGCCGGTCTTGTAATGGCCGATATGCAGGATCAGTTCCGGTTGGGCGGTCATCGGCACCTGGGGGCTGGACCGCGGCGCCGGGCCGGGGTCGGTGAACGGGGGCGAGGGCAATCGGCCGGGATCAGGATTGCAGGGCCTTGTGGCGGGCAACGGCTTCTTCGAGGTCGGTGTAATAGGTCAGCTTTCCCTGATGCAACAGCAATGCTGCATCGCAGAATTCGCGCAATTCCTCAAGGTTGTGGCTGACCAGGATCGCGCTGGCGTTTTTCATGCGGTCGCGGAACAGCGCCTTGCTCTTGCGCCGGAACCGCTGGTCGCCCACCGCCGTCACCTCATCGACCAGATAGGTATCAAACGGGATGCCCATCGAGATGCCAAAGGTCAGCCGCGAGCGCATGCCCTGCGAATAGGTGCGGAACGGCATGTGAAAATGTTTGCCGATGTCGGCGAAATCCTCGACGAATTCCATCAGCTCGTCGGTATCGACGCCGTAGACCCGGGCCAGAAAGCGGGTGTTCTGCGCCCCGGTCAGCTCGCGGTGGAAACTGCCGCCCAGCCCCACCGGCCACGAGATCGACCCGTCGCTCCAGACCTCGCCGTCATCGGGTTGCAGCGTGCCGGCGATCAGTTCCAGCAGCGTGGATTTCCCGGCGCCGTTGCCGCCCAGCAGCGCCAGGGAATGGCCGGTCGGCAGGGTCAGCGACAGGTTGCGGATCACCGGATGATATTCGTTCCGAACCCAGAAGCCCTTGGACAGATTATCGAACTGGATCATGGCCGGACCGCCCCGTTCAACCCCTGTCGCGCAGGCTGTAATAGACCAGCGCCAGCGTTGACCAGGCGAGCAGCAAAAAGATCGCCGACAGCGCGATCAGTTGCAGGCGCTCGGGGTATTCGGCGCGCTGGGCCAGCGTCGGGCGGACATAGGTGGCCAGATACAGGCTCTGGCGCGCGGCGTTCGAGCGCGCCGAATCCAGCGCGGTCAGCGCCGCGGTATAGGTGGTTTCGGCGAATTGCTGGTTGACCGTCAGGCTTTCGAACTGGGCGATCAGCCGCGGATAATCGGTATCGAACACCGTCACGTCCTGGGTGGCGAAATTGCGCCGTTCCTCGTTGATGCGCTGGCGGATCACCTCGATCCGGCGCTCGGACTGGCGCACGCGGGGGTCGGTGTCGGCGGTGGTCTGCAACAGCAGGTCGTATTCGACCAGCGCCTGCGCCAGTTGCTGCTGCAGCCCGTTGATGACCCCCATCCGCCCGGCGATATCGGCCTGCGGATCGACGATCTGCGTGCGGGCGCGGAAAGCGGCCAGATCCTCGCGCGCGGAACGCAGCCGCGTCAGCGCCGCCTCCAGATCGCTTTCGGCATTGGCCATGCTGTCGCGGCGGGCCTGCTGGTTCAGCGCGTTGATCATCGTCTCGGATTCGGCGACGATCACCTCGGCGATGTGCTGGGCCATCTCGGCGGTATGGGCGCGCACCTGCACGTCCATCAGACCCGAGTTCTTGTCATAGGACACGGTGACGACGCGGCCCCAGAACCAGACCATGTCCTCGATCGTCGCGTCGGGCCAGATCGAGAACACCGGATCGGTTTCCCAATGGGCCGAATAATGCGTGCGCAGGTCGATCCGGGTCTGCACCCGCTCGACCAGTTGCTGGCTGTAGATGAAGGCATAGAGAACATCGGTATCCGACGACGAACTGCCGCCGACCAGCGCGCTCAGCCCGCCGACCAGTTCCGAGGCCGAGGGGCCGTCATCGCTGCGCACGGTGAAACCGGTGGTCGAGGCATATTGATCCTCGGCCAGGACATAGAGATAGGTGGCGACGATCGCCACCGGCAGCATGACCAGCAGCACGAACGACAGGAACAGGCCGCGGTGACGCCGCCGGATTCGCGCGGGCGAGGCCAGCGGCCGCACGGCCATGCCGGGGCGGTCGGCCGGGGCGGCGCGGGCGGGCATCGCGGTATCGTCTGGCGCATCGACGGTGGCGGCCTCTTGCGCGGCGGCGGCCGCGGCCCGGGCCAGCGGCCCCGGTCGCCCCGGGCCGCGGCGGCGCCTGCCTTGCTCCGCGTTGGGGGTGTCGTCGTCCAAGCGGCTCTCCAAAGGTTGTTTGCCTTGCCCGCCGGATTTCTACATAGTCGGGCCCGCAAAGACCAGTAAAAGGAACGCGCGTTGTCCGACGTGTCGCTGCCCGAGGACGAATTGGCGCCGCTGCCGCGGACGGCGGCCTATCGGCGCAGCTTTCCCACGCTGCGCACCGTCGCCGCGCTGGTGCTGCGCGAGATGTCCACGCGCTATGGCCGCACCCCGGGCGGGTTCCTCTGGGCGCTGCTGCAGCCGCTGGCGACGGTGCTGATCCTGGGCTTCGCCTTTTCCCTGCTGGCGCGGACGCCGTCGCTGGGCACCAGCTTTCTGCTGTTCAAGGCGACGGGGTTGCTGCCGTTCACCCTGTTCAAGACCTCGACGAACATGATGGGCAACGCCCTGATGTTCTCGAAATCCCTGCTGGTCTATCCGGGTGTCACCTGGATCGACGCGCTGCTGGCGCGCTTCATCCTGAATTTCATCGTGGTGACGGTGGTGACGATCCTCATCATCGCCGGCATCATCATCGCCCTCGACCTGAAGCTGATCCTCGATTGGGGGCGCATCGCGCTGGCCACGGGGCTGGCGGCGCTGCTGGGCTTCGGCATCGGTGTGCTGAATTGCTTTCTGATGGAGCGGCTGGATGTCTGGCGCAACATCTGGGGCATCATCACCGCCCCGCTCATGCTGGCCTCAGGGGTCATCATGCTCTACGACGAACTGCCGACCGTGGCGCAGAATGTGCTGTGGTATAACCCGGTGCTGCACATCACCGGCATGATGCGGCAGGGTTTCTATTCGACGTATCAGACCGATTATATCTCGGTGAATTATGTCGTGTTCTTTTCCATGCTGCCGATGGTCGCCGGGCTGATCCTGCTGCGGCGCTATCACCGCTATCTGCTCAACCGCTGACGCTCACCGCCGCCCTTCGGCGATGGCGAGGATCTCGGCATGCGGGCGCCCGGTGCGCCGCCGCAGCCCGTCGCGCAGCGCCAGCCCGAACAGCCGCAGAAAGACGCGCCGCTCGCCGCGGTGGGCGCGCAGCCTGAGCAGCCAGCGCGGCAGATACAGGCACAGCACCGGCACAAAGAAGATCCCGGCGGCGATCCGGTACAGGATCAACAGGTTGCGGTGATAGTAATACACCTTCCACAGCGGCCGGATGCGCGGGTCGGCGGCGGAATAGGTGGTGCTGTCGTGTTCGAACCGCACCGCCGCATCAAACCCCAGCCGGTGCCCGGCGCGGGTCAGACCCATGGTATAGATCGCGTCGTCGCCATACAAAAACAGCGTCGGGTCGGGATAGCCGCGCTGCGCCACCGTCGCGGCGCGCAGGAAAAAGCCCACGAACGAGGCGCCGTCGATGGCGCGCAGGCCGGGGCGGGCGAAATCCTCGGGGCCCAGATGAAAGGCGCCGCGCCCGCCGCCCCGCAGGGTGCGCCACAGAATGCGCTTGTGCCAGAACGGGTTGAAGGTGGGGCGGTTCATCTCGCACAGGGTGCCGTCGGGGTGGCGCACGGCGGCGGCCAGCCCGTCATAGCCGGTCAGATCCAGCGCCTGAAACGTCGCCAGCGCGCCGGGTTCGGGGCGGGCGTCGTCGTCCATGACGACGATCCAGTCGGGCGACAGGGTCTCCATCGCCCGGCGCATCCCGGCCTCGAACCCGCCGGCGCCGCCCAGATTGACTGCGCTGCGCAGCACCGTCAGCCGCGCATCCTGCTGCGCGGCCAGCCATTCGGGCGTGCCGTCGTCCGAGGCGTTATCGACCACCAGCACTGCGGCCAGATCGCCCGGCGCGGCCGCCAGCAGGGTGCGCAGCGTCACCTGAAGCTGCGCCAGCCGCCGGTGCGTCACCACCACCGCCACCAGCCGCCCGTTCGCGCCCTGTTCGCTCTGCATCGCGCCCTCGCCTGTTTGGGCCCCACCTAGGCCCGCGCCCGGGGGGCTGTCAAACCCCGCGATGCCGGGCGCCCGCGCCACAGGCCCGTCGCAATCGGCTCAAATGCAAGATGAACGCCACGATCTCGCCACAATTGCGTGCCGAGGAGCGCCGCGCCGCTGCGGCAGGCTGTCTGCGGGTTTGTTGAAGGGTATGGCCATGCGGCTCCAGTTGGAGGGTGTGATCGCAACAGGTGTCGATCTCCTTGATGCGGGGATCACCGATCTGGAAGTTGCGATGATCGATGGCGCAGTGCATCTCTATGCCACCACCGGGCGCAACGGCGGCCTGACCGAATATGTGGTCGGCGCCGACGGGCAGGCCCAGGTCAGCAGCAGCGTGATCTTTCCGCCGTCGATCACCGGCGTCGTCAGCGACAACATCGTGCTGGTCACGGGCGCGGGGGGCGTGACGCTGGCGATGGTCGGCAGCCGGGCGCAGGGGCTGATGGGCTATACGCTGGGCGAAGGCGGCGAGGTCGGCGCCTTTGCCAACACCGCCTGGGATGCGGCCCAGGGGAACGCGGGCTATCTCTCGGCGCTGATCGAGATGTCGGATGCCACGATTGCGCTGTTCCCCGGCGGCTATGATTGCACGCAGGTGATCGAACTGGTCAGCGTCACGATCGGCAACCGCGCCTTCGTGCTGACCGCCTGCGCCGATGCCGATGGCGTCGCCGCGTTTCAGGTCGATCCCGTCACCGGCGCGCTGACGGCCACCGATGTGGTGGGCGCGCAGCAGGGGCTGGGGGTCAGCGCCCCCACCGCCATCGAGGTGGTGCAGGTCGGCGGGCAGACCTTTGTGATCCTCGCCGCGGCGGGCACCTCGTCGCTGTCGGTGATGCGGCTCACGGCAAACGGCACGCTGGAACCCACGGATCATGTCGTCGATACCGGCGCCACCCGGTTCGAGGGGGTGCAGGCGCTGGGCGTGGCGCAGGCGGGCGATCATGTGTTTGTCGTCGCCGGCGGCGCCGACAACGGGCTGACCCTGTTCCAGTTGCTGCCCGACGGCTCGCTGGTGACGATCCAGAGCCTCGGCGACAGCGCCGCGACCGCGCTGTTCCGGGTGACGTCGATCAGCGTGATCGTCGAGGGTGACACGCTGCATGTATTCGCCGGATCGCAGAACGAAGGCGGGGTCACGCAGTTCAGCCTCGATCTGTCGTCGCTGGGCGATGTCCTCACCGGCACCGCCGCCGCACAGGTGCTGAACGGCACCGGCAAGGCCGATCTACTGATCGCGGTGGGCGCCAACGACACGCTGAACAGCGGCGCGGGCGATGACATTCTGGTCACGGGCGGCAATGGCACCCGGATGAGCGGCGGCGCCGGGGCCGATATCTTTGTCATCAAGGAGGGCAGCGGCGCCACCGGGATCACCGATTTCCAGCGCGGGCAGGACGCACTCGATCTCAGCGACCTGCCGATGCTGCGCGATATTTCGCAACTGACGATCACCACCACGGCGACCGGGGCGACGATCTCGTATCGCGGGCATGTCATCACCGTGACCGCCGCCGACGGCCGCCCGCTGACCGCCAACGACCTGTTCCCCGGCGGGTTTGCCTGGGGCGACCGCTTTGACTTTTACCCGATCGAGCCCGACCCCGTCGATCCGACCCCGGACGATGCCGGCAACGATTCCCTCAGCGGCACCACCGGCGACGATTCGCTGTCGGGCGGCGGCGGGAAGGACACGCTGGCGGGTGGCGGCGGCAACGATCTGCTCGACGGCGGTGCGGATGACGATGTTCTGAACGGCGGCGATGGCAACGACAGCCTGCTGGGTCAGGCGGGCAACGACACGCTGGACGGCGGCACCGGCGACGACACCCTGCGCGGCGGCGACGGTGCCGACCGGCTGCTGGGCATGGAAGGCAACGATCTGCTCGACGGCGGCGCGGGCGACGATCTGCTGTATGGCGGCGATGGCAACGACAGCCTGTCGGGTCAGGCGGGCAACGACACGCTGGAGGGCGGCAAGGGCAACGACACCCTGCTGGGCGGCGACGGCAACGACCGGCTGGTCGGGCTGGACGGCAACGACCTGCTCGATGGCGGCGAGGGCAATGATACCCTGCTCGGCGGCGGCGGGGCTGACCGGTTGCTGGGCGGTGGCGGCAACGACTGGGCCGATGGCGGCGGCGGGCGGGACCGGCTTTATGGTGGCGCCGGGAATGACACGCTCAAGGGTGGCGCCGGTCTCGATCAATTGTGGGGCGAGGACGGCAACGACCTGCTCGACGGCGGCGGCGGGCGCGATACGCTGTATGGCGGCGCCGGGGATGACAGCCTGCTGGGCGGCGCCGGTCCTGACCGGCTGGAGGGCGAGGCGGGCAACGACACGCTGCGCGGCGGCGGCGGGCGCGATGTCTTGCTGGGCGGCGCGGGTGCGGATGTGCTGGCGGGCGACGGTGGCAACGACCGGCTGGATGGTGGCGACGGCAACGACCTGCTGTCGGGCGGCGCCGGGAACGACCGGCTCTATGGCGGCGCGGGCGATGACCGGCTGTCGGGCGATTCCGGGCGTGACACGCTGGACGGCGGCGAGGGGGCCGACCAGCTTTCCGGCGGCGCGGGCAACGATCTGCTGTCGGGCGGCGGCGGCAACGACGTGCTGCGGGGCGACGACGGCGCCGACCGGCTGCGCGGCGACGCGGGCGAGGATCTGCTGTCAGGCGGGGCGGGCAACGATCTGCTGTGGGGCGGGCAGGGCAACGACACGCTGCAAGGCGACGACGGCGCCGATACGCTGCGCGGCGAGGACGGCGGCGACCAGCTTTCGGGCGGCACGGGCAACGACCTGCTGTCAGGCGGCGGCGGCAACGATTCCCTGTGGGGCGAGGACGGCAACGACCGGCTCTATGGCGATGCGGGCGACGATTTTCTGGTCGGCGGTTCCGGCAACGACACGCTCTATGGCGGCGCGGGCAACGACACGCTGCGCGGCGGGCAGGGGATTGATCTGCTGTGGGGCGGGGCCGGGGCCGATGTGTTCGAATTCTTCCGCGATCACGACACCGGAAAGGTGATGGATTTCAACCCCGCCGCCGGGGATCTGATCCGCCTCGACGACTGGATCTGGAATTCCGAGGGGATTCTGTCGGCCGAGGAGGTGGTCGAAAGGTTCGGCTCGGTCGATGCCAATGGCAACGTGGTGCTCGATTTTACCGAGGTCGGCGGCAATGTGGTGGTGCTGAACGGGTTTGACGATCTGGCCGCGCTGCCCGACCATATCGAGATCATGTAGCCCGCCGCGGCGGTGTCAGCCTTCGGCCTCGGTGCTGGCGATCAGTTCGTTGGCTTCGAGGTCGCGCTTGACCCAGCGCATCAGCTCTTCCACCGCCGCCTGACCGTCGCCCTTGTCGAGGGCACCGCGCAGGCCCTGCAGGGCGCGGGCGATTTCGAATTCCGACAGCACCCGTTCGCGCGTGCACGACAGTTTCGGATGCGCGGTCGGCGTCAGGGTGCGGGTGATCGACAATTGCTCGTGCAGCTTTTCGCCGTGCCGCAGGCCGATGGTGACGATCTCGATATCGCCATCGGGATGCTGCGCGTCGCGCACCGAATAGCCCGAGGCCTCGATCACCTGCCGCGCCAGATCGACGATCCGCATCGGCTTGCCCATGTCGAGAACAAAGATCTCGCCGCCCCGCGACAGGGTTCCGGCCCACAGGACCAGTCGGCAGGCCTCCTGGATGGTCATGAAATACCGCGTCACCTCGGGGTCGGTGACGGTGACGGGCCCGCCACGGCTGACCTGCTCGTAAAAGATCGGCACCACCGACCCCGATGAGCCCAGCACATTGCCGAACCGCACCATCGAAAAGATCGTCGAGGCGGATCGCTGCGCCAGATCGCCGACAACGATTTCCGACAGCCGCTTGGTGGCGCCCATCACCCCGACCGGCCGCACCGCCTTGTCGGTCGAGACCAGCACAAAGCGTTCGATGGCGTTGTCGAGCGCGGCCTGGGCGATGGCCAGCGTGCCGAACACGTTGTTGGCGATCCCGGCCAGCGGGTTCAGTTCGACCATCGGCACGTGTTTATAAGCCGCCGCATGCAGGATCACCTGCACGCCCTGCTCGCGGATCGTGGCGTTGACCAGCCGCGAATCGCTGACCGAGCCCAGCACCGGAACGATCTCGCACAGCGAATCCTCGGCCAGCGCTCGCAATTCGCGCTCGACGGTGAAGAGGGTGAATTCGGTCTGTTCCAGCAGCACCAGCTTGGCGGGTTTGCAGTTCAGGATCTGGCGGCAAAGCTCCGAACCGATGGACCCGCCCGCGCCGGAGATCATCACGCAGCGCCCGTCATAGGCGCTGCAACCGCCGTCCAGCGCGTCGGTCAGATGCTTGCGCCCCAGCACCGCGTTGGGCAGCACCGGCGCCAGTTTGTCGACGATTTCCTCTTCGCCGATCAGTTGCGCGAACGAGGGCAGGGTCTGCACCTCGACCTTCAGACCGGCCACGCGCCGGGCGATCTGCGCCTGTCGCGGCTGGCTGAGCGAGGGCATCGCCAGCACCACGCGGTGAACCTTGTGGATGTCGATGATCTGCTCGATCCGCTTGGCCGGATAGACCGTTTCACCGGCGACGGTCATGCCGTGCATCACCTCGTTATCGTCGAGAAAGCCGACCAGCCGGATATCGGCCGAGGATTTCAGCGCCATGGCGAGCTGCACGCCGGTCTTGCCCGCGCCATAGATCAGCATGCGGATTTCATCGACATTCTGGCGATAGATCGCCAGCAGGATCTGCAGCAGCAGCAGCCGCGAGGTGGCGCTGAACACCGAATAGATCAGCGCCAGGATCACCGGCACGCCGATCTCGACCGCCGACAGCCCGACCATGACCAGCCCGCCCAGCAGCAGGGCCAGCACCGCCCCCAACGCCGCCGACCGGCCCAGCGCCGAAAGTTCGTAGGATTTGAGCTGCACGCGCGGCAGGCCCAGCGCGATCGACAGATAGGCCGCCGCCACCGTCAGCACCACCATCGCCAGCCATTCCGCCTGGATCGCCGCAAGCGTCGGCACCTGCCCCGCCACCACCGCCAGCGATACGATCAGCGACAGCGGCACGAGCAGAATATCGAGCGACAGCAGGATCGTCTGCTTGACCGGGCGCGACAGGGTGGTGAGGGCAAACAACATGGGCGTTCCCGGTGGACAGGCGCGGCCGGCGTACAACAGGCCGGACGCCCCTCTGCATCGACGATGGCCGGGCAGGCCAGCGTCTTTCGATTTGTGACCGAAAACGCGGCACCGCGCGAGTCGGATTTCACCCCGGAGGCGAGTCGCCGCAGCGATCTGCCCAAGGTTTCGTCACAAAACTAGCACGGTCTCCCGCTGCCGGGCAATGCTGCAATGCAGCAATACCGGCGGCCCGGCGGCTGTCCGCCGGTGATTCTGTCGGTCCGGTCCGGGTTATTGCATGCCCATGCGCTTGAGATAGCCCTCGATCAGCGGCACGTCCGAGGGGTTGTTCAACTCCCAGAAGGCGGCGCCGGGGGCGCTGACCTCGACGGCGGCGATGCGGTGCCCGTGTTCGAGGAAGCGCAATTGCTCCAGCCCCTCGATCTGTTCCAGCGCACCGGCGGCCAGCCCGGCATAGAGCCGCAGCGCCTCGGGCGTATAGGCGTAAAGGCCGACATGGTGGAACACCGGGATCGGATCGTGCCGCTTCAGGCCACCGGTAAAGGGGATCACCTCTTTGGAGAAATAGATCGCATTCCCGGCCAGATCGCGCACCACGGTCGTGGCGCCGACCCGGCCCGCCTTGCGGTCGGCGAGGAAATTGTCCAGCGCCTCGCGGTCGCAGCGCAGCACCGGCGTGGCGACCTGCCGCGCCTGATCGTCGCGCATCGCCGCGATCAGCGCCGAGACGAAATGCGGCGGGGTCAGCGGCGCGTCGCCCTGCAGGTTCACCACGATGGGCTGCGTCAGCCCGGCCCGCGCATAGGCCTGCGCCACCCGTTCGGTGCCATTGGCGCATTCGGGATCGGTCAGGATCACCTCGGCGCCGATGCGCGCGGCCTCGTCGGCGATGCGCGCGTCGTCGGTGGCGACATAAACCCCGGTCACGCCCCGGGTGGCGACGGCGGCGGCGCGGGCGGCCATGACGCTGCGCTCCAGCAGGCTGCGCTCGATCCCGGTGGCGCCTTTCAGCTTGGCCAGCGGCTTGGCCGGATAGCGGGTCGAGGCATAGCGCGCCGGGATGATGATGACGGCGTCACGCATTCGGGGCCTCCTTGGCCAGGGCATCAAAGGCGCGCAGACGGGTAATCAGCGCCGACATCTGCGCCAGCGGCACCATGTTCGGCCCGTCCGAAGGCGCGCGGTCGGGGTCTTCGTGCGTTTCGATGAACAGCGCCGACACGCCGACCGCGCAGGCCGCCCGCGCCAGAACCGGCACGAATTCGCGCTGCCCGCCGGATGTGGTGCCCTGTCCGCCGGGCTGCTGCACCGAATGCGTGGCGTCGAACACCACCGGCCAGCCGGTCGCCGCCATCACCGGCAGGCCGCGGAAATCCGTCACCAGCGTGTTATAGCCGAACGAGGTGCCCCGGTCGCACAGCAGGATGCTGCGGTTGCCGGTGCTTTCGATCTTGGCGGCGACATGCTTCATGTCCCAGGGCGCCAGAAACTGCCCCTTTTTCACGTTCACCGCCTTGCCCGTCTCGCCCGCCGCCAGCAGAAGATCGGTCTGGCGGCACAGGAAGGCCGGGATCTGCAGCACGTCCACCGCCTGCGCGGCCACCGCGCAATGCCAGGGCTCATGCACATCGGTCAGCACCGGCACGCCGAATTCGGCGCGGATCTTCGCCAGAATCTCCAGCCCCGCCTCCATTCCCAGCCCGCGCGCGGTGCCGATCGACGAGCGGTTGGCCTTGTCATAGCTGGCCTTGAAGATCAGCCGCGTGCCGCTGGGTTCGCAGGCCTCCAGAATGCCCGCGCACATGGCGCGCGCATGGTCCAGGCTTTCCAGTTGGCAGGGCCCGGCGATCAGCGCGAAAGGGTTCGCGCCGCCGATGGCGATGTCGCCGATGGTGACGATATGGGGCATGATGTCTCCTCAGACCACGCCGGCGCGCAGGCAGTCGTGCAGCCGCAGCACGCCAACCGGACGGTTATCGGGTTCGACCACGAACAGCGCGTGGATCTTGCGGTCGTTCATCACCGCGACGGCCTCGGCCGCGGCGGTATCGGGCGCCACCGTCACCGGGCGGCGGGTGGCGACCTGCCCGGCGGTGCGGCCCATCAGCCCGTCCATGTGGCGCCGCAAATCCCCGTCCGAGATGACGCCGGCCAGCAGGCCCGCCGCATCGGTCACGCCGGTCACGCCGAAACCGTGGCGGGTCATGGTCAGGATCACCTCGGGCATCGGCGTGTCCAGCGCCACCAGCGGCAGATCGGCGCCCGAATGCATGATCTGCGTCACCTTGGCCAGCCGCGCCCCCAGCCGCCCGCCGGGATGAAAGCTGCGGAATTGTTCGGGGCGAAAGGCGCGCTGCTCCATCACCGCGATAGCCAGCGCATCGCCCAGCCCCAGCGTCAGCGTGGTCGAGGTGGTCGGCGCCATGCCCAGCGCGCAGGCTTCCTCAAGATCGGGCAACGTCAGCCGCAGGCTGGCGGCGCGCATCAGCGTGGAATCGTCGCGCTTGGAAATGCCGATCACCGGGATCTGGAAGCGCAGGCAATAGGCCAGCAGATCGCCCAATTCGCCGGTCTCGCCGGAATTCGAGATGACCAGCGCGATGTCGCTGGGGGTAATCATGCCCAGATCGCCGTGGCTGGCCTCGGCCGGATGAACGAAGAACGCGGGTGTCCCGGTCGAGGCGAGGGTGGCGGCGATCTTGCGGGCGATATGCCCGGACTTGCCGATGCCCGACAGCGCCACCCGGCCCTTGCCGTCCAGGATCAGCCGCACCGCCCGGTCGAAATCGGGTGGCAGGGCGCGGGCGAGGGTCAAGAGGGCGTTGCCCTCGATTTCCAGCACGCGCGCGCCCGAAATCGCGGGGGCGTCGGGCAGCGGTTGGGGGGTCGGCATGGTCGGTTCACCGGGTCCGGGCGGCCGGTCTGGGGCCGTCAGCGAGGTGTCTAGGCCGGGACGCCCCGCAGGTCAACTCGCCGGGGCTGCGGCACCCATTGCCGGGGCCTCGCGGCCCAGCAATCCGCGCGCGCGCTCCACCCCGTCGCGGATGCTGTCCTCGAACGACACCGCGGGCTGGCCCAGGCCATGGACCAGAAACTGCGCCCGCAGCGCGGCCGTGGTGCCGGTCAGGATGACCATGACGCCGCGCCGCCGCGCCTTTTCCACAAGCCCCTCGATGGTGTTGATCGCCGTGGAATCGACCAGCGCGGCATCGGCGAAATCGATCACCAGCGCCTTGTGCGTATCGGCGATGCGCTCCAGCACCGCGCCGACCGAGGCGGCGGCGCCAAAGAAGAACGCGCCGCGGATGCGGTAGACCAGAATATCGTCGGCACGGCTGACGCCGGTGGATTCGGCGGTTTCCTCAGGGTCGATGCTGGTGACGCCGGTGGCCTTGCTCATGCGGTGGATGAACAGCACCGATCCCAGCGCGAAACCGACGACAATCGCCTCGGTCAGGTCGCGGAACACGGTCAGCAGCAGCGTCACCATCAACACCGCCGCATCCTCGCGCGAGGCGCGGAACAGCGTGGCGATGGCGTGGCGCTCGATCATGTTCCAGGCCACCGTGGCCAGCACCCCGGCCAGCGCGGCCAGCGGCACCAGCCCGACCAGCGGCGCCGCGACCATCATGAAGCCCAGGATGAACACCGCATGCAGCATCCCCGCCACCGGGCCATGCGCATTGGCGCGCACATTGGTGGCGGTGCGGGCGATGGTGCCGGTGGCCACCATCCCGCCGAACAGCGCCGAGGCGAGGTTCGCCACCCCCTGCGCCACCAGCTCCATGTTCGAATTGTGCCGCCGCCCGCTCATGGAATCGGCCACCACCGCCGACAGCAGCGCCTCGATGGAGCCCAGCAGCGCAAAGCCGATGGCATTGGGCAGCACGGCCAGCATCAGCGCCGTATCCAGCGGCGGCAGGCTGGGGGCGGGCAGCATCGACGGCACGGCGCCAAAGGTCGATACGATGGTCGGCGTATCGAGGCCCAGCACCGAGACCGCCAGCGTCGTCACTGCCACGGCGACCAGCAGGTTCGGCAGCCGGGGTGCCCAGCGTTTCATGCCCAGGATCAGCGCGATGGTCACGGCGGCCAGGGCGATCGTCACCGGATTGGCGGTCGGCAGGCTCTGCCAGATGACCGGCAGTTTCTCCAGGATCGGCCCCGGTTCCTGCTCGTTCAGCGTCAGCCCCAGCAGATCCTTGATCTGGCTGGCAAAGATGATGACGCCGATCCCGGCGGTAAAGCCCACCGTCACCGGATAGGGGATGAACTTGATATACGACCCCAGCCTGAGCAGCCCCAGCACCGCCATGATGACCCCGGCCATCATCGTCGCCAGCATCATGCCGCCGATGCCATGTTCGGCCGCCGTCGCCGCCACCAGCACGATGAAGGCCCCGGCCGGCCCGCCGATCTGGAACCGGCTGCCGCCCAGCGCCGAGATGAAGAACCCGCCGACAATCGCCGTATACAGCCCCATCGCCGGTGTCCCGCCCGAGGCGATGGCAATCGCCATCGACAGGGGCAGCGCGACAATCGCCACCGTCAGCCCGGCGATGGCGTCGCGGCGCAGGTGCTCGGCGCCATAGCCTTCGCGCAGAGTCGGGATCAGGGCCGGGATCAAGCGGTTCGAAGCGGGCATCATCATGCGTCCGGTTGGGGGATTGCCGCGACGCTAATCCCCGCAATCCCCCGCTGCAACGGCTTTGTCTGCGGCTAAACGACGGGGGTGAAGCCGCCCGTATCGGAATCGTAAACCTCGAGTCCGCCTTCGCCGATATCGTGCCACAGCCCGTGCAGCGTCAGGCGCTCGGCCTCGACCGCTTCGCGCACGAAGGGAAAGGTCATCAGGTTCGCCAGCGAGATGCGCACCGATTCCTTTTCCATTGCGGCGATCCGCGCCTCGGGGTCGGCGATGTCGGCGGTGGCGTCATAGCCGGGGCGCAGGATCTCCATCCAGTTGCCGACAAAGCTGGAGCCTGACGACAATTCCGGCGCCTTGCCCGCGCACATGTCATGGCAGCCGCGCACGCCGCCGCAGTTGGAATGGCCGACCACCAGCAGATGCGCCACCTTCAGCGCCGTGACGGCATATTCCACCGCCGCCGAGGTGCCGTGGTGATCGCCGTCGGGCGTGTAGGGCGGCACCAGATTGGCGATATTGCGGTGGATGAAGAACTCGCCCTGATCGGCGTTGAAGATCGCCGTGACATGCACCCGCGAATCGCAGCAGGCGATCAGCATCGAGCGGGGGTGCTGCCCCTCCTGTGCCAAATGCCGGAACCAGCTCCTGTTTTCGGCGTAATGTGTGGCGCGCCAGCCCCGAAAACGGTTCACCAGATATCCGGGCAGCTTGTGGGCATATGTCATCGGCATTTTTCCCTATTCCGCGGCGGCCCCAGTGCTATGCTCAATTTGCGAGAAAATCGAGCGTCATCCCGCACCCGGGGCAACACTTTGTTAGCCTGGATCGAAGATCCTTACGTCGGGTGCAAGGGATGATCTTGGGGCAGAAAGGGTACAGAGTGACACTGGTCTTCGAAATGCGGCCCAGCGAGCGAATCGTCATCGACGCCGCGACGCTGGATGATCTGTTCAAGAACCTAGGCCATCGACAGGCCGAGAATTTCGTTTCGGTCGCGGTCGAGCGGATCTCGGATACGCTGGCCGAGGTGGACGCGCTGGTCCGGCAGGACCGGCTGGCCGACATCGCGCCGCGCGCGCAATATGTCTGCAAGCAGAGCGTCAGCATCGGCCTGACCTCGCTGGCGCGGGTCGCGCGCGACATGGGCATCGCCGCCCGGCGCGACGACATGGTGGCGTTCCGCGCCGTCTGGGAGCGGCTGGTGCGGATCGGCGATCGCTCGCTGGCGCAGGTCTGGGAAATGCCCGGCCTCTCGCTCTGACGCGCAGCGGCGGCGGGGCCGCCGCGCGCACCCGGCGAACAGGTACGGCGACGGGCTGGCAAACCCCGGTGGCACCACCGGGGAGACACGGCTTTTTGTCAGGCGGCGGCCTGCCGGGCGGCGGGAAGCCCCTTTCATTTCCTGTGGCTTGCGCTTTAGGGTGGGGCGCATCCAGCCATGAGTGTCCCCATGCGTCAAAGCCTTGAAAGCCTTGCTTTCGCCGCGCCCGACAGCGCCTCGATCCCGCTCCATGCCGTCGGCACCGATACGCTGGCAGGCTGGCTCGATACCCAGCCCGAGCGCGTGCGCCTCTGGCTGGATGCGGTCGGGTTTCGCGGGGCGACCGGCGAAACGCTCTGCGTGCCCGATGCGGCGGGCGGGCTGTCGATGGCGGTGTTCGGCCTCGGCGATCCCGGCAAGCGGGCGCGCGGCCGGATGGCGCTGGGCGCCGCACGCGGCAAGCTGCCCGCCGGCACCTATCACCTCGCCAGCGGCTTTGCCGAGGACGACCTGCCCGAACAATTGCTGGGCTGGCTGCTGGCCGGGTATCGGTTCGACCGTTTCCGCCAGGGCGGCGGGCGCCGCGACCCGGCGCTGAAGGCGCCTGCCGGTGTCGATGCCGCCCGGATCGAGATCCTCGCCGCCGCCGAGGCGCTGACCCGCGACCTGATCAACACCCCGGCCTCGCAACTGGGGCCCGAGGAACTGGAAACCACCCTGCTGTCGCTGGCCGACGAATTCGGCGGCACGGTTTCGGTGACATACGGCGACGATCTGCTGCATGAAAACTTTCCGCTGATCCACGCCGTCGGCCGCGCGTCGGACCGTATCCCCCGGTTGCTCGACATGCGCTGGGGCGACAGCGGGCCGCGCGTCACGCTGGTCGGCAAGGGCGTGTGCTTTGATACCGGCGGGCTGAACATCAAGCCGGGCGCCTCGATGGGCCTGATGAAAAAGGACATGGGCGGCGCGGCGTCGGTGCTGGGGCTGGCGATGATGATCATGGCGCTGGGCTGGAAACTGCGGCTGCGGGTGCTGATCCCGGCGGTGGAAAACGCGATCTCCGGCAGCGCCATGCGCCCCGGCGACATCCTGACTGCGCGCAACGGCCTGACGATCGAGGTCAACAACACCGATGCCGAGGGGCGGCTGATCCTGGCCGACGCGCTGGCCCTGGCCGACGAGGAAACCCCCGATGCGCTGATCTGCATGGCCACGCTGACCGGCGCGGCGCGGGTGGCGCTGGGCCCCGATCTGCCCCCCTTCTATACCGATGACGAGGATCTCGCCCTCGCCCTGGCCGACGGCGCGCTGGTCGAGGCCGATCCGTTGTGGCGCCTGCCGTTCCACGCCGCCTATGAATCGCTGATCGAACCCGGCATCGCCGATCTCGACAACGCGCCGGGCGGCGGCATGGCCGGATCGATCACCGCCGCGCTGTTCCTGCGCCGCTTTGTCCGCCAGACCCCGCGCTTTGCCCATTTCGACATCTATGGCTGGCAGCCAAAGGATGCGCCGGGGCGGCCCAAGGGCGGGGTCGGTCAGGGCGCGCGGGCGATCCTCTGGGCGCTGCCCGAGGTGCTGGGCGCCGGGATCGAGGGGCGGGAATGACCGACCGGCGCTATCTGCGCGCGGCGGGCGGCATCGCCCATGACAGCCTGCGCGGCGCGCTGGAGGGGGTGCTGTTCGTGCCCGGGCGCTGGCAGCGGGTGGCGGTGCCGGTGGCCGATCTCTGCGCCACGCCGGGCGGCGCGCGCGACCGGCAGATGCTGACGGGCACCCGGCTGTGCATCCTCACCGAATGCAACGGCTATGCCTTTGGCTTTGACGGCGACGAGGGCTATTGCGGCTGGATCGACGAAACGGCGCTGGGCAACGACGGGCCGGTCAGCCATTGGGTCGCCGCCCCGGCCACGCATCTGTACCCCGCGCCCGACATCAAGACCCGCGAAACCGCGGCGCTGTCGATGGGCGCGCGGCTCTTGGTGACGGGCGAGGTCGGACGCTTTGCCGTGACACCGCAGGGCCATGTCCCGGCGCGGCATCTGCGCAAGCTGGGCGATTGGCGCGACGATCCGGTGGCGGTGGCGCGCGACTTTCTGGGCACGCCCTATCTGTGGGGCGGCAATACCCGCGACGGGATCGATTGTTCGGGGCTGGTGCAGGCGGTCTGGCGGGCGCTGGGCCGCGACTGCCCCGGCGACAGCGACCTGCAGAGCCTGATGGCGGGCGCCGAGGTGGTGCCGGGGAGCGAGGAAGCGGGCGATCTGGTGTTCTGGGCCGGGCATGTCGGGCTGGTCAGCGCCCCGGGGCGGCTGATCCACGCCAATGCGCATCATATGGCCGTGACCGAGGAGGATTTGGCCGCGGTGCTGGCACGCGCCGAGGAGCCGGTGATCCGGCGGCTGCGGGTCTGAGGGGCGGGGGCCGGCCCCCGCACCCCCGCCAAGGGGGTTTTCCACCCCCTTGGGAACCCCCGAGGATATTTCGCGCGCAAAGTTGGGGCGGCGTCAGGCGACCAGCGATTCGGCGCTTTTGAGATCGACGCTGACCAATTGGCTGACGCCCTGTTCGGCCATGGTCACGCCGAACAGCCGGTCCATCCGCGCCATGCTCAGCGCGTTATGGGTGATGATGAGAAAGCGCGTCTCGGTGCGGCGGGTCATTTCATCGAGCAGGTCGCAAAAGCGCATGACATTGGCGTCATCGAGCGGGGCGTCCACCTCGTCGAGCACGCAGATCGGCGCCGGGTTGGCGAGGAACACGCCAAAGATCAGCGCCAGCGCCGTCAGCGTCTGTTCGCCGCCCGACAAGAGGCTGAGCGAGGAGAGTTTCTTGCCCGGCGGCTGGCACAGGATTTCCAGCCCGGCCTCCAGCGGATCGTCGGATTCGACCAGCACCAGCCGGGCCTCGCCGCCGCCGAACAGATGGGTGAAGAGCGTGGCGAAATTGGCGTTGACCTGATCGAAGGCGGCCAGCAGCCGCTCGCGCCCCTCGCGGTTGAGCGCGGCGATGCCGCCGCGCAGCTTGGCCACCGCGGCCTCCAGATCGGCCTTTTCGCGCACCAGCGTGCCGTGTTCGTCCTCGACCGCCCGGGCGTCTTCCTCGGCGCGCAGGTTGACGGCGCCCAGCGCGTCGCGGGCGCGGCGCAGGCGGGCGATTTCGGTTTCCAGCAGCGTGGCGTCGGGGATCGTGTCGGCCTCGATGCCCAGCCGGTTCAGCAGGCCCTGCGGCGTGCAATCCTGCTCGTCGGCGATGCGGTTGGCGGCCAGCGTCACCGCCTCGCCTGCGGCATCGACGCGGGCCTCGGCGCGGGCGCGGGCCTCGCGCGCCTCGCCCGCTGCGCGCTCGGCGCTGCGCTCGGCCTCCTGCGCGGCGCGCAGGGCGCTTTCGGCGCCCAGCAGCGATTCGACGGCGGCGGTGCGGCGGGATTCGGCCGCGTGGATCGCCTCGCCCAGTTCGGCGCGGCGGGCGAGGATGTCCTCGGGCGCGGCATGGGCCTCGGCCAGTTGCTCGGCGGCGTCCTCGGCGCGCGATTCCAGCTCGGCGATGCGGTCGGCGGCATTGGCCTTGCGCGCGCCCCAGCTCAGGATGTCGCGCGCGACTTCCTGCGCCCGGGCGCGGCGGGCGGCGCCGTCGCGGCGGATTTCTTCTTGCGCGGCGCGGCGGGCCAGCATGGCCATGCGCGCCGCCTCGACTTGGGTGCGGATGCTTTCCAGCCGGGCGCGGGCGGCGCCGATGTCGCCCAGCCCGGCGAGGGCCTCTTCGGCCTCGGCCCGGCGGGTTTCGGCGGCTTCGGCCTCGGCCTGCATGCGGTCCAGCGCCAGAAAGGCGCTGTCGCGGCGCGAGGCGGCGAGGCTGGCCTCGGCCTCGGCGCGGCTATGCGCGCGCAGGGCCTCGGTCAGGCGCTGTTCGGCGGCGCGGCGGGCGTCGCGGGCCAGGCGGTCGGCCTCGGTGAGCTGGGCCAGCCGCGACTGGCGCGCCTCATGGGCGCGGCGGGCCTCGTCCAGGCGCGCCTCGGCAGCGTCATGATCGCCGCGCAGCGCGTCGAGGCGGTTGCGCTGGGTCAGCCGGATCGCCGCGGCCGAAGGCGCATCCTCGCCGCGCTGCATCAGCCCGTCCCAGCGCCACAGATCGCCCGCCCGCGTCACCAGCCGCTGGCCGGGGCGCAGGCCGGCATGCAGAGATTCGGCCAGCCCGGGTTCGACCAGCCCGATCTGCGACAGGCGGCGGGTCAGTTCCGGCGGGGCGCTGACATGGCGGGCGAGGGGTTCGGCCCCGGCGGGCAGCGGCGCGGCATCGCCGTAACCGGGCAGGGCCCGCCAGCCCGAGCCGCTGTCGGCGGCGCCCGCGCGCAGGTCGTCGCCCAGCGCCGCGCCCAGCGCCTGCTCCAGCCCCGGCGCCACGCGGATCGCATCGAGCAACCCGCTGGCGGAATCGCCGTCGCGGGCGATCAGCCGTTCCAGCGCGGTCAGTTCGGCGGCCAGCGCGGTGGCCTCGCCCTCGGCCCCGGCGCGGGCGGCGCGAGCCTCGACCTCGGCGGCCTGGGCGGTGGTGCGGGCCGCGTCGGTGTCGATCAGCGTCTCTTCGGCCGATTCCAGCAGCTCCTGCGCCGCGTCACGGGATTCGGCGGCGGCCTCTTGCGCGGCCCCGGCGGCGGTCAGCGTCGCCTCGGCCTGCGCGGCCTCGCCGGCGGCGCGCTGGGCGCCTGCGGCGGCGCGGGCGCCCTCGGTGCGGGCGTCCTGCGCCTGCCGGGTCAGCGACTGGTGGCGGGCCGAGAGGCGGGCGGCATCCTCGGTCGCCTCGGTCAGCAGCGCCTCGATATCGGCCAGCACATCCGAGGCCTCGCGCGCGGCCTCGACGGCCTCGGCCAGCTTTTCCTCGTGGCCCTCGGCGGCGCGGGCCAGTTGCTCTTCCTCCCAGCGCAGGCGCTCGATGCTTTCGTCGGCGTCGGCGGCCAGCCCGGCTTCGCGCGCCGCGTCCTGGCGCAATTGCTCGATCCGGGCCATCAGCGCCTGCACCGCCTCGCGGGCGCGGGCCTCCTGTTCGGTCAGCGAATCGCGCTGCACCTGCAGACGCTGCAGGATCGCCCCGGCAATCGCCTCTTCCTCGCGCAGCGGCGGCAGCGCGTCCTCGCGGCCCTCCCGGGCGGTGCGGGCCTCGCGCGCGGCGCGTTCGGCGCTGGCGGCCAGGGTCAGCGCCCCGGCCAGCGCCGCCTGCACCTCGGCCCGGGCCTGGGCGGCCTCGCGCCAGCGGCGATACAGGATCATCCCCTCGTTGCGGCGCAGATCGGTGCCGATCTCGCGGTAGCGCGCCGCCTGCCGCGCCTGCCGCGCCAGAATCGCCATCTGCTGCGCCAGCGCCTCGACCGTGTCGCCGACCCGGGCCAGATTGGTCTCGGTCGCGTTCAGCCGCAATTCGGCCTCGTGCCGCCGCTGATACAGGCCGGAAATCCCCGCCGCTTCCTCCAGCACCCGGCGCCTTGCCTTGGGCTTGGCGTTGATGAGTTCGGAAATCTGCCCCTGACGCACCAGCGCCGGGGAATGCGCCCCGGTCGAGGCATCGGCGAACAGCATCTGCACGTCGCGGGCGCGCACTTCCTTGCCGTTGACCTTATAGGCCGATCCGGCGTCGCGGGTGATGCGGCGCGTCACCTCCAGCAGATCGGAATCGTTGAAACCGGCGGGGGCGACGCGGTCGGCATTGTCCACCGTCAGCGCCACCTCGGCAAAGGCCCGCGCCCCGCGCGACCGGGTTCCGGCGAACACCACATCCTCCATGCCCGAGCCGCGCATGGCGGTGGGGCGGTTTTCGCCCATCACCCAGCGCAGCGCCTCCAGCAGGTTGGATTTGCCGCAGCCGTTCGGCCCGACAACGCCGGTCAGCCCCTCGCGGATCACCAGTTCCGTGGGATCGACGAAGCTTTTGAAACCGTTGAGGCGCAGGCGGGTGAAGTGCAAGAAGCTTTCCTTTGGCGGGGATGCGCGCCACTGTCGTTTGCCGGGCGCGATGAGTCAAGGAAGCCTGCCGGATGATGCGGTATCAGGCGGTTTATCCACAAGATATTGCGGTAACGGGGTCACAGTTTCCGGGGATTG
>JAANMY010000437.1_pt1 | contig 59137 bp, 46 predicted proteins | sample 7279691 | NCBI WGS metagenome assembly JAANMY01 (sample SAMN14094543, study PRJNA606508) | bioreactor metagenome | isolation source: A lab-scale SPAN reactor treating ammonium-rich wastewater day 388 | place: Ireland: Galway | collected 2018-02-07 | reverse complement strand
GTGCTGCGTCCGGAAGTTGTCGGGGAAGCGGACGAGGAAATCGCGCCCGAGCTGGACGTTGAACTTCTTCAGCAGTCCGTTCAGGCCGACGTCGAGTACCTCCAGACCGCTCCGCGACTGCAACACCACCGGGTTCATCAGGATGACCAGCTTCCCGCCCCTGTCCGCATAAGCCTCCAGGGCTTCGACGACGTCCTTGGCGAACGGCTCCATCGGCTGGGCGATCACGACGACCTTGGCGTCGGCCGGCACCTGGTGCGTCTTGTCGTCGGCCGACTTCCTGGAGTACGTCATCAGGTCGTCCGCCGCAGCCTTGGCCGGCGGCGGTCCCCAGAGGAGGCCGCGCACGTCGTAGTTCTCCTTCTTCAGCCGGTCGAAGAGCAGCCCGGCGCCGAGGGAACCAGCATCGCCGAGGACCAGATCGCGAATCTCCTCGCGGCGGATCGAGTCCTTCAGGTTGAACTCCCGGTTCCCCTGGGTGAAGTAGATCTTCGGCTTCTGGCCCTGGCGCTCCGCGAGCAGGCGGAGCTGGGTCATGATCGCGTCCTCGCCCTTGAAGATCTCCTTGCGCGCCGCGTGCGGGTCGCGCGGGTCGCCGCCGCGCTTCATCTCGCCCAGGTCGCGGGCCGAGATGAAGGCGTTGGGCGCCTTCTCGCCCAGGTCGGGGTTGTAAACGATGAGCACCCCCCGCGCCTTATCGTCGTCTTCGATGAAGCGGGCGTCGCGAAGCTGCGTGCTCTCGCGCCGGATCGCCGGGTACTTCCCGGCCAGACGGCGATAGCGCGCATCCTCCTTGTCCGGAGAGACGAACTCGTAGTTCAGGCGGCGCGTGTACGCCTGCGCGTTGTCGAGGAGGTTCTTCACCTCACTGGCGTACTGCTGGTAGGGCGACATGAGGACGTAGACGTTCACCTGCTGCTTGAGACCCTCCAGCAGGTTCTTGGTGCTGCTGCTCAGGCTGTGCAGCCCGCCCGCCCTCGACCACTCGAACGTCAGCGGGTAGGTGACGTACACGACGATGTTGACGATCACCAGGGTCGCCAGCAGCAGCAGCCCGGTGAAGACGGCGTTGTACCCGTACAGTAACCGCCGCATCACCGCGCTCTGGCGGATGTCCACGCGGGCCAGCAGCAGGCTGCCGAAGACGATTCCGAGGCCGAGCAGCGCGAGCCACAGGCACAGCCACAGCCGCCACAGCCCAGGGGATTGCGCCAGCGGCGTGTCGTCGCTGAAGATGTCGCCGGCACCCCACCACCGAGCGGCCTGCCACACCGTCGCCAGGGCGATAAGCAGCCCCAGCGCGCCGCCGAGCACCAGCACCAGCAGGCGCCGGCTCTGCGCGGCGGTGCGGCCGGAAAACGACGCCTGGCTGATGTACCAGCCCCAGACGCCGAGCGCGACGCACCCGAACAGCAGGGCGGCGACCGGCCACGGCTCGAACGGCACGGCGCGGAGGGCGATCGCCCGCCAGACGATGTACACGATGGCGCCCACCAGCGCCGCCGCTGGCACGGCCATCGACCCCAGGACGCCGCCGACCCGTTCCAGCGCGCGCTCCCGGGCCGCCTCGTCCAGGAGGAAGGCCCGCCCCGCCCCGTGGCCGGCAGCGATCAGGCCGAGCACGATCATGCTCGACGCCTCGCCGAAGGCGCTGAGTCCGACCTGCCAGCCGACCCACAACCCCAGCACCGCCAGCAGCGCGGCCGCGCCGATCAGGCCGAGGCCGACTGCCCGGAGTTCCCCGGCGCGAGCCGCAGCCTCCTCAGCCGCTTTCCGGAAGATGAGTTTGACGAACCCCGCCGCGGACGCCAGGGCCAGCAGCCCGGTCACGCTCACGAGCAGAACGCCCGGCTCGAACGCGCTGTCCCACACCCAGCAGGTGAGCAGCCCGAGCATCGCGGCCCACCACAGCAGGAACCAGCCGGTGCCGCGCCGCGCCGCACGCAGGGAAGCGTCCGAGAGTTGTTCGCGTTGAGCAGCCGGTTGCGTCGCCATTGCGTCTCTCTCCCTCCGACCCCGCCGTCGGGGCCGCTCTCATTCTCCGCCGTCTCGTCGCCTCGCCGGCCTGCCCGGGCGGGGGCCGCTCACGACCACTTCCGCGCCTCCATCACCTTCACCGTCAGGAACAGCCAGAAGATGGCCGCCGAGATGTGGAAGACGAGGTAGCGCGGAGCGATGATCCCGCCCGACGCCTCCACCCAGTGGTCGATGTAGGAGACGTACAGGAGAATGTTCGACCACGTCGGGCTGGTGTCCTCGATGGCCCCACGGATGATGTGGACGAACGTCAGGGCGATCATGCCGACCAGCGTGAGGATGCCGGCCGCGATCTGGTTGCGCGTCAGGCTGGAGAAGAACAGTCCCATCGCCACCCACCCGGCCGACATCAGCATCATCACGAAGAAGAAGGTCAGCACCGGCCGGAAGTCGAACGCCTGGCCGGTCTCGGCGTACAGCGCCAGCAGGTACACGCCCCACGGATACCACGCCAGCAGGAACACGCGCCACGCCGCGAAGAACTTGGCCAGGACGACGGCCGTCTCGCTCACCGGAGCGGTCAGCAGAACCTCCAGGCTCCCGGTGCGGTACTCCTCGCTCAGCAGCCGCATGGTCAGCAGCGGCACGGCGAAGATGACGAAGAAGACCGGGATCAGGCCGAACGTGAAGTACCGCACGATCGGCTCCGGCAGGCCGCCGCGAGCGGACAGAGCCCACAGCGTTCCGACGAAGCGGTCGAACGTGAACCACCCCAGGACCGCCATGCTGATGAGGACGATGTAGGCGATCGGCGAGTAGAAGAACCCGGCCAGCTCCCGCCGCGCCTGGACGACGAACTTGGCGTCCGAGCAGATGCCGACCGACAGCATCAGGTACTCCAGCCCGAGATAGAGCAGCAGCAACCCGCGCGGGACGAAGAAATCGCCAACCGGCCGCGCCTCCAGCCAGCCGAACTCGAACAGCAGCTGCGGGACCAGCGACAGCCCCACGGCCAGGGCGATCATCACCACACCGAAGGCTCCGATCCCCAGCCCGACCCAGTACGCCTGATCGCTGGCAATCCCCTGCATACCGACGTAGGCCGCCAGGTAGAGCAGCCCGAGGGCGAGCAGCACCACCCCGTGGCCGATCATGAACGATTCGCTGACCAGCCCGCCAACCAGCCCGAGCACGGCACACGCCCCCCCGATAACACCGAGGGTGTTCAGGACGAGGCGGCGCAGGGCTGCGTCCGTCTCGTTGCGGACAAACGAGAGCAGAAAGCCGAGCGCGAGCAGGAGGCTGGGGGCGCCGTACTGCAGGAACGTCTGGCCGCCGAGTCCGCCGACCTCGCCCGGGAGGAGGCGAAACAGCACGCCCAGGGCCAGCAACAGCACGCCGACGAGGCCGTACAGTCGGCGGTACTGCAGATCCTTCTCGTTGAAGGCGTGGTAGAGCAGGCCGCCCACGCCGACGACGGCCAGGAGGACGCCCCATGCCGGGGTGATCAGGTAGCCCCGCCCCCACCAGGCGAACAGCAGGGATGCGACACCGAGCGTCAGCGGGAACAGCGAGGCCAGGGCGATGACGCGCCCGGTGGCCGGCTCCTCGGGGCGCATGACCGAGGGAGCGCGTTCGCCCATCCCCTGCCAGCCGCCCCCGCCGGCCGGTTCGTCCTCGCGCCGCGACTTGATGGCTCGGCTCGACCTCGACATACGTCTCACTCCTCGGTGCCCGGGGCCGCCCCCGCACCTGGCAATGACTTGTACCGCAGCGCCCAGAACTTGCTTCGTGCCGCTGGCGGCCTGGCGAGCGACCACGCGCCAGACCGCCAGCGGCACGAAGCAAGTTCTGGGCACTTCCGGATTACGCCCTCACTCCCTGGAGACGGGAGCCTGGCCGGCCCTGTCCTGCACCGCCTCGCTGACGCCCGCCTTGAGCGGAGCGGCGCCTTCGAGGGGGTTCCGCTCGCGCAGGATCTCGAAGAACGCTTCCTCCAGGGTGCGCCGCTGGATCTCCAACCGCCGCAGTCCCCAGCCCTTCTCGGCCACCTTGTGGGCCATCGTCTCGCGCAGGTCGCGAGCATCCTGGGTCCGGACGTCGAAGCGGCTCACCCCGTCGGCCAGGGCGCGCACCGTGACGCCGACCACGCCGTCGGTGTTGCGCAGAGCGTTGGCGACCTGCTCGGACGGGCCGCGCACCTCCAGGACGGTGACGGCCTGCTTCTCCAGGTCGGCGAGGCTGCGGCTGACTCCGGCCCGGCCGGCGTTGATGATGATGACGCGCTCGCAGATCGCCTCGACCTCGGCCAGGATGTGGGTCGAGAGGAGGATGGTGTGGCTGTCCCCCAGTTCCTGGATCAGGGCCAGCGTCTCGCGGATCTGCACCGGGTCCAGACCGGCGGTCGGCTCGTCGAGAATCAGGATGGGCGGGTCGTGGATCATCGCGTCGGCCAGCCCGACGCGCTGCCGGTAGCCCTTCGACAGCGTCCCGTTCAAGCGCCGCCGCACCTCGCGCACGCGGCAGCGGTCCATGCAGTAGTCGATGCGGCCGACGCGCTCCTTGCGGTCCACGCCCTTGAGCTTGGCCCGGTAGTTGAGGTATTCCTCGACGCGCATCTCGGGGTACAGCGGGACGCTCTCGGGCAGGTAGCCGATGTTCCGGCGGACGTCGTAGGACTGTGTCATCACGTCGTAGCCGGCGACCTTCGCGATCCCGCTGGTCGCCGGCAGGTAGCTAGTGAGGATGCGCATGGTGGTCGTCTTGCCGGCCCCGTTAGGGCCGAGGAAGCCGACGACCTCGCCGCGCTCCACCTCGAAGGAGACGCCGTCAATGGCCATCACCGGGCCGAAGTACTTGGTGAGATTGTGGACGCTGATCATGGGTCGTCCTGGGGGCTCACGGGCGGTGCCCCGATAGTGTGGGCACTGGTCCCCACCCCATGTTCGGAATGAACAGAAAACTCCTTGTACATCCTTCAAGTTATTACGATCCCCACGCCCGGCAAGTTCGGACGGCGCAACGTTACCCAAAGCCCACGAGACGCCACCCGTGGGCTTGAACACCCCTGGCCTCTCATCACCTTGGGAGGTACACCTCCACCAGGGCCGGCTCTCCCAGGTCGAGCGCCTCGCGCAGCGCCGTCTCGAACGCCTCACTCGACTCCACCCGCCAGGAGCGCACGCCGAACGCCTGGGCGAACAGGCCGAAGTCGGGGTTGCGCAGGTCCACACCGAGGTGGCGGCCCTCGTAGCGGCGCTGCTGGATGGCCTTGATCAGCGTCAGGCTGCCGTCGTTGATGACCACGACGACGACGGGCAGTTTCTCCTGTACCGCCGTGGCGAGTTCCATGCCGCACATCTGGAAGCAGCCATCCCCCTCGACCGCCACCACCGCCCGGTCGGGGAACGCCGCCTTCGCCCCAAGCGCGGCCGGCAGGCCGTGGCCCATCGCCACGAACCCGGCCGGGTGGAGGAAGGAACGCGGCTCGTACACCGGGAAGTCCGCCAGCAGCAGGTAGCCGAGGCGAGTGATGTCGGCGGCGAGGATGCCGTCGCGCGGCAGCGCCCGCCGCAGCGGACCGATCAGGTCGAGTCCGTCCAGGCGAGGCGGGTCGCGCTGCGGCTGCGGCGCCGCCCACGGCGCCCGCTGCTCCTGGGGAAGCGCTTCGAGCAGGGACCGCAAAGTCAGGGCGGCGTCGGCGCAGATGCCCACCGCGACCGGGTAGTGGCGGCCGATCTCGACGGGATCGATGTCGATCTGGGCGAGGGAGGGCGGTGGGCGGAGGATCCAGCTGGCGCTGCTGGTCTGCGAAAAGCGGCAGCCGACGGCGAGCAGGCCGTCGGCCGCGGCGAACAGCGGCGACAGGTACGGCCCCATGTCGGTCAGGTCGGAGGTCGCCCGCGACCACGGCAGACCGACCGCGAGCGGGTGGTCGGACCGGAGCGCGCCCTTGCCCATGAAGGTATGGAAGACGGGCGCGCCCAGCCGGTCCGCCAGCTCCGCCAGCCACGGGCCGGCGCCGGCACTGACGACTCCGCCGCCGGCCATCAGCAGCGGCCGCTTCCAGGTGCTGACCACGCGAGCGAGTTCCTCGATGTCGCGCCAGGCCGGCGTCTCGGGGTGCGGCGGTTCCGGGAGGGGCGGCAGCGTTGGTCCGGGATAGTCCTGGCGCTGCACGTCGAGAGGGATTTCCAGCAGCGCCGGGCCGGGGCGCCCGGTCGTCAGCGATAGAAAGCACTCGTCGAGTTCCGCGACGACCGCTGCCGGCTCCAGGGCGCAGGCGCGGTATTTCGTGAGCGTGCGGCAGGCGTCGAGCTGGTCGTTCTCGTGGTAGGCGCCGGTGCGGAGGCCGCGGTACGACGTGGCGATCTGTCCGCTGAGGAGGAGGACCGGCACCGAGTCGGTGAAGGCGGTTGCGAGGGGTGTCGCGGCGTTGTAGACGCCCGGCCCGCACACCGCGAGGCAAACGCCCGGCCGTCCCGTCGCCCGGGCGTAGCCGTCCGCCATGAACGCGGCCGCCTGCTCGTCGCGGGCGAGGATGTGGCGGATGGAGCCGGCGCGGGCCAGGGCGTCGTAGAACGGCGTCAGCTGGCCGCCGGGATAGCCGAACAGGACGCGCACGCCGTGGTCGCGCAGGCGGCGCACGAGAGCGTCGGCGCCCGTCATCGCGTGGGGTTCGGGCATGCTCGCACCTCGACTGTGACACAACGATGAACCTGACCAACCCGGAGCGCCAGCGCCGGACGCTGCAAAGCGTCCGGCGCTGGCGCTCCGGGCTGGTAGGGCAGCTTCCTTATCGCAGGTACTTTTCCGGGATCTTCTCGATCGGCCGGATGGCGATGTTGCGGTAGAACACCTCCGCACCCTCGGACTGGAGCTGAAGCTTGCCGCGCGTCAGCGGGACTTCCTTGGCGCCAACCTTCTGGCGCGAGCCGGTAAGGACCATGACGGTCTTGCCGTTGACGACGTGAACGCTGGTCGGGCCGACGGTGAGCAGTTCAATGGTGTTCCACTGGCCGGTCGGCTTCTCGTTGTCGGGGCTCTTGACAATGCGGCCGCCAACCCCCTTGCTCGGCACGGTGAACTTTTCACCGCCCTTCTTGTAGATGATCGGCCCCTTGCCGCCCTTGCGCTCCCCCTCGACGTCCACGATGGCGCCGGCAACGCTGTAATAATCGCCGCAGTCCTTCTCCTGGATCTGGCACTCCTGAGAGCGCATCCAGAAGGTGCCCTGCGCGCCCTGCGGACCGACACAGTGGTACAGCAGGCCGCTGTCGCGCACTGCCTTCTCGCGTGGCGGCCACTTCTTCTCGCCCCACTTGAACTCAAGTTTCAGGTGGTAGTTCTCGTGCTCGTCCTTGCTGGTGAGCGCCCCGAACGTCTCGCCCGAGATGCGGATGGCTGGCTTACCGTCCGCCATCACCACCGTGTAGACGTGGTTCGGATCCTTGTTGAGGCCGACCGACTCTTTGCCCTTGTTCGGGCGGCCGAGCCAGGTGTCCCAGCCGGACAGATCCTTGCCGTTGAACAACGAGGTCCAGCCGGCCGCCGTCTTGCCCTGGCCGTGCGCAGCGGGCAGCGCCAGCGCCCCGGCCGCGGCCAGTGCCCCCAGCAATCCACCCAGCATCAATCCGTGGTGTCGTCGCATAAGTAGATCCTTGTCTTCAAAGCCCACGGGCTGCGGCCCGTGGGCGAAATCCCCGGAACATGGCCCACGGACCGCAGCCCGTGGGCTTTATCTGACTGCTGACCGCTGACTGCCTGCCCCTACTCCTTCGTCCTGACCTGCTCGAACACGAACACGCCCTTCTTGTTGGAGATGACGATGTCGAGCAGGCCGTCGCCGTTGAGATCGGGCATCGCGAACTGGGTGCCGACACCGCTGTCGTCGTCGATCCGTATCGGCGTGAAGCGGATCATGCCGTCAGGTCCGCGGCGGGCCTTGAACCAGTAGAGGAACGCCGGGTCGGCCGACCCCGGCTCGCCGCGCGACCCGTGCGACCACCAGCGCCGGCCGGTGACCAGATCCTTCAGCCCGTCGCCGTCGAGGTCCACGCAGTGCATCGCGTGCGTCTCCGACATCAGGTAGAATCGGTCGCCCTTGCCGAGCACCAGCACCACCGCTGGCTCGCCCTTGCCGTCCTTTCCGACCGCGATCCCCACCTCGGTCCAGCGGTTGAGCGGGTCCGGGATTCGGGTGGCGAGTTCCTTCGCCGCCTCGGCGGCAGCGCTGCCCGCCGCCTTCTGGGTAAGGACATGCACCTTGCCCTTGTAGCCGGCCTTCGCGGCCAGAGCGTCGGCCTGCTTCGGGTCGGCGTTCCCTCCCTGCACGAGCTGACGCGCCAGTTTGGAGAGAGTCGCGTCCACCTTGAGCGGCGCTGTGTTTTTGCTCTCGCGGTACTTGTTCAGCGCCAGGCGCAGCGCGTCCTCCTCCCTGGACAGCTGGATGCCCTTGGCGGGGACCGCCCATGCCTTCGGCATCGGGAACAGGTCGCCGCGGACGAAGGCGTCCTTGCCGTCCGGGCCACGCTGCTGGTGCCACCACAGGCCGTACTTGTGGGCCGAACTGCTGATCGCGTCCATCTTGCCGTCGCCGTCCACGTCGTAGGCGAACATGTCGGCGGCTGCCTCACCGAGGTTGGCCGGGTGGAACTGCCACGGCTTGCCGTCGTCCTTCGCCGGCTGCTCCCACCAGCCGCCGGTGCAGATCACGTCGAGCCGGCCGTCACGGTTCATGTCGCCGACGCCCAGTCCGTGGCTGAACCGGAACGTCCCCGGCACCGGCGGCTTGCCGGGCACGCTCGGCGGGCTGATCGGGTGCATCTCCCACGGTTTGGTCGGATCCTTGCCCGGCCGGAACCAGGCCATCTGCCCCTGGTTGTCGGTCGGCTGGATGGTGACTTTCCCGTCCTTGCCCTTCACCTTCTTCGCAAGCGGCTGCCACCCCATGATGAGGACGCGCTGGCCGGTCCCGAACAGATCGGCGAATTGCGGCGTCTCGTTACAGCAGCTGTGCCACAGTTGGTGCTCCTTCCACGGGCCGGACTTCCCCTTCGGGTTCTCGTACCAGTAGATCGCCTTGCCGGGGAACGGCAGGACGATCAGGTCGGGCCAGCCGTCGCCGTTGAAATCGTCGGCGAAGCAACCGAAACTCTCGCTGTAGACCTGCGGGTTGAATTTGCGATCCTTGCGGATGACATGCATCTTCCAGGCGGGCGCCTCGTACCACACGTCGCCAGCGAGGATGTCGAGCTTGCCGTCCTTGTTGACGTCGGCGACGGCAACGCCCTCGGAGCGGAACGAGGGATCCACCACCGTCTTCTTCCAGGTGATCTTCCCGCCCTTCGCCGGTTGCCGGGCGGCGCCGTCCGCCAGGGTCGCCGGCAGCGCCAGCGCCGGGGGCAGCAGGGTCACGAGCAGCCAGGTGCGCCATCTCATCGGTTGCCTCGTTCGCAGAAGCCCGGTGTCGCCGGTCTCGACCGCTGGAGCCGACAGCACGCGGTGTGTCTCAGCCGGAACGCCGGGCATCGGGAGAGGAGGGTGCCGCTACAACCCCGACGAGCCCCGGGGCTGACGGGACCGTGGCATCCCGCGTTTTTTGCCCGCCGCGTCGGACCGGCGTAGAATTCCCCTGGAGGAACGCATTTCCTCAAGTTTCCACGGTCGGTGCCTGCGCCGCGTCCCGGTTTGGGACATAGTATTGAGCGAGGGGAACCATGAGCAAACAGCTAATGGAAATCGTTTTACCGCGCCTGGCCCGACCGCTGTACCGCCAGCTCGAGCTATACCGTACCGGCGAGCTGAACGAGAAGCAGTTCACGCGGAAATTCGAGGCTCTGTTGCGGCGGCAGCACTCGTGGCTGGCCCAGCGCGGCATTCCCGACGCTCGGGCCGCGCTCGCCATCCATGCCGCGGTACTGGTGCTCAGCCTGCCCGGACTCCGCGCCGAGGCGGCCGAGCAGAACCTGCCGCTGGAGGTCATCGAGGCGCGCGCCATCCGCGAGGCCGCGACCGACCTCTCCCGCAACTACGGCAAGAATTGCGCGCGGTCAGCCGACATCATCGCCGGAATCATCGCCCGCTACGGGGAATGACGCCCAAACGAGACGGTTGGACAGTTAGTCTTGTTTCTTGCCGCTTGCCGCTTCGCGCCGGGCGCTCGAACCTGGCCGCGAAGCCGCAAGCGGCAGGGCACACCCGTTAGCCGGCCGAGGCATCCCGGGCGAGCAGTTCGTTGATGCGCTGGGCGAATGCCTGCGGGTTGGGCAGCTTCGACCCCTCCGCAACCAGCGCCTGGTCATAAAGCAGCCGGGCGTAGGTTTCGAGCCGGCCGTCGCCGCCCTTGCCCGCCAGCTGCTGCATCGCCCGGATGGCCGGGTTATCCGGGTTGAGTTCGAGAACCTTCTTCGTCGGCGGCAGTTCCGCCCCGCGTCCGAGCCGCTGCATCAGCCGCTCCATGTGGGCGCTCATCTCACCCTCGTCCACCACGAGGCACGCGGCGCTCTCCTTCAGCCGGGCCGTCAACCGCACGTCCTTCACCTCCGGCAACTTCGCCTTGACCAGGTCGAGCAGCGGCTGAAACTCCTGCCGCCGGCCCTCGGGCACCTCGGCCCCCTTCAGCTCGGTGCGGTCAGCCCCCTTGAGCTTCTTGCCCTTGTACTCCCCCAGCGCGTTGACGACGAACTCATCGACCGGGTCGGACAGCAGCAGCACCTCCTGGCCGGCGGCGCGGAAGCTCTCCAGGTACGGCGAGTGTTCGAGTTGCTCGCGCGTCTCGCCGATCAGGTAGTAGATCTCCTCCTGTCCGACCGGCATGCGTTCGACGTACTCGTCCAGCGTCGTGAACTGGCCGCCCTCGGTTTTCGTGGACTCGAACAGCAGCACGCCGGCCAACCGCTCGCGGTTCTCCCAGTCCTGGCCGACGCCCTCCTTGAGGATCGGCCCCAGCTCCTTGAAGAAGGCGACGTACTCGGCGCGCTCCTTGCGCTTCCACTCGTCGAGGGTGCCGATGACCTTGTTGACCAGGTTCGACTTGATCTTCTCCAGCGGCGCGCTCTGTTGCAGCAGTTCGCGCGACACGTTCAGCGGCAGGTCGGGCGAATCGACGACGCCCTTGACGAAGCGCAGGTACGTCGGCAGCAGCGCCTCGCAGTCATCCATGATGAAGATGCGCTGGATGTACAGGTGCAGCCCCTTGCGCTTGTCCGACCAGTACATCAGGTCGAACGTCCGGTGCTTCGGCAGGTACATCAGCGCCCGGAACTCGATCGCTCCCTCGGCCGTGTAGTGAATGACCCGCGCCGGCTCCTCGGTGTCGTGCGCGACGTGCTTGTAGAACTCGTTGTACTCGTCCGCCGTGATCTCGTTCTTGTTGCGCAGCCACAGCGCCTTGCGCGAGTTGAGCGTCTCCTCGACCTTCTCCCCGTCCTTCTCGGCGTCCATGACGATCGGGTGCTCGACGAAGTCGGAGTATTTCTTGACGAGCTGCCGGATGCGCCACGGGTCGAGAAACTCCTTGCTGTCGTCGCGCAGGTGCAGGATCACGTCGGTGCCGCGAGTGGCGCGCTCGGCCACCTCGACGCTGAACTCGCCCTGGCCGTCCGACTCCCAGCGGACCGCCTCCTCCTTCGGGGCGCCGGCGGCGCGCGAGACGACGGTCACCCGGTCGGCGACCATGAACGACGAGTAGAACCCGACGCCAAACTGGCCGATCAGCTCGGGCCGGTCCTTCGCGTCCGCCTGCTTGAGTGTCTCCAGGAAGGCGCGGGTGCCGGACCGGGCAATGGTGCCGAGGTTCTCGACGACCAGCGCCTTCGACATGCCGATGCCGTTGTCGGAGATGGTCAGCGTGCCCTTCTCCGCGTCCGGGGTGATCCTGATCTTCCAGTCGGTGCCACCCTCCGCCAACTCGGGGCGCGTGAGCGACTCGAAACGGAGGGTGTCGATGGCGTCACTGGCGTTGCTGAGCAGCTCGCGCAGGAAGATGTCCTTGTGCGAGTAGAGCGAGTGAACGATGAGATGCAGGAGTTGCTTCAGCTCGGTGCGGAACGGCAACGTTTCGGTACTCATGGCATGAAACCTCCCATGCGAATATCCTTCCACCCCCGCGCCTGTGGAGAGATCGTTCGTGTCCGCAGCGTAGGCGAGGGAGGAGACGCCTCCCTCGCCTACGCTTCGGGCGCGGATGGTTCGGTGATGAGGCGGGGGTTTCGCCCGGTGGAGTGAGGTCACTCTTTATCATAGCCGACCGGCAGCGGCCTGTCCGCGGTGGCAGGGGCTTCCTGACGTGGTTCCGTGGTGTGAGGCGTGGGGCGGGCGAGCGGCGTCGAGCCGGCCTTCACCCCGCCGCCGCGGACGAGCGCCACGCCCGCGAGGATGACGGCGATGCCGCCCGCCAACCACACCGTCATCTCCTCGCCGTCGGCCCAGCCGATGAGGACGGCAACCGCCGGGTTGACGTAGGCGTAGGTGCTGACCTTGGCGGCCGAGACGTGGCCGAGGAGCCAGTTGTAGGCGACGAAGCCGACCAGTGAGCCGACGACGAGCAGGTACACAAACGAGCCGACGGCCCCGACGGTCACCTGTTCGGGCAGGCGGCTCGCCTCGCCGCTGACCAGGCCGAGCAGCGTCAGGCAGCCGCCGCCGATCGCCATCTGATACCCGGCGGCAGTCAGGTGAGATCCCTCCAGCCGGTGATGGCGCATCACGAGCGAGCCGCACGCCCACGACAGGGCCGACCCGAGCACGAGCAACGGCCCGACGTCGCGCACGAAATCCGCGGGGTCGCCCAGCTTCGGCCCGAGCAGGAGCAGCACCCCAGCCAGGCCAACCACCAGCCCCAGCCAGCCGCGCCCGCTCAGGCGTTCGCCCCCCGGCCAGAGCACGGTCAGCAGCCCGATCCAGAGCGGCGTGGTCGCGGCGAGAACGGCGGCGACGCCGCTCGGAACGGTCTTCTCCGCGGCGGTGATCAGGCCGTTCCCGCCGACGAACAGGATGCACCCGGTCACGGCCACCGTGGCGACCTCGCGGCGGGCCAGCCGGAGCGACTGCCCGCGCGCGGCGAGGTAGCCGAGCAGGAGCAGTCCTGCCAGGCCGACGCGGGCGCCGCCGAACAGCGCTGGCGGCAGGTGCTCGTCCTTGACGCCGCGCTTGATGGCGAGGTACGTGGTGCCCCACGACGTATAAATGATGGCAAACGCGAAGACGATGGTCCAGGTCGTGGGGCGGGCGGGGTGCTTGGCAGGTGTGTTGGGGTCGCTCATCCGTCGGCGGGGCCTGGGTCGGTGGGTCGGGGCTGAAACGGTCATTATAGAGGAGGCGGCGCGGAAACCTAATGCAGGTTCCAGGGGGAGGGCGTGCCGGGTTGGTCCGACGGTAACCACACCGGCCAGCCTCCTGAGTACACGCCGGGCCGCTACAATGGCGCGCATGGGCAAGCGACGGTACATCGAGCGGGAATTCGGCGTCCCCATCGCCGGGGAGATCCTCGAACCGGACCAGTGGACGCAGACCGCGCTGAAGCGTCTGCCGGTGGACGGCCCGCTCGACTGGCAGCAACTGTTCGGCCGGCAGGCTCCGGTGGTGCTGGATCTCGGGTGCGGCAACGGCCGGTTCCTGCTCGGCAGCGCGGTGTGGCGGCCTGATCGCGATCACGTCGGCATCGACGCCCTGCCGGTGGTGATCCGCTACGCCACGCGCCGGGGGAACCAGCGCGGCCTGCGCAACCTCCGGTTTGCGGTCGCCGGCGCCCACCCATTCCTGGAACGCCACGTCGCGCCCGGATCGGTGCGCGAGATCCACTGCTACCACCCCCAGCCGTACTGCGACCCGGCGCAGGCCTCCCGCCGGCTCATCGCGCCGGCCTTCCTGACCCTCGTCCACCGCGCGCTCGAACCTGGCGGCCAGTTCTTCCTGCAAACGGACAACCCCGGTTACTGGAATTACATGCAGGCGGTCGTGCCGGTGTTCTTCACCTTCCACGAGCAGGCCAGGCCGTGGCCGGACGCGCCGAAGGGGCGGACCCGGCGCGAGATCATCGCGCTGCGGCGCGGCCTGCCGGTGTTTCGCGGGTGGGGGGAGCGGCGCGAGGAACTGAGCGAGGCAGAGGCGCTACGGCTGGCGGAGGCGCTGCCGTCGCCGGTCTTCGACGCCGACGAGGGGTTGCGCGAGCTGGATCGATTGGAGAGAGAAGACGGGTGAGGAACCACGGGGCATAACCCGTTGCCTCCGGGCGCGACGGATCATGAGCCGGCAGCGCTCTGGCGCTCCAGCTCCTTTTCGAGGTCGGGAAGGTGGCGCAGTTGCTGGTCGCGCTGGCCGCGACGGAGTTCGTAGATACCCGGCGGATCGAGGCTCTCGCCGTGGGTCAGATGGCAGGTTTTGTGCTTGGGTCGGCTGCGTGCGAACCACTCGGCCAGGCACTGCTGGCACGTGAGGGCGTAGGTCTTCAGTTCCTCCGTCACTCCGTCGCTCCAGCGCGACGCGATCTTGCAGACCGCCGGACGGCCGCAGCCCCTGGTGTAACACAGGATGGGGTAAGGCGGCATCGGCATGGTCGGCGACGGGCGGTGGCTGAAGAGCCCACGAGTCGCGTCCCGTGGGTGAATGCTCCAATGCTTTCCCACGGGACGCGACCCGTGGGCTTTCCCGTTCAGTTCCCCCCCCAGCAGCCACCCCTCAGTCGGTGGCGTACGGAACCTCGTCGCCGTTGATGAAGGCGAGAGCGTTGACGGCCGCTTTCTGCTCGGCTTCCTTCTTGGTGCGGCCCCAGGCAGCAGGGTAGCGGCGGCCGCCGATGACGGCCGCGACCTTGAAGCACTTGCTATGGTCCGGACCCTTCTCGTCGAGCAGATCGTACTGCGGGGTGGCGCCGAACTTGCGCTGGCCGACCTGCTGCAGCTGCGACTTGTAGTTCGTCCCGCTGCTGCCGCCCGCGACGTGCTCGATCTCCGGCCCGATGTACCTCAGGATGAACGCCTTGGCCGGCTCCAGTCCGCCGTCGAGGTACATCGCCCCGACCAGCGACTCGAACACGTCCGCCATCAGGTTGGACGGGACGACACTGTGCAGGTGCATCCCCTTGCCCATGAAGATGAAGTCGTCCAGCCCGAGCAGGCGGCTGATGCGGGCGCAGATACGGCGGCTGACGACGACCGACTTGATCTTCGTCAGGTCGCCTTCCTGGTAGTCGGGGAAGCGGAGGAAGAGTTGTTCGCAGGTGACCAGGCCGAGGACCGCGTCGCCGAGAAATTCCAGCCGCTCGTTCGAGGCGCCGCGCGTCTCGGCGCCGGAGGTGTGGGTCAGTGCGGCGCGAAGCAGGTCCGGTTGACGAAACTGATAACCGATCGCCTCCTGGCATTCCTCGAGGATCTCGGTCTCGCGCTGTGTGGTCAGTTCCTGCGGCATCGTCTGCGTACGGCTATCGTTAAGGGTATGCTTACCCTGACGTTAACATCCGCCCTCCCGCTTGTCAACGCCGCAGTTTTCCCGGTCTTCCTGTCCGCGCGTCCATCTTCTCCTGTCCCGCCGGCAGCCGTCACCCCATCACGCCGTAAGCGTAAGGCGTCTTGACCGGATCGTTCTCGTCGAACCGCGCCAGCCGGAGCGGGGCGATGTCGAGCGTCTTCGCCCCGCCGTCGAGGATGAGTTCGGCCATCAACTGGCCGACGACCGGCGCCATCTTGAACCCGTGGCCGCTGAACCCAACGGCGCCATAGCCGCCCTCGAACCCGGGCAGACGATCGAGGACCGGGTGCCAGTCGGGCGTGATGCCGTACAGCGCCCCGTACCCGCCGCGGCCGTAGCTCCGGTGCATGGCCGGGTAGCGCCGGCTGAGCCGCTGTCGCACCCCAGGCAGCCAGTCGCCGTCGGCCGCCTCGTTGTAGTGGTCCGGATCGACCGGGCTGTTCAGTTCCTCCCCCGCCAGGCTGCCGGCGTGGATCGTGTCGCCGTGGGTCGGCTTGAAGTACACGCCCTGCACGAAGTCGCCGTAGACGCACCCGCGGCGGCCGAAGTCCGGCGGCCGGCGGTACAGGGCGACCTGGGTACGGCACGCCTGCACCGGCAGGCGCAGCCCGACCCCGCGCCCGAGCTGCGCCGCCCACGGCCCGGTCGCGAGGATGACGCATCGGCTGGCGTAGCGGCCCTCGTTCGTGTCCACCCCGGCGACCTTGTCGCCCTCGGTGACGACGTGCTTGACCTCGACACCCAGCCGGATGTCGGCCCCCTCACGGCGGGCCGCCTCGGCGAACGACGCGACCACCTGGACGGCCTCGACGTACCCGGCCTCGGCCTCGAACGCGGCCACCTCGTCCTCGGCCAGGCGGGCGTTGGGGTCGATGTCGGCGAGCACCTGGCCGGTGACGAGGCGGACGTCGATGCCCAACTCACGCTGCATGGCGATGTTCGTCTCCAGCCCGGCCCGGTCGCGCTCGTTGACGACCAGCACCATGCCGGTGCGGGTGAAGACCGGCGGCCCGCCGACCGCATCCTCGAAGTGCTCGAAGACGCGCAGGCTGTGCCGGGCCATGCTCGCCGTCAGGCGGTTGGAGTAGTGCTGGCGAATGATGGCGCCCGACTTGCCGCTGGACCCGGCGCCGAGGAACGCCTTCTCCAGCAGGACCACGCGCCCGGCGCGGCGGCGCGCCAGGGCCAGGGCAATGCTGGTGCCAATCACGCCCCCGCCGACGATGAGGAAGTCACAGCTGACGGCCATGAGGGAACTCCTTGCGCCTGCCAGAGATGGCCCGGTCAGAACGGTTCCCATGATAGCCCATGCCGCCGGGGTGACAAGCCGGCCGTCACCTCGGCGGCAAACGAAGGTGCCCCGGGTTCTTCACGAGAGAGGGAAGGGGCTGATTTTCCCGGTTTCCTCCTTGTGTCCACCGGCCGACTGCTGATATACTTCATTTATCCACGCCAGTGGAGCCCCCGCAGGGCGCCGTCACTCCGGCCCCTCATTTCGATCCCGCCTGTGCCGCTCGTCGGCAGGAGTCCCCTCCATGTTTGGTTTCGGCGTCCCCGAATTACTCGTCGTTCTCGGTATCGGTCTGCTCCTCTTTGGCAGCAAACTGCCCACGCTGGCCCGCGCACTCGGCCGGTCGGTGACGGAGTTCAAGCAGGGTGTCAATAGCGTGACGGACGACCTCAACGGCACGCTGAAGGGTTGAGCGCCCCCGCGTTGTGAACGGCCTGGCCCGGCGCCTGGGGCGTGCCGGGAGGCGGCCTGATTTCTCCTTGTTTTCCCCGCGTGCGTCCCAGTATACTGACAGAGGTCAGACCCTCCGACCCCGGCTGCGTTCTCCGTTTGCTTCCTCGTTGCGGGCGGCTCACGAGAGGGGGTCGAGCTTACCATGACCAGCAACCAGAACGAGAACACTCCCATGACGTTGTTCAGCTTTTTCAACCTTGGCGCCCCGGAAATCATCGTCCTGCTCGTTATCGGCGTACTGTTGTTCGGGCGCCGACTGCCGGAGGTAGGGCGGTATCTCGGCAAGGGAATTGTCGAGTTCAAGAAGGGCGTCAAGGGCCTCGAGGACGAGGTGGACACCGGGGGCACGGCCTCCCGCAGCGAACCCGTCCAGGACCAGATTCGGGCGCCGCAGCGGATCGCCGCCAGCGCCCCGAAGTTCGAGGACAACGCCGCCAACGCGACCACCAACCCGGCCCCGAACATCAGCACGCCCCCGCGTGCGTGAAGCCGGTTGGGAGGCAGGTTTTTCGGGGCGCCGGCTATTTGACCGGCGCCCTTCCGTTCCTAGAATGCAGGACAGTGGTCGATTCGCAGGGCGCTTAGCTCAGTTGGTTAGAGCGCATGGATCACACCCATGAGGTCGGGGGTTCGAGTCCCTCAGCGCCCACTGCCAGGAGCCGTTGACAGCAATTGTCAGCGGCTCTTTTCTTTTGTCAGAACCTGCCGCAACCGTTGCCGGTAAAGCCCACGGGACGCCACCCGTGGGCTTTCAACGAGAGATACGAAGAGGAATCCTCTCTACCAACAAAAAAAATGAAAAGCGAATTAACATTCTTGACATTGTTACTTCATTAATCTATCATCAACCCCTAACACTCACATTCCCCTACGTTCCACGTAAGCGCATACGGTGTAACTCTCCCGGTGCCTTGAGCCGGAGAAGGTGCGCCCTGTGACCTCGCCCAGCTGCTTCGTGGTGGCCGTGTCATCTTTTTCTTTCTCGGAAGGAGTGCGCACATGAGACAGGGGGTTCGTCCCAATCGAGAGGGGTTCACACTGATCGAACTGTTGGTGGTGATCGCCATCATCGCCATCCTCATCGGCCTTTTGCTCCCAGCCGTCCAGAAGGTGCGGGATGCCGCCGACCGCGCTACCTGTCAGAACAACCTCAAACAGATCGGGATCGCGCTGCACGCCTACCACGACGCGCTGAAGTACCTCCCACCCGGCGCGGCCGCCGATCAGCCGCCATTCGGGACCAGTGCCGGCGCCTGGGGTAGTTCCTGGCGGGTGTACATCCTGCCGTACGTCGAACAGGCCAACGTCTACAAGCGGTGGCGGCTCAGCGGGGGGTCGGGCTGGGGTGGCAGTAACACGAGCAACAACTACCTCGTCGCCAGGGATCTCAAGATCTCCGTCTATCGCTGCCCGTCCTCGCCTCTGCCCGAGTATTGCCGGTCCCAGCAAAACAACAACAATCGGGTGCAGGCGTCGAGTTACGTGGGCATCGCCGGGGCGATCAGCGGCCTGATCCCCGGATACGTGGAGAGCCGCATCTGGCTCCCCAGTAACTGTGGCGGCGGCTGCTGCTGCGGCGGCCACCAGAGCGGCGGGGGCGTCCTGTTCACCAACAGCAAACTCCGCCTCCCCAACATCAGCGACGGCACCAGCAACACCATCGCTGTCTCGGAGCAGTCGGACTGGCTCGAAACGACCAACGGCACCAAGGTTGCCTGGGGTGCGACCGACAACCACGGCTGGTACATCGGCGGCAACACCACCTCCACCTCGATCGGCGGGACGGGACGGGGCGACCGGCGCAGCTTCGGACACCAAACGATCCGCTACCCGATCAACAGAAAGACGGGCTGGCCGAACGGCGGCGACTGCTACAACATGGGGGTCTGCGCGAATTCGAGCACGAACGCGCCGCTGAACTCCCCGCACACCGGGGGTGTCAATGCGGTGTTCGCCGACGGGTCGGTGCGCTTCCTCACCGACACGCTGGCCCTCCCCACCCTCGCTCAGCTTGCGACCCGGGACGACGGCAGGCCGCTGCCGAGCATCGATTGACCTGATGGAGGTTCGAGGAGGATGGTGGGGAGTTGGGTTTCATAAAGCCCACGGGTGGCGTCCCGTGGGGAGGGCACCGGGGGCTTGACTCACGGGACGCCACCCGTGGGCTCTGAGAGCCCCCTTGCGCATCATCCTCCTCGAACCTGCCTATCGCGCAGCGCGGGAAGCGCTGCGCCGCTGCTGATTTGGGAATCACCCCTCGACCTACCCCCTTCCAGGAGTTTCCCATGCTGCGTTGGTTCGGCCTGTGTACCCTCCTGCCCGCCATCCTGATTACCGTCGGTTGCTCCAGTTCCGGGGAACAGCCGGTCACGGTGAGCGGGACGGTCCACCTCGACGGCAAACCCCTTCCCGAGGGGACGATCGCCTTCGTCGGCGAACCGGGAACGTCGCCAGACGTGCTCTCGATCAAGAACGGGGTCTTTGAGGGGTCGGCGTTTGTCGGGAAGAAGAAGGTCGAGATCTCCGCCTACCGCGCCGTCAAGGCGTCCCCGACCGCGACCGACACGTCGCCGCAGGAAAACTACATCCCGGCCCGCTTCAACGCGGAGAGCTTCCTCAAGGCCGAGATCACCACAGCGGGCGTGAAGCCGAACAAGTTTGACGTGAGCGTGAAATGACGGGACGCGGCCGCCAGGCTGTGGGCGCGGCTACTTCGGCCGGGGCGGTTGCTGCTTGCCGTCGGGCTGGCCCGGGGCGGGCGCCACCTTCTCCTTGTCCGATACCGACGTCTCCGGACCGTAGCTGCACACCACCCCGGAGAGGGAAATCACCAGCGTTCCGATCAGCAGGAGCACCAGCAGCAGGTATCGGCCGAACTCGTGCAGGAAACTCGTCCCCCCACCCTGTGCGGCCGGGGTCTTCCACGAAACGGGGTGCGTCGGGACGGACACGATGGACAGGCGCGTCTGGGAGGACGGCGACAGCTGGGTGTAGGTCGCCCGGCCCGGCAGGACGAGAAAGTGGCTGCACGCCGGACAGCGGACCCGCGTACCGGCGAACTGCCGGCGCGCGTGCAGCGTCCGTCCGCACGCGCAGCGGGCGGTGATCATTCCCTCGCTGGGCTGCACCGGCGCCGGCGGCGCCGCGGGAGGGGCCGGGACGGGCTGCAGCGCCCGCCCATGGACGACCGCCGGGGCGACCGGGGCGACCGGAGCGACCGGAGCGGGGGCCGGCCAGGCAGCCGGCGCGGCCGGGGGCTGGTGCTCGTTGATGCCCCGTGGCGGCACGATCGCGGCCGGCGGAGCGGAGGGGACGGCGCCCGCCGGCCGCTCGCGGATCCCTTCCAGGGCCGTGAGCAACTCGCCGGCGCTGTGATAGCGGTCTTCCGGATCCTTCGCCAGCATGCGGAGGATCGTCTGCGCCAGCGCCTCCGGCATGGTACACTGGAACTCGCGCGGCGAGGGCGGCTGCGTCTGCACGATCTGGCGGATCAGATCGCCCTGGTCCTTGCTCTCGAACGGCGGCCGCCCGGCGAGCAGGTGGTAGAGGACGGCCCCGAGGCTGTAGATGTCCCCGCGAGCGGTGACGGTGCGCCCGCCGCGAGCGCGCTCCGGCGGAACGTAGGCCATCTGGCGCAGGTCGTCCTTGAGGTCGGCCGAGGACTGCGCGTCCTTGATCGCCCGGGCGCGCCACAGTCCGCCGAGTTTCGCCTCCCGGCTACCGCGCGTGATCAGGATGCGGCCCGGCGTCAGGCCGCCGTGGACGACCTGCCGCTGGTGCAGCGCCTCCAGCGCACCGACCAGGTGGATGGCGTAGCGCAGCACCTGCTGCCAATCGATCCACCCGGTCAGGGTCGCCTGAGCGAACTGCTTCTCCAGGCTGGTCCCCTCCACGTACTCCAGTGCAGCCCAGGCGTAGTTGTCGGTTGTGCCGGTCCCGTACAGGGCCGCCAGGTTCGGGTGGCGAATGGCCTGGACCGGGACGAGCTGCTGGAAGATCTGCGTCAGAGCCGGGTTGGGCAGAAAGATCTTCAGCGCCGCGTCCCGGTTCTGTTCGGTGTCGCGGGCGCGGAACATCACCCCGGAGGCGCCCTCGGCCAGCACCTCGGTCAGGCGGTAGCGGCCGAGCGTCCGGCCGACCAGTCCCTTCAGTTCGTTGCCCAGCAGTGCGCCGAGACCCTTGCCGCCGACGGTCGGCCCCTCGTGGATATCCGGCATCTCGACGACCAGTCGGGTGTTGCCGGTCTCGCCGAGCTGGATGATCTCGCCGTCGCGCAGCTCGTGCTCGGTGATGAGCTGGTTGTTGACCAGGGTGCCGGACTGACTGGCGTTGGTGACCAGGACGCGCGCGTCGGTGACCTCGATCTGGCAGTGGTGGCGGGAAACTGTCTCGTCGCGCAGGGCCGTGAGGGTGTCCTTCGCCCGACCGATGCGGACGGTCCCGGACGCCGGCAGGTCGAATTCCTTGCCCGTGTCGGGGCCGCTGACAACGCGCAGTTTTCTGCTCATGAGCGAGGTTCCGCACAACACTTCCCGGGACGGACCGTCCATGTTCCCCGCGCCGCGAGGGGACGGCCCGTCCCGACCTGAACCGCCGGCTGCCTCGGTCACACGCAGATGACCGCGCCCAGCAGCGGGGCGTGCTTCTCCTCGAGCGCGCGCATCACCAACTCGGCCTCGGCCGCGGCGTTGCCGAGCGGTTCGTTGACGACGACGAGGACGCCGTCAACGTATGCCGCCAGGATCTCCGTGTCGATCCCCTTGGTGATCGACGGGCCGATCACGACGATGATCGTGTAGCGCTCGCACAGCGCCTCCAGCAGGTCCGCCATCGGCTCGGACGCCAGCGCGTCGGTGACCGGGTACGGCCCGCCGGCCGGGAGATAATCGACCCCCGGGATGCGCGTGTGGTACGTGAAGTCGGTGGCGTCGAACCCACTGAAGACCAGGCACTGGACCAGGCCGACCAGGCCAGCGGCGGGATCGGCGGCGGCCGTCTCACCCGGCAGGACGCCGAGGTCGCGGCCATCGACGCGGCGCTCGATCTGGGCGGCCAGGCGTTCCGGCTGCGCCTCGGCGATGCGGGCGTCGAGGATCAGCACCCGCTCGTTGCGCATCCCCAGGCACCGGCCGACCTCGCTCACCAGCTGGTCGATCCCCTTGTTGTCGTTGAGGGAGCTGACCATCACCACCTTGCCGGATTCGGGCATGGCCTGACGAACACGGAGCGCCAGCGCTCGGCACGTCTCGGGGGTGAGGCCGGCCGCCTGGCCGATGCGCCGGCCGGCGCGCGACGAGCGGGCCAGCACCGGCAGGTGCATCTTCTCCGCCAGCGTCTCGGCCCGCCAGGCAGTGGACGCCATGTCGCGGACGACCAGCAGCCCCAGGCCGATCAGCAGCGGAAGCGCGAACCCCATGACAACCCGCTTCTTGAAGTCGGAGAACGGAAAGAGGCTCGGTGTGGCGGGAGAGCTGATGATCAGCTCGGAGGCCACCTGCTCCAGACGGAGTTCCAGCTCCGCCCTCCTGGTGCGCAGGTCGGTTTCCAGTTTCTGCAGCCGCAGCACCTCCTGTTCCAGCGGTTCCCAGCCGACGATAACCGGCTGCAACTTCTGGAGCTTGTCGCGCAGGTTGTCGCGGATTGCCTCGTGGTGGGCGACGGTCGCCCTGGTGGTTTCCTGCTCGACCTGTTTGTCCGCGAGCTTGCTCTTCAGCTCGCGCAGCCGGGCGGAACTGGGGCGGAGATCCTCGAATTGCCGGGTGCGAATCGCGAGCTTCGCCTCGGACGCCTTGACCGCCCCGCGAAGGGACTGAACCTCCCGGGCCAGGTCAGCGACCACCGAGGGCAGGATGCTCGGCCGCGGCCCCTCCGAGAGGGGTTTCTTGAGCTGATGCTCCTTCTCTTTCGCCTCGAGGTTTCGCTGATTCGTCTTCAACTCCTGCTCGATCGTGATCAGCTCGATCTTGAGGGCGTCGCGCTGCTGGCGGAACGCCTGGTTCTGGTCGTCGTCCAGCTTCGCGCCGCCGGCCTTTTCCTGCCGCTGGAGTTCGGCGATGTCCCCGTGCAGTTTCCGGACCTCGGCCTGCAGCCGGAACACCTGGGACTCGGCGATACTTATCAGGTTGTCCGCGCGGGTGACGTCCGCCAGGAGTTCCGTGCGCCGGTCCTTCGGGCTGCCGGTAACCAGATGCTTGCGCAGGTAGCCGTCCCGGGCCGTGACGGCCGCGTTCAGCAGCGACTCGTATTCCTTGAGCTTCGCCGTGGTGGTTTTCAGCACCTTTTCATACTGGCCCCTGCGGTACTGTTCCACCTCCTTGCAGTGCAGCTTCATCAGCTCGTTGACCAGGTCCGCCCCCTGCTGGCTTTCCGGCCAGGTGAGTTGAACCAGGATGTGCTGGGTGTTCTCTCCCCCCCGGTCGATCACAAAGGCGCCCGGGAATCGTTCGAGCGGGATGTGCAGGTCGAATTTCTCATTCAGCTTTTCGTAGTAGGTCTTGTTCTGTTTCAGGTCCGCCGCGAGGGTCTCCAGGGTTTTCGGAGGAGGCAGGACGTCGCCCGACACGGCCGGCGTCTGGTGAGTGAGCACCCCGTTGAGCTTGTAGCTAATCTCGCTCGTTGACTTCGCGTACAGGATGGCGATTCCCGTACAAAGCGCGAGCAGGACGAGGGTGTACTTCCAGCGCTGAAGCGGAATGGCGGCGATCCGGGCGACGCTGACGCCCATGATCGTCATCCCTTCCGGGGCCATCTCCTGTCCGGGGTCGGGAACATTGCTCGGGCGACCCCCCGTGTAGTTCGCAGGCACTCGATTCATTGTTGACGCCTCGTTTGGGTCCGCGCTTCCCTGGAGAGTTGGCCGGCGTATGCGACGGGTGGCCGGTGAGAGGAGTGCTCCAGGCCCAGGTCGCGCGCCGCGCCAGTGTTGGGGATCCCATTCCCGACGAGGAAACCGGCCGCAAGGGTGGCGTGGCGAACTTCAGAGCCTGTTGCTGGATCGGAGAGTCACCCTGGCTTCTCACCTTAGTGTAACTCCGGTCAGCACCCTTTCCAAGCAAAAACCGCAGGCCCCCGCCACAAGGACACCGGCGCGGCTCCCCCGGTTACACCGATCCGGAAAAACCGCCTACCGATCTGCCGAACCGTGTCATCCGCTCGGCGAAGATCACTCTCTCGGGTTCGCGATGGGCAGAACCATTATGAGGATTATGCGGAAACGGGCACGGAACCGGACAGGATCGGGCGGCTTCGCTACCCCGCGGCTGTCCCGTCCCCGTCGAGGAGCTGGCGGTAGATGGCGGCGAGGCGGCCCGCCTTCGCGGTCCAGGTGAACTCGTCCCGGACGCGGTTACAGGCAGCCTGGCCGAGAGCGCGGCAGCGCACCGGGTCGGCGGCCAGCTGCTCCATCGCCGCCTGCAGCGCCGGGACCAGTTCGGCGCGCGGCCGCAGCGGCACCAGGACGCCGCACTCGGGCGTTACCAGCTCGGCCGGCCCGCCGTAAGCGACGATGATCGCCGGCAGGGCGCTCGCCAGGGCCTCCAGCGCGACCCCGCCGCCAAACTCGCGCAGGCTCGGGAACACGAACACCTGGGACCGGCGGAACTCCTCGCCGAGCCGCTTCTGATCGACCCACCCCAGGAATTGCACGTTGCCTTCCAGCCCGTACTGGCGCGTTAGCGCCTCCAGCTGCGTCCGCTGCGGGCCGTCGCCGATGACGCACAGCTCGCACGCCTTCAGGGCGGCCGAGCGGGACATGGCCTCCAGCGTCAGGTCCACCCCCTTGTACGGCACCAGGCGCCCCACGGTGACGAAGCGAAAGCGGTTTTTCGGCTCGGGCCAGGCGGACGCCAGCGGGAACCGGGCCGGATCCACGCCGTTTTCGGGCAGGTAGAAGCGGCGGCCGCGGAAGGAGCGGGGGATTTCCGTCGCCGTGTGCCGGCTGCCGGCAATGACGCCGGCCAGGTGCCGGTAGGTGGCCCGGTAATACGGCAGGTGCCGGTACAGACCGCGCAGCGGGACCAGCCACTCCTTCTCCTGGCGGCGCAGCTCCGGGTACTCCTTCGGCCACGGCAGGCCGCCGTTGAGCGGGCCGATGAGCATCGGCACGCCCGTCCGCCGGGCGAGGGGACTGCCCATCGTCGGCGTCAGGGGGGTGACGCGGTGGATCAGGTCGAACCTACCGGCGTCGAGCTGGCGCCCGAACCGACGGGCGACCTCGTTCTCGAAGACCATGTAGCTGGGCCAGGCCATGGCCGTGTCGATGGTCCAGGACAGGGCGGTGCCGCCGCGCAGGAAGCGGGCCAGCCCGTAGAGGGGCGCGGCGAGCCACTCGTTATTGATGAAGCGCAGCTGGACGAGCGACGCGATCGGGTCCGCCTCCAGCGCGCTGCGGTTGCGCACCTGCGAGACGAGCGTGATGTCCAGGTCGGGGCGCTCGGCCAGGGCGCAGGCGAAGTTGTAGCCCACCAGGGGGACGCTCGTCCACGTCGGGTTGCAGGCCTCGGCGATGAGCAGCACGCGCAGCCGCGAGGGGAACCTGTCGGGCATGGGACTCCAACCTTACAATGCAGTCGGCAGTGAGCAGTCGGCGGTCGGCAGTCGGCAGCCAACAACCACTCGGGTTATTCTATGGCGCTGGGCGGCTCACCCACGGGGCACAACTCGTGAAGCCAGCCATTAACTGCCGACTGCCGACTGCCTACTGGCAATCAAGGGAGGGCGACATCGTGGCCGGGATCGGCGTGGTGGCTATCGGGCGCAACGAGGGCGAGCGGCTGCGACGCTGCCTCGAATCGGTCGTCAAGCAGGCCGCGGCCGTCGTCTATGTCGATTCCGGCTCGACCGACGACAGCGTCGCGATGGCCCGGTCGCTCGGCGTCGAGACGGTGGCGCTCGACCTGTCGATCCCGTTCACCGCCGCGCGGGCGCGCAACGAGGGCTTCGCGCGGTTGCTGCAGATCGCGCCGGAGGTCGCGTTCGTGCAGTTCGTCGATGGCGACTGCGAGATCGTCCCGGGCTGGCTGGAGCGTGCCCGGCAGGAGTTGGAAGCGCGCTCCGACGTGGCGGTGGTGTGCGGCCGGCGGCGCGAGCGCTTCCCGGACGCCTCGATCTACAACCGCCTCTGCGACATGGAATGGGACACCCCGGTCGGCGACGCCGACGCCTGCGGCGGCGACGCGCTGATGCGCGTCGAACCGCTGCGTGCGGTCGGCGGCTACCGCGCGGCACTGATCGCCGGGGAGGAGCCGGAGCTGTGCGTGCGCCTGCGTGCCGCTGGCTGGCGGGTCGTGCGCGTTGACGCCGAGATGACGCTGCACGATGCGGCGATGACGCGCCTGGGGCAGTGGTGGAAGCGCATGGTGCGGGCCGGCCACGCCTTCGCGGAGGTGTCGTGGCTGCACCGCGGCAGCCCCCAGCGCCTCTGGGCGCGGGAGACGCGCAGCAACTGGTTCTGGGGCGTACTCGTGCCCGCACTGGCGGTCGCCCCGGCGTACTGGACGTGGGGACTGAGCCTGCTCCTGCTGCTGGGCTACCCCGTGCTCGCCTGGCGCGTCTATCGCGGGCGCCGGCGCCGCGGTGAGTCCGGCCGCGACGCTCGGCTGTACGCTCGCTTCTGCGTGCTGGGCAAGTTCGCGGCGGCGGCTGGACAGTTCCGTTACCACCGGAACCGCCTGCTGGCGCGGCGCAGCACTCTCATCGAGTACAAGCATGCCGCGACCCCTTTCGCGCCGGACGGGTCCGGAGAAAGTCGAGTTGGTTGAGGAGGTGCGGGACCGAACTACGCGGCGCCGGGAGGGTTCTTCAGATCCCACGGACCGCGACCGGACGCGCTCGAGGATCAGCCCTCTCACACCACGCCGCCGGACCGCATGCGACCCAGCTTTCCCTTTCGGACGCCGGCCGATAGGAATACTCGGGGGACGGTCGCGCCACCGCGAGCGCGGCCCGAGACAAATTCGGGATCCCGATGAGGAACATCCATGAGGACGCACGCGCGCAGGTTCGGCCTCGCTGCGGCGCTGGTTTCCGCCGTCTGCCTCCTGGCGGACCGCGGCGGCGCCGGGGGCAAGGACGGCAGCGTCTGGAAGCAGTTCTTGCCGCCCGACGCCTACAAGGAGTTGGTCCAGCGGGCCGCCAGGAACATCGAGGAGGCGCTGGCCGGTAAGCCGGACGAGGAGGCCGTCAAGCGGGCTCAGTTCAACGCCCTCATGATCGCCGGCTACACCCTCAGCACCAGGGATCCCGAGGCCGGGCCGCAGGCCGCCCTGCGCGAGGCCGCCCGAGCGGTCGCCAAACTCGTCAGCCAGAAGGGCAAGGAGGAGGCGGCGCGCAAGGCCGCCGCAGCCCTGCTCACCCAGAAAGCCGGCGCGGGCGGGAAGGCCGACCTGGGCAACGCCAAGGACTACCTGCCCGAGCGCGCCGACCTGATGGAACACTTCAAAACGAAGAGCAAGGGCGGCGAGGGCCTGTCCCCGGCCCTGCAGAGTAACCTCCGCCTCAAGGGGGCGCTCAACGGCATCGAGGAGAAGCTTCGGGCGCTGTCGATGAAGCGCCTGACCGATGCGGGCGTCGCCAAGGAGGCCGAGGAACTGGCCCTGTTCGGCTACCGGGCCGCGGTCGTGGGCGAGCTGACCTACCTCTACGCCCCCGAGACGAAGACCGGCAAGACCGGCGACCCGAAGGAGTGGCGCGACCTGTCGCTGCAAATGCGAGACGCAGGCATCGCCCTCGCCGAGGCCGCGAAGAAGAAGGACGCCGACGCCATCTTCAAGGCCTCCAACAACCTGAACTCCTCCTGCGGCCAGTGCCACAGCGCGTTTCGCCTGTGAGCCGGGAGCAGCAACCGCCACGACGAACGGCCGGCAGCCGCCGGCCGTTCATCGGTGGGCGATCGAGGACCGTCCCCGGGGCACAAGCCCGGATTCCCTGGAACTGGCGGACCAAACGCCATGACGCTGCAGGCTCGTCGCGTTTGGTCCGCCAGTCCTTGAATCCCTCTCTTTCTCCTCACTCCTCACTTCTTCTCACCGGAACTCGGTAACGCCCGGTCGCGCGATCGGCGGCACCTGGAGCGGCACGTCCCAGGCGTAGCGCGGCGGCGACAGGTCTTCGCGCGAGTTGAGCGCCTGGTCCCAGGTGATCTCGCGGCCGGTATACGCCGCCATCCGGCCCATGATCGCCATCAGGGTGCTCTTGCACATGTACTCGCCGTTGTTGATCGGCCGGCCGTTGCGGATGCTCGCGAACAGCTCGTCGTGCTCGGTCTGGTAGAAGTTGTTGTCCTTGCCGCGCAGCGACCAGGCATTCGCTCCGGTAATCGCTTGCCGGCGCTCGGAGATCACCGCCTGCCCGCGGGTGCCCGAGGCATAAACGGTGATGTCGTTGCGGCACCCCGTCTGCTGGCGCGTGTGGCTGAACACCTTGGTGCCGTTGGCGTACTCGTAAATCACCGAGAAGTGGTCGTAGATGTGCCCGTACTCGGGGCCGGTGCGCACCTGCCGGCCGCCGAGGCCGACGGCCTTGACCGGGTACTGGTCGCGCAAGGCCCAGGCGCACACGTCGAGGTTGTGGACGTGCTGCTCGACGTTGAAGTCGCCGGACAGCCAGGCGAAGTAGTACCAGTTGCGCATCTGCCAGTACATGTCGGTCCATCCCTCCTGCCGCGGGAAGACCCAGATGCGGCCGCGCAGGTCGTTCGCCTGCAGCGTGTGGGGGTCGCCGATCGCGCCGTCGTGCAGGCGCCGCATCATTTCGCGGTAGGCGTTGGAGAAGCGCAGGCACAGACCCGAGACGATCGACAGGTTGCGCCGGCGGGCGTCCTCGCAGGTCGCGAGCACCGAGCGCACCCCCGGAGCGTCCACGGCGACCGGCTTCTCGGCGAAGATGTGCTTGCCGGCCTGGACAGCGGCCCGGAGGTGGAGCGGGCGGAAGCCCGGGGGGGTGCAGAGGAGGACGACGTCCACGCCGCTGTTGATCACCTGCTGGTAGGCGTCGAAGCCGGCGAAGCGCCGCGCCGCCGGCACATCGACCTTGTTCGCGATGGCGGCGTCGCGCTGGAGGGTCTGCAGACTGCGCTCGAGGCGGTCCTCGAAGGCGTCGCCCATCGCCCACAACTTGACGTTGCGGTCGGCTCGGAGGGCCTGGTTGGCGGCCCCGGTGCCGCGGCCGCCGCAGCCGATCAGCCCGACCTTCAAGAGGCCCTGGCCCTGGGCATGGACGGCGGGCACTGCGATGGCAGCCGCGGCCGCGGCCGCGGCGGACGACTGCAGAAACTGGCGGCGGGAGGAGCGAGTACGCCTGCTGGAAGGAACTGCGGTCATGGGGAGGGTCTCCCGAGTAGTGGAAGGTTATCGATCCGGCGTGGGAATCAGTATACCCGCGGCCGCACCGGAAGGCATCTTTTTCCCACCACCGTGCGGCTGCAGATGGTTTCAGACCGCATCGCCCGCCATGCCGCAAGCGGCAGGAAGAACAGCGGGCAGGTGGCGCATGAGACGAGGAAGCCTTCTACCTCGGCTCCGGGTAACGGATCTTCCGGTCCGGATCGAGGAACCGGGCGAACAGCGTGCTCCCGTCAGCCGCGCAGTCCACCCGGAACAGCAGCCGGTTGACGCCCCTCGCCAGCAGCACGTCCACCCCCGCCTGGTCCGGCTCCGCCCGGCCGCCCGGCGTCCCACCGTAGACACGCTTGCCGTTGAGCCACACGGTCACCGGCTGCGCGGCCCCGAGTTGCAGCCGCGTCTGCAGCGGTTCCAGGACGGTCACCTCGGCCGCGACATAGGCGTGTCCCTTGCCCTGCGGCAGCGCGATGCGCCCCGCCACCCCGACCTTCGGCCGCGCCCACTTGAGGCCCGGACTGGCGAGCGGATCGGCCGGATCGGGCGGCGGCGCCTTCACGTCGAACCCGACCGGCCCGGCCACCGCCACCTCCGTCACGAACGGGTGAGCCATCGCGTAGCGCACCAGGTCGCGGAAGTCCTGCACCGTCATCGCGTTCGCCAGCCCCTCCGGCATCACCGACTTCTCGACCACGCGCACCTGGCCCTCGATGTCCTTCTTCTGGATCACCTTGAGCTGGTCGTTCTCCATCTTGAGCGTGAATGACCGCTCGTCCTCCGCCGCCAGTAGCCCGGTCAGTACCTGCCCGTCCTTCAGCTCGACGACGCGCAGGAAGTACGGCTGCCCGACCACCCGGTTCGGGTCGAGCACGTTCGCCAGCAGGTACTCGATGTCGCGTCCGGCCCCGTCCAGCGCCGGCCCGACGTCGGCGCCGCGCCCGTCGAACTTGTGGCACTTGGCGCACTGCGCCTCGAACACCTTGCGGCCGCGCTCGAACGACCCGCGCCCGTCGTGGAGGGCGCCGCGCATCTTGTCGATCAGGGCGGCCAGTTCGGCCGGCGTGTCGCGGAAGCGGCCCCAGACGGTTTCGACCAGTTGCGTCAACTTCCTGTCGTTGAAGGCGCGGATGCGCAGGACCGTGTTGTCGGTCAGGTCGGTGCGCGGCACCCGCTTCGCGCCGACCGCGTCAAGCAGCGCCTGCGCCCACGCCCTGCGCCCGGCGAGCAGATTGACCGCCTCGACACGCAGCGCCGGCGGGTAGTTCTTCCACCCGCCCAGCACCGCCTGCGGCACCTCCGGGTGGTCAAAGGCCGCCAGCGCGCGGCATGCCTCGATGCGCACCGGCAGGTGGGCGTCCCTGGCGAGCAGTCCTTGCAGGATGGGGCGCGCCTCGGGCGGGCGGGCGAGCGCCAGATCCCGGAGCGCGTCGAGGCGCTCCGGCAAGCCCTTGCTCGCGTCGGCGGCGAGGGCGAGCGCCCGCCGCACCGCCTCACGGTCCTGGAAGTTGATCGCCAGCCGCCGGGCCAGCTGCTGCACCCTCGTGTCGGCGTCCCGCTGCAGCGCCGCGGAAGCGAGCTTCCACCCGGCGGGCGGCTCGACCTGCCGGTCCTTCAGCGCGACGAGCAGCCCCTCCAGCGCCTGGCGGCGCACCGCCGAATCGTTCACCTCGCGCAGGAACGCGACGCACGCGGCGAGATCCTCCGCCTTGCCGGTGGCGACGAGGCGGCGCATCGTGCGCGGCACGATGTCGTTCGTCACCAGCGCGTTGCCGGGAGCGTGCTGCTTTAGCCAGTCGAGGGCAGAGCTGCGCTGCGCGCCGACGCGCGGCTCGTAGGCCAGCCACAGCATCAGCGGGATGAACGGATCCTTCGCGTCCGCCTTGCGCTCCATGAGCCGGTGCAAGAGCGGCAGCGTGTCCTGGTCCTTGAGGCGCTGCGCGGTGCTCGCGAGCTGCAGCCGGACCTCGGGAGCCGCGTCCTTCGTCGCGAGGGCTTCCAGTTTCACCAGCACCTTCGGCGACACCTTGCCCGCCTCGCCGAGCAGGCGCACCGCCCACGAGCGCACCGACGGGAAGCGGTGGCCAAGCAGCTTTTCGCCCGTCGCCTCGTCGAACCCGCCGACCGCGTACAGCGCCCACAGGCCGCGGAGCGCCAGTTGGTCCGACTTGCCGGCCCACGCGAGCGCCTGCAGCTGCGCCGCCAGGGAGCGCTCCTTGCGCTCGTGCAGCAGGCGTAGCGCGGTCCGATACTGGTAAGGGTTGTCGTTGGCGAGCAGCTCGACCAGCTCGGCGGGGGTCTTCTTGCCGAGATCGACCGGCGGCGCCGCCTTCGCCCCCTTGCGCTGGATGCGGTAGATGCGGCCGTGCTTCGCGTCCCAGCTGTTGGCCGGCGCCTGGTGGCACGGGTTCTGGTCGTGCCAATCGATGAGGTAGATCGACCCGTCCGGACCCCAGCGCAGGTTGATCGGCCGGAAATTCTTGTCGCCGGAGACGAGGAAGTCGGGGGCGTGCCCCGCCAGGTACGTCGAGCCGTGGCGGCGCAGCACGTCGCGCTTCACCGAGCACCCGTGGATGCTGCCCATGATCACGCTGCCCTGGTACTCCTTCGGGACGTGGTCGCCCTCCAGCACCAGCAGCCCGGCGTGGGCCCACCCGCTTTCCTTGTGGTGCTGGTGGTCGCAGCTCTCGTTGAGCAGGCCGTAGGCGTGCGGGTTGAAGCTCGCTCCGGCCTGGCGCTTGTAGGTGCCGCCGGGGACCATGTGGAACAGGTGCGGGATGACGCAGCACGCCAGGTGGCACTGCCCGCGCGAATCGAAGTCGAGGCCCCACGGGTTGCTCGTCCCCTCGGCGAAGATCTCGAACCTGCGCTTCGGATAGTCGTAGCGCCACACCGCCGCGTTCATCTTGACGCCGTCCACCTGCGAGTGGGTGAAGACGCCGTGCAGCCCGTACAGCTTGCTGTCCGGACCCCAGGTGAAGGTGTTGAGCGTCTCGTGCGTGTCCTGGCTGCCGAACCCCTCCAGCAGGATCTCCTGTTTGTCGCACTTGCCCGTGCCCTTCGTGTCCTGGAGGAAGAAGAGGTACGGGGCGGCCCCGAGGAAGACGCCGCCGTGGCCGACCTCGATGCCAGTGGCGAGATCCCAGCCCACCGGCAGATCCTTGCCGTCGGCCCAGACGGTGACCTTGTCGCACCTGCCGTCGCCATCGGTGTCTTCGAGGATCTTGATCCGATCGCGCGGCTTCTTGCCCCTGGGAGTGCGGCTGGGGTACTCGAAGCACTCGACGACCCACAGACGCCCGCGCTCGTCGATGGTGAAGGCGACGGGATTGATGATGTCGGGTTCGGCGGCGAAGACGTTGACCTCCCAGCCGGGCGCCACCTGAAGGCGCTTGAGCGCCTCGGCTGCCGAGATGTACGGCTGGCCGGAAGACTTGCGGTTGTCGAAACCGAAGTTCTTCTGCGCCAGGGCGGCGGACGCGGGGACGAGGCAGAGCAGGCCGAGGAGTAGACAGCGGAAGAGAGAAGACATCAGCGGGCTCCGGGGAAGGCGTCGCGAAGGCGGAATGAGGGCATCGTATCCCGGCGCGGGACCGATCACAAGGGTGGGGCGAGACCTGACCCCCCGGTCCCCCCTTCCCTACCAGGGAAGAGGGGGGAGTGAGGAGATAAAGCCCACGGGTGGCGCCGGGGGGGAAGCGCTGGGAACTTGACCCACGGGTAGTGTCCCGTGGGCTTTCACTCCACCTCCCCGCCTCTCCTCCTCACTCCTCACTCGCCGGTTCGGGCAGGGGAGAGGGGTTTTCGCTTCCCCCCGCCAGCTCGATCTCGAACGACTCCGCGTCGCGGAAGCGGCGGCTCGTCGGGTCGAAGGCGCGGCGGAGGACGCGGCAACGACGCTCCTCGATCTGATAGGTCGCGTAGGACCAGAGGCCGGTCTGGGTGGCGCTGCCGGCGCAAACGACCGGGAACGGAGCGAGGGCCGGGTTGCTCAGAAAATAAGGGTGGTGGCGGTGGCCGTGGACCCACAGTCCGATACCGCCCTTCGCCGCGACCGGCACCACGTCTTGCAGGTCGCGCAGGCCGTGGGTGCGGCGTTCGCGCCGGCCGCTGGCGAGGCACACCGGGTAGTGCGTGACCAGAACGCGCGGCCCCGGCTCCAGACTGTCGAGCAGGCGCCGCAATCGCTCCAGCTGCGCCGCTCCGACGCTTCCGCCCGCGTCCCACATCAGCCGGTTGCCGGTGCAGGAGTTGACGCCGACCAGCCAGACGTGGCCGACGCGCTGGGCGAACGGGTAGACGGCGTCAGCGACGCGCGTTCCCTCCTGCCACGCCCCGAAGTATTTCTCGAACAGGCCCGACGCGGCCACGCCGACCGTGTAGTAGTCGTGGTTGCCCGGCACCGCGAGCCCCGGCGGCATCTCGGGCTGTCCTGCTCCCATGATCTCGGCGGCGCGCTTGAATTCGGACTCGAAGCCCATCGCGGTCGCGTCGCCGGAGAAGAGGATGCGGTCGGGGCGCCGCTCGCGCAGGTCGGCCGCAAGGGCGGTGAGCACCTCGTCGGCGCGGCGGAATCGGTAGCGCCGGCCGAGCCAGCGGAAGTTAACCCATCCCGGCCAGCGCTTGGTGAAGTAGTCGCCCAGGCGCCATTCCAGCTTCGGCGCCGTGATGTGAACGTCGCTCAGGTGCGCGAGGTGGACCATCAAAGTCAGCGTCAGAGGTCAAGGGGGCAGCGTAAAGCCCACGGGTCGCGCCCCGTGGGTGAATTGCCGGGGACTTGACCCACGGGACGCGACCCGTGGGCTTTACGCTGCCCTCTGCCCCCTTGACCGTTGGGTTTGTACAATTGCGGTCAACCTCCACAGCGGCGAGGGAGTGCGCTCGCACGCAGCGTCATCGTATAAAGGATCCGCTCCGATGCCCAAGGTGGTTTTCGTTAAGGAACAGAAGGAAATCGAAGTCCCCGAGGGCGCCAACCTCCGCGAGGAGGCGAAGAAGGCGGGGATCAATCTGTACTACGGGCTGGCGAAGTACCTCAACTGCTTCGGCCACGGCACCTGCGGCACATGCGCGGTGCTGGTCAAGAAGGGGATGGAGAACCTGAGCCCGCCCGGGAGGGTCGAGCGCTTCACCCTCTGGCGCATGCTCAAGAGCATTGGCCGCGAGGACGAGATCCGGCTGGCCTGCCAGTGTACCGTCAAGAGCGACTGCACGATCGACACGCATCCCGGCGTGCAGTTCAGTCCGGAGAAGGACGCCAAGGGCAAGTTCTTCTGGGAGACGCCCTACCCGAACAAGTGAGCCCGCCGCGCGTGCCCGCCGATCACCGGCCGGCGGGCACGCGGTACGTCACCGCGCCGCAGTGGACGCCCCAGCCGGGCTGGTCCTTGCTGCCGGTCGCGTAGTACACGGTCAGGGCGCGGCCGTCCTTGAGCAGGACGCTGCTCGGGTAACCGCAGTCGGTGTTGACGGCGTCGTTGACGAGGACGAACCGCCGTCCCCAGTCGAAGGCGCCGTCCCGATCGCCGACCAGGCCGCGCACCCCGAACGGACCGACCCGATATCCGGTCACCAGCAGCACCCGCTGATCCGGAAGAAGCACGAGATCGGCCGGGTGGACGCGCGCCGGCGTCACCTTCCGCGGTTCGCCCCACGTCTTGCCGCCGGCAGACCCATCGGCGACCCAGACCTCGCCCCCGGCGTGCGTTCGCATGGCCGCCAGCAACTTGCCGGACGCCAGCCGCACCAACGCGGTTTCGTTGAACTTCGCCGGGCCGGGCGTCGCGTAGCGTGCCCACGTCTTGCCGTGGTCCGTCGAGCGGTACAGGTAACTGTTGTCGGTCGCGGCCGGCTTCTCGCCGGACTTGCGGACCGGCCCGCCGTAGATCGGCATGAGCAGCGCCCCGTCCGGCAACGTCAGGATGCGCCCGTACGGGCTGCCCCAGCCGATGTCGGTCACGTCGATCGGCTCGGACTCCGACCACGTCTTGCCGCCGTCCCGCGATCGGGTGACCCAGGTGGTCGTCGGCCTGTTGAGACTCGGGTTGTATCTACCCTTGTCGTCGTAGTTCCCCGTGCGCCAGTAGCCGACGATCAGGGTGCCGTCCTTCGCCTGCCCCAGCGCGGGGTTGCGGTCGTCGAGCGGCGAATCGGCGACGACCGTCGGCTTCGTCCATGTCTTCCCCTCGTCCGCGGAGAAGACCATGTCGAGCCGGCCCTTGACGCCGACGTGCGGAGCGCCGCCGCGGAGCACCACCGCGATTCGGCCATCCTCCAGGCGGAGGGCGACGGGGAAGAAGCCCTGCCCGGAAACCACCAGAGACCGCTCCAGGCCAGGCGGCTTCTGCTCCCCGCCTTCCGGGCCGGAACGCGCCGCCACGGGGAGGCACGCGAAGAAGAGGAGGATCACCAGGAGACGGGTGCGGGGATTCATGGGTCACCTGCGAAGCGCGGTCGGGGGTCGTGCGGGGAGGAACTCCGGTATCCTACGAATTCGGTCGGCTGAATGGTCTATCAGCCGCGAGCGCGAGCGGTCCTTCCTGCTCGCTCGCGCTCGCGGCTGATGAACACCCCGCAGCAACTGGAGCGAGGGAAACGATTACCGCGCCGGCGCGCCCTGCAGCAGCCCCTGCGACCGGAGCCATTCCGCGCAGCGCTGCGGCCACGTCGAGCACGGCCGGTCGCTCGGGCGCAGCCCGAAGCCGTGCCCACCCAGGGCGTAGATGTGCAGCTCGGCCGGGACGCCGGCACGCCGCAGGGCCAGGTACATGCCGACGCTGTTCTCGGCCCGCACGCGGTCGTCGCTGGCGTGGGCGAAGAACGCGGGCGGCGTCTCCTTCGTGACGCGGATCAACGGCGTCAGCTCCTTCAGATCCTTCTCCACCAGGTACGCGGGGTAAATCAGGATCGCGAAGTCGGGACGGCAGCTGACCCGATCGACGGCGTCGAGCGGATCGTAGGCGCGGCGGTCGAAGTTCGTGGCCGCCCACGCCGTCAGGTGCCCGCCGGCCGAGAAGCCGAGCATGCCGATGCGCTTTGGGTCGAGGCCCCACTCGGCCGCCCTGCTGCGCACCAGGCTCAGCGCCCGCTGGGCGTCCATCAGCGCCTGCGGTGGGGGCACCCCGTTGGCCGTACCGGGCCGGCGCGGCACCCGGTACTTCAGCACGATCCCGGTCACGCCGACCGAGTTGAGCCAGCGTGCCACCTCCTCCCCTTCGAGATCCCACGCCAGGATGTTGTACCCGCCGCCCGGGGCGATCACGACCGCCGCCCCGGTATCCTTCGCCTTCGCCGGCCGGAAGATGGTGAGCGTCGGCCGCGCCACGTTGGTGATGCGGGTCACCGGCCGCGCCTCGCCCGGCTTGCCCGGGGTGACCTTCTCCGGGCCGATCTCGCCCTTCTCGCCCGGCGCCTGGCCCGGCCAGACAGCGACCGTCAGGGGCTTCGCGTCCCCGCCGTCCGCCCGGCCCCACCCCAGCGCCAGCCCCACCGCCGCCACGAGCAACGTCCGTTTCATGGCCGCACTGCCCTCCTGTCATCCCTCGGTGCTGTGCAACGGGCGGTCCGACGACCACCCTGCGGCTCTCATTGTAGGTCGCGGCCCGGGGGACGGCGTGCGGGTCCGGTGGGGTCGATCGGGCGGCATATGCCGGACCTGACGGGCGTAACGGCCCCCTGCGGACCGGAAGCGCGCCGGATCGGGGAGAAGGCGTGAATCGACGGGGGCGGCGCGGTAAGCTTCGTCTCGGGTGTGTTCATCCGCCCTGTCCGCCAGGTCGCGGCGCCTTCATCCGCGCCCGCTCTGTCCCCACACCTTGCTTCACCCTGGGAGAATCTGACATGACGCCAGCAGAGGCCTGGTCGGAGGTGGCCCGCGAATGCCCTCGCCGCATCGTCCCCGCGCTGCACCGGAGCGGCGAGTACGTCCACGGCACGACCCCGCGCTTCCCCGGCAAGGTGCTGTGCTGCCACCGCGACACGCCCCTGCCCGAGGGCTGGATCCCGACCCCGATCCAGGCTCTCGCCCAGCAACTCCAGGCGGCGAACGGCCCGGCGAACCGTGCGGAGGCCGGGTAATACCGAAGCGCCGTGACGGCTCTTCCTGCCGCTTGCGGCCTGACGGGCGGCAGGAATTAGTTCCCCCTCTCCCACAAGGGGGCGAGAGAAGAAGAACAGCGGCAGCCCACCCTGTCCGGCAACTCTTCGGCTACTGGTGCCACTCGCCGACGAACGGAACGTAGTACCGCTTGTACTGCCGCTCGTGCCAGACGGGGGCGGACGGGAACCCTTCCTGGCCGAGGGCGTCCACCGCCACCACCCAGTAGCGGCGCGTGACCTTGCCCGCGTCCGGGTCCGTGCAGCGGGTGCCGGTGAGCGGGGTTTTCTGCAGCCGCGTCACCTTCTGCCCCGGACCGTTGAGGCGCGGCGACTCCATGCGGTAGACGCGGTAGCCCGCCACCTTTTGTTCCGGATTGGCCTGCCACTTCAGATGGCAGGTCGTCCCCTCCTCCTTCGCGAACACCCACTGCGGCGCCGACGGGATCGTCAGGGCGTAAGGCCCCGGCCCGCTCTCGACCCCGAGCCGGTTGACGGCCCGGACGCGGTAAGCGTAGACGCCGTAACGGTACGCCTTGCCGTTCGCGTCGAGGCGGTCGGCCGGGAAGCGGTGGACGAACAGCGGCTTGCCCTCGACGACGGCAGGGCGCGCCAGGTCGAGGGTCGTATCGGTGAAGCGGTCGGCCGTCACCGGCGCCTTCGTCAGGCGCGTGAAGGCGCCGATGGCGCGGACCGCGCCGACGCTCGGCTCGGCCAGCGGCGGCGTATCCTTCCTGAGGCGGATGATCTGGTCCTCGCTGAATACTTCCACCGGCGCCCGCTCGACGTGGTAGCCGACGACGCCGTCCCCCGGCGACACCTGCCACGAGAGCCGCACCTCCGTCGGCCCGAGGACCGACACCACCACGTCTTCCACCGTGCGCGGCTGCGTGCGGACCGGCGGGCTCAGGCGGCCCGACTCGCCGCCCTTCCGGGTCGCCTGCACGCGGTAGTGGTAGACCGTCCCCGCCTTCAGGCCGGCGTCGCGGAAGGTCGCGGTGCCTGCCTGCACGCGCCCCACCTCGCGGAACTCGGCCTGCCACGGCCGCGCCCCCTCGCCGCGGTGAACGGTGTAGCCAGTCAGGCCAGCCCCTTGCACCGGCTGCCAGGTCAGGACGGCGGCGCCCTTCTCCGTCACCACCTTCAGCCCCTCGGGCGCGGGCAGACGCGCATCGGGGCCGGGATCGGCAAGGCGGTACGACCAGATCTGCTGCTCGCGCTCGACGTTCGGGACGCGCGACACCGGGTTGATGTAGTTCTCCATCAGGATAACGTTCTGGTCCGGGACGGCGACCATGATGCGCCGCCGGTTGTGCCACCCGGGCGACTCGACCGGCGGATTCATCTTCTTCCAGGTGTTCCGGCCCGCGTCGTAGGTCCAGGTCTCGCAGTGCCCGCTCACGGCCTCCTTCCCGTTCGTCCGGTCGATCGCCCGCACCACGGCGACGATCACCCGATTACGCGCGTCGTAGGCGAGTACCGGGTCGTTGCGGTCGGTGGGCGGCTGCGTGGCCGGCTTCATGTCGCGCCAGGTGTTCGTGCGCAGGTCATACGCCCAGGTGTGCGCGTCGTTGTCGAACTGCGTGCCAAACAGGATGTGGAGCCGGCGGGCCTGATCGTAGGCCATGTTCCCCCCGCTGCGGAAGGCCGGCTGCTTTGGCGGATCCAGCCGGTGCCAGGTGTTCGTGTAGGGATCGTAGACGAGGGTGCCCTCGTGGTTGCCCTCCCCGCCGAAGACGACCGCCACCTGATGGTCGGTGTCCCACGAAGCGCAGCGCAGCGGGCTGACGCGCGGAGCCGGCACGGTGCGCAGGTCGCGCCATGTGTTGGCTGCCAGGTCGTAGCTCCACGCGGAGCTGTTGTTGAGGTAGATCTCGCGGAACCACTGCCAGCCGTGGCTGCCGCTGAAAGCCGGGAAACGCAGGAAGCGGCCGCGGTCGGTATCGAAGACGTTCTGCTGGGCGCAGCACACGCCCGGCGGCGAGGTGTTCGGCTCCTTGAGCGTCCATCGGGCCGTCGCCGGATCGTAGGCCCACGTCTCGGCGTTCTGCTCGCCGCCGCCGCCCTGGTTGTGCCCCGCCCAGCGAATCACCTGCTTCGCCTTCGGGTCGTAGCCGAGGGACGCCTCGTAGCCCAGCCCCGGCGACGGCGGGCCGCCCTTGAGCGGGCTGCGCTTGACCCAGGTGTTCGGTTCCTGCTTAAGCTGAGGCGAATCGTCGCCGAAGGCGAGGCCGGCAGGAGCGGCCAGGGCCAGGCCGAGGAGGATGGGGAGGAGTTTCATGGGAGGGTTCTCGTGGCAGGGGTAGTATCAAGCGCGTCCTACCAACCTACCAGCCCGGAGCGCCAGCGCCGGGCTGGTTGGCGCTGTACTACTGGGGGCCGCTGGCGTCGTCAACGGGCGGCAGCGGCCAGAGACGAATCACGCCGTCCGTGCCGCCGGACAGCACCTGGCGGCCGTCCGGGGAAAAGGCGACGCTGAACACGCCGCTCGGCGGGCCGTCGAACAGGCACACCTCGCGACCCGAGGGCACCTCCCACAGCCGCATCGGCTGGCGGTCGGTTACCGGCGCGCTGACACTCGGCTCCCGGGTGCCCAGCGCGCCGGTGAGCAGGCGCTTGCCGTCGGGCGCGAAGGCGAGGTCAACCACCGGGCTGTGCGGCCCGTCGATCACGCGAACCGACCGCGACGAGGACAGATCCCAGATACGCACCTTCTCGTCGATACTACCCGACGCCAGCCGCTTGCCGGTCGGCGAGAAGGCCACGCTGACCACGGGCGCCTTGTGGCCCTCGAACTTGCGGAGGAGTTTCTTGCCTTCCAGATCCCACAGATAAACAGCGTTACCCCCGCCCGCCGCGGCACGCCGCCCATCGGGCGAGAGGGTCAAGCACTGCGGCGAGTCGGCGCCCGCCGTGAAAAGGCGGATCACCTTCCCCGCCCGCAGATCCCACTCTTCGAGCCGCACGCCGTCGCTCAGGAGCAGCACCTCTCGTCCGTCCGCGGTGAAGCGCACGGCCGGCAGAGTCCCGGCCTTGAGCGCAGGTCCGGGTAGCTCCTTGCCGCTCGCCACGTCCCAGATCTGTACCCTGGCCTTGTCGGCGGTGATGACGCGATTCTCGTCGGACGCGACCGCCAGGGCGAGGACAGGCGTCTTGCGCTTGCCGAACTGGCGCAGTTCCTTGCCCGTCGCCACGTCCCACAGCCGGGCCGTCCCGTCGCTGCCACCCGAGAAAATGTGTTTGCCGTCAGGCGCGAACGCCAGGCAGGTCACCGGGCCGACGTGTCCGGTGAAGACCCGTTCCTCGCGGACGGAGTGGCGGTTGACGACCCACAGGACGAGTAGCACCGGGATGAGCAGCACGCCCGCGGTGAGTAGCCACCCCCCCAGGCCGGGCGACCGGGGACCACCCGCGCCCGCCGCCTGGGGTTGGGCCGCCGCGGTCGGGCGGACGGCCGGGCGGGCCTGCGGAGCGGGACAGGGAGCCTCCCCCTCGTCCGCCAGCCACTCGCGCAACCCTCGGCCATGCGCGCTCATCACCGCGGCGATCGCAGCCAGGGCCGTCTCCTGGATCTCGGGCATGGCGTCCGCCCGGTCCAGCCCCAGCCCGTGCAGCAGGTCCGGGGCGCCGGCGAGTTCGCGCCGGAGGAAGAAGTGCAGGCCGCCCGCAAGCAGGGAGGGTTCCCCGAGGCGCGCCGCCTGGAGCAGTTCGGCGAGTGCGGGGTAATCGGCTCGACGCAACTCGTCGGTCAGCTCGCGCCCGGCGGGCGGCTGCGGCTCGGCGCCCGGGCTGAGGATCTCCGCCAGGGCGCGGGTGTTGACAGGCCCCTCGGCCAGGAGTCCCGCCTGGCGCGCCCGCCCGAGTTCTTGCCAGCACCGGCGGCGGAGGTCGTCTCCGTTGCCCGGATTCCCCAGAGGAGTCTGGGCGCGCAGCGTCTCGACCTTCGCGCGGAACGCCTGGCACTCGGCGGGCGGGAGGAAGACCTGGCAGCCGTCCCAGAACGACGGGCCGGCGAGGAGGATCTCCACGGCCCGCCACGCCTGGGCCTGCGCGCGCCCCATGGCAACGCTCAACGTCTGGTTTTCCGGGTCGCACGTCAGCAGCGCCACAAGGCGCGCGGCGTCGCCTTCTCCGCGCGCGGCGCTGACGAGCAATTGACGCAGGCCGACGAGCGACACCTTCTGGACGAGTTCCATTAGCGAGAGATCCCGGGGCGGTGGGGGCGGCGTCCGACGTCTAACGGAAGTGTACCAAAAGCGCGGCGCATTTCGCAGGTGCGCAACAAGAAAGCCCACCCGAGACAGGGGTGGGCTTCAAAACTCCTCGCGACCCGGGCAGGCAGGTTCAGCCGACGCGGAGCAGGGGCAGAGCTTCGAGCGCCTCGGCGCGATGGGCCAGGTCGGCGAGGGTGTCCGGCGTGACGTTGTCGAGGGTCGCGTCGCGGGGGTGCCACAGCGACTGGCGCTGGCGGGCGCGCTCGATCAAAATGCGGATCTTCTCCTCGGACCCGGGCAGCGCGCCCGTCGGGAGCGCCGGCAGCGGCGTCCGACCGTTGAAATCATCGACGCCGCGGCGGGCGAACTTGCTGGTGGACGGATACTGCTCGCGCACACCGGGGCGGTAGTAGCACGACCAGCACAGACCCCGCGGACGGTTCGACTTCACCTTCTGGCAGTGCCGGCACAACATGGCTCGGTCCTTTCGGTTGAGAAGTTGTCTTCGGGTTTCGGGTGGTTGGTGTTGCGGTTTCCTCACGCGGCGGCCGTCTCCTCGTCGCCCTGCTCGTGCGGCAGCGCGTCGGCGTGGGTGGCGTCGAACTTTCGGCCGAACCGCTGGGCCAGGACGCGGGCAACCTCGGCGGCCAGCTCGCGGCGCATCTCGTCCCGGGGAGCCTCGTCGAACCAGTTGAGGAACCACCGGCAGGCGGCCGGCTCGCCGAGCAGCTGGTCGGCCTCGAAGCAGACGCGGGCGAAGAACTCCTCGACCTCCGCGACTGTCTCCAGCCCGTCGCCCTGCCACCCGCAGAAGCCGACCGCACAGGCCGCCTCGACCGCCCAGTCCTGCACGCACTGCAGCGGCGGCGGCGTGGTTGTCGCTCCCTGGAGCAGCCGGCCGTCGTCGGTCGCCAGCGCCAGCTGCAGGGCGTCCAACCCAGCTGTCGAGAGTTGCGGGGCCACACCTTCACGCCACACTTTTCGCCAGGCTTCCATTGGTCTTCTCCTCTCGCGGGCTCTCCTCATTGACTCATTCGCCTGCTCGTTGCCTGAGCAGCACTGCATGGTTGTACTATACTAAAGTACACTATTCATGTCAAGGCCATTTTCTGGAAAAATTCGGTTTTACCAGCGCCGTGAACAGAGAATCGTTCTATTTCGTGCTTTATAAAACTGATAAATAGAAGCTAATTACAAAAAACCATCGACAAGAGCCTCTTGCCAGTGGAAGCAGGCCGGGGGTCTTCTGAAAGTCCACGGGTGGCATCCCGTGGGTCGGGTCTGCGGCGCTTTCCCCACGGGAGCGGCCGTGGGCTTTCAGAAGACTCCTTGCGCCCCACCCTCTTGCCCCGGCAGCCGGGCCACCGCCACTCCGTCTACTCAGCCTTGCGCGAAGCTGGTAAACTGCTACGAACGAGGTCACGCCTCGCTTCACCGAAGCTTCACAGGAGACGCCGGATGCCGCCTGCGGCCGCGCACGACACCACGCTGATTCGCAACTTCTCCATCGTCGCCCACATCGACCACGGCAAGAGCACGCTGGCCGACCAGTTCCTGCTCCGGACCGGCGCCATCTCCCAGCGTGATTTCCGCGCCCAGGTTCTGGACGACATGGATCTCGAACGTGAGCGCGGCATCACCATCCAGATGCACCCGGTCACCGTCTATCACACCCTCGACGGCAAGCGCTACGAGCTGAACCTCATCGACACCCCCGGTCACGTCGATTTCAGCTACGAGGTGTCGCGTTCCCTCGCCGCCTGCGAGGGCGTCATCCTCCTCGTCGATGCGTTTCAGGGCGTGCAGGCACAGACCGTCGCCAACGCCTACCTGTCGATGGAGCACGACCTGACCATCGTGCCCGCTCTCAACAAGGTCGATCTCCCCATTGCGCGGCCCGATGACGTCATTGCCGAGATGCAGCAGGCGCTCGGCATCAACCCCGACGAGGTGCTGCGCGTCAGCGGCAAGACCGGCCTGGGCATCGACGAGATGCTGCGTGCCATCGTCGAGCGCGTTCCGCCGCCGCCCGGCAGTCCCGACGCGCCGACCCGGGCTCTCGTCTACAACAGCCACTTCGACACCTACAAGGGCGTGGTCGTCTACGTCCGCGTCAAGGAGGGCCGGTTGCAGAAGGGACAGCGCATCCGGCTGATGCGCGGCGGGACCGAACACGAGATCATCGAGATCGGCCAGTTCCGCCCCGGTATGACGCCGTGCGACGGCCTCGCCGCCGGGCAGGTCGGCTACCTGATGGCGCAGATCAAGACGCTCGGCGACGTCCACATCGGTGATACCGTCACCGACGCGCTGCGGCCGGCGACCGAGGCGCTGCCCGGGTACAAGGAGCCCAAGCCGATGGTCTTCAGCGGGCTGTACCCGGTCAACAACGACGAGTTCGAGACGCTGCGCGAGGCGCTCGCCCGGCTGCGCCTCAACGACGCGAGTTTTAGCTACCAGCCGGAGAACAGCGAGGGGCTCGGGTTCGGGTTCCGCTGCGGCTTCCTTGGCATGCTCCACCGCGAGATCATCCAGCAGCGCCTGGAGCGCGAGAGCGACCTCGACCTCGTCCAGACCGCCCCGAACGTCACCTACGAGATCTTGACGCGCAAGGGCGAAACGCTCGTGGTGGACAGCCCGCAGAAGGTGCCGGACGCGGGCCAGATCGAGGAGTTCCGCGAGCCGGTGGTGCGGGTCAGCTTCCTGCTGCCGTCGCAGAACATCGGCGACCTGATGCAGCTCTGCACCGAGCGGCGCGGCATCTACGTCCGGACCGAGTACCTCAGCCCGACACGCGCTATCCTCGTCTACGAGTTGCCGCTCGCGGAGGTGATTTACGATCTGTACGACAAGCTCAAGTCGGTGACGCACGGCTACGGAACAATGGACTACGAGCTGATCGGCTATCGGCCGGCGGAACTGGTGCGGCTTGACATCCTGGTTCACGGCAAGCGCGTTGATGCGCTGTCCACGATCGTCCATCGCGCGTTCGCCGAGCGGCGCGGGCGCAAGCTGGTCAAGAAGCTGCGCGGCGAGATCGACCGCCACCTGTTCGAGATCGCGCTGCAGGCGGCCATCGGCAGCCGAGTGGTGGCCCGCGAGACGATCGCGCCGATGCGCAAGAACGTGACCGCCAAGTGCTACGGCGGCGACATCACGCGCAAGCGCAAGCTGTGGGCCAAGCAGGCGGCCGGCAAGAAGCGCATGAAGCAGGTCGGTCAGGTAGAAATTCCACAGGAGGCGTTCCTCGCCGTGCTGGAGTCCGACCAGTAAGGGGGGAGACCAGCCGCGCGCGAACGGTCTGCCTCGCCCGCGCGCGGCTGGTCTCCCCCCTTGCACTGTCCCGGGAGGAAGGCGGCCGGATGAACACAGCAACCACAGCCACGCCCCTCACCTCCGCTCCCTCTTCCCGAGCCAGCCCCCAGCCCCTGACCCCTCTGCCTTCCTCTCTTCGCCACGCCGTCGAACTCGTCGTCCTGGCGATCTGCCTGCTGCTGATCCTGCGGCACTGGGGCCTGGAGTCCTACGAGGTGCCGACCGGAAGCATGGCGCCTGCGCTGACCGGCCACCATCGGGAGCGCGATTGTCCGCGCTGCGGGTTCCCTGTCGTGGTTGGCCGGCATCTGCGCGACCGCGGGGACGGGACGGCGGCCAGGCGCTGGTATCGGTCGGCGTTCTGCCCCAACTGCGGGCAGGGCCAGCTCGACATGCACCGCGCCCCCGCGATGCGCGGCGACCGGCTGCTGGTCAACCGCCATGTCTTCGCCTTCCGCCGGCCGCGCCGGTGGGAGGTCGTCGTCTTTCGGCTGTTCGGCATCGTCTTCGTCAAGCGCGTCATCGGCCTGCCCGGGGAGGAGGTCGCGATCTGCGGCGGCGACGTGTACGTCAACGGCGAACTCGCCCGCAAATCGCTGGCCGACGTCCGCGCGCTCCGCGTCCTGGTCTTTGACAACGACTACCAGCCCCAACCCCGCGGCTGGCGCGACCGCTGGGAAGTCGCGGCGGCGGACGGCGGTCCGCACCCGCTGGTCGGCGCCGAGCTGCGCCTCGACGGGACGAGGCGCCCCAACTCGTACCGCCTGGTGGCCTACCGCCACTACCAGCTCGATACCCGGCAATGCGAGCCGATGATCGACGAATACGCTTACAACGGCGGCAACCGTGCGCACCACGCGCTCGTTCACGATCTATCGGCGGAATGCCGGGTCGAGGTGACCGGGGGCGAGGGGACGGTGCTGCTCGGCATCAGCGACGGGCAAAACCACCTGCTCGTGAAACTGCCCGTGCGCCACCGCACAAACCCCGCCGCAGAGGCGGCCGAGGTGAGCGTCGGCGAGCACTGGCCCCCCCACGCCAACACCCTGGCGGCCGGCAGCCCGGAGCGCACGGCACATAACGTGCATCTTGTCCCGGGCAGATCGTATCACGTGGAGGTGGCGTTCGTGGACCGACGTCTGACGGTGGCGGTGGACGGGACGGAGGTGTTTGCCCCCCTGGATCTTCCGGCCCACGGCTGGCGCCCCGGGGTGGTCCGGCCGGTCGCGCTCGGAGCCCGCGGGGTGAAGGTGATCGTGCGTAACTTCCGCCTTTTTCGGGACATCCATTACACCGCCGACGGCGCGAACGGGGTCCGCGGGAAGGCTGTCCATCTGGGACCGGACCAATACTTTGTTCTGGGTGACAACAGCCCCAACTCCCAGGACAGCCGGTTCTGGCGGGATGGCGGCGTGGTGCCCGGCGGGAACCTGATCGGCAAACCGTTCCTGGTTCTCCTGCCCGGCCGGACAACGAGTGAGCGCGGCACCGACGCGCTCACTGCAGCCCAGGGGGCGGGTCCGCCTGCCAACCCCCGGCGCCCCTGAACCCGGGTGGTCGATGACTCCTGATCCCTCTCCCACGCGCCCGCGCCGCCTGCCGCTGGTCGCAGGATCCACCCCCTTCCTCGCCGACTGCGGGCGGCGGGACCGGCGAAATGCCCTATGTCCCCCTGTCGAGGAGCGATAAACTGCAAGGGTTGGGCCGAGCGGCGGCCCGGCAAGGGCGCGTGCCCAGGACGACGAACAGACCGGGTGTTGCATGAACCCAGAGCACGATAAACCCCCTGCCGACGCCGCCTCGACGGGCCTGCCCGCGCCCCCCGACAACCAACTCGCGGAGAACGGCCTGCCCGACAACGGGCACGAGGCCGCTCCGCTCGGGATGGCGGATCAGATCACCGCGAATGTCCCCCCCGGCCCGGCCGACCAGATTGCGGCCGGGTCGCCAGCCGACACCAGCACCCAGGTCGCCGCCGGCCCGCCACCCGCCGTCGCCCGCCCCCGGGTGGACCATGCGGCACCGGCCCCGCAGGCGGAGGCGCTGCTGGTGCTGCGCCAGTTGCTCGGCCTGGTGATCCTCGGGGCGGCCGGCTGGGGATTCATCGCCCTCGTCGCCCACCTGGCCAACACCTGGAAAATCGGCATCTCCTGGGAGGCAGCCGCCATCGTTGCCGCCATCCTCTCGTTCGGCCTCTTCCTGCTGCTGGAGCAGAACCTCTGGCTGAGCCGGTTCATGGGCCTGCGCCTCAGTCCCAGGGCGACGCCGCTGAAGGAGGCGCTCTTCTTCTGGTTGACAGGCGTCGTCGGCCTTATGCTGCGCACCACCGTCGCTCCCGAGGATCTCCCGACCGGCGCGCCGGCCCAGGCCGCCGGCGACCGCCCGCTGGAGCCGGAGGTCAAGGACGGGTTTCGGGAGATCGTCGAAACGGTCGTCTTCGTCGTCGTCCTGGTGCTCATGCTCAAGGGGTTCCTCGCCGAGGCGTTCGTCATCCCGACGGGCTCGATGGCGACCACGCTGCTCGGCTATCACCAGGACGTCACCTGCCCGCAGTGCGGGTTCCGGTTTCGCATCAACATGAGCACCCAGCTCGACGCCGAGCAGCCGCACCACGCATTCGTGACCGGATGTACGTGCCCGAACTGCTTCCTCCCGTTCGAGCTTCGCAATAACTTCCCACAGGGCAACCAGCCGTGAAACGACGTGCCAAGTACCTGCTGACGCTCCTTCTCTGCGTCCTGACCGTCGGCTGCGGCGAGGGCTCCTGGAGCAGCGGCGATCGCGTCCTGGTCGGCAAGTTCCTCTACGACGCGAACCTGGCCAAACCGGAACGCTGGGACGTCGTCGTCTTCAAGTACCCGGAGCGACCGATCAGCAACGGCACGCCGAAGAACTACATCAAGCGTCTCCTCGGCCTGCCGGGTGAGCTGCTCGCCATTTTCTTCGGCCAGATCTACGTCGCCCTCGAAGAGCCGGTCGATTACGCCAACGCCGACGCGGGCGTGGACCCGAACGACCTGTGGAAGGCCCAGTACCTCCACACCGAGTACCGGCGGCCGACCGAGCCGAAGGGAAACGAATACTGGCAGACGCGCCGGTTCCAGATCAAGCGCAAGTCGGTGGACACGATGCTGGCGATGCGGCGGAGCGTGTTCGACAACGACTTCCAGCCGAAGGATCTGAAGAACGTCCTGCCGCCGCGCTGGCAGCCGAAGGCCGGCTGGGAGGCCGACGGCAAGACCGGCTTCCGCAGCGACGGCAGCCAGGCCGAACTCGCCTGGCTGCGCTACCAGCACATCCTGCGCACGAGCCTCGACGCGGGCAAGAAACCGCAGCCGCAGCTGATCACCGACTTCCTGGGGTACAACCAGTTCGTGACCAACGGCATGGCCCCGCAGCCGTATGACCCGCACCGCCACAACTGGGTCGGCGACCTGATGCTCGAGTGCAAGGTGAAAATCGAGAAGGGCGAGGGCGAACTCGTCATGGAGCTGTCGCGAGGCGTGGACCGATTCCAGGCGACGTTCGACCTGGCGGCCGGCACCTGCACCCTCACCCGCCACGGCGAGGACGGCAAGCCGAAGCGCCTGGAGAGCAAGACGACGGCCCTGAAGGGGCCGGGAACCCACGACCTGCGCTTCGCGAACTTCGACAACCGGCTGACCGTCTGGGTGGACGGGGAGCTGCCGTTCGGCGACGGCGTCGGCCACGACGCGCCGGCGAAGCGCGGTCCCTACGCGAACGACCTGGAGCCGGCGAGCCTGGGCAGCAAGGGGGCGGCGGTGCAGGTGACCGGCCTGAAATTGTGGCGCGACACCTACTACACCCTCAAGGGGCCGAGTCCGGACGCCGAAACCGCCGGCGTGGACTATACCGACCCGGCAACGTGGGGTCCGCTGCGCGATCTGGAGTATCGCACGTTGTACGTCCACAAGGGCCACTACCTGTGCCTGGGCGACAACAGCCCGCAGAGTAGCGACAGCCGCGAGTGGGGGACGGTGCCCGAGCGGCTCATGCTCGGCCGGGCGCTGCTGGTGTACTTCCCGTTCGCGCGGGCGGGACGGATCAAGTAGGCAGGAGGCAGGAGGCAGCAGGTAGTAGTCGTCATGATTCCACAGTATCGCCCGGGATACTGCCTCCTGCTGACTGCCGCCGGGGGCCGGTGATGCTGCAGGGAGAAATCGCTATCCGCGTGCGGTACGCCGAGACGGACCGCATGGGACTGCTCCACCACGCGAATTACCTCGTGTACTTCGAGCAGGGGCGGACCGAGTTGCTGCGCTCGCTGGGGTGGTCGTACCGAGATCTGGAGGATCAGGGCTATCTGCTGGTACTGACGCGCGTCGAGGTGCGCTATCGCCGGCCGGCCCGATACGACGACCTGCTGACCGTGCGGACAACGCTGACGCGCGCCACCCTGGTCAAACTCGTGCATCGCTACGAGGTGCTGCGCGACGGCGAATTGCTGGCCGAGGGCGAGACGACGCTCGGCTGCGTGGACCGCGCGGGCCGCGTCCAGCCCCTGCCGGCGTGCCTGAAGGGAGAGGGTGACAGCGTGACAGAGTGAGAGAGAAGGAAGGCTCAACGCCCACGGGTGGCGTCCCGTGGGCTTGAACCCTGTCACCTTGTCGCCACAAAAAGGGGGTGCCCGTGCGGCGTCTGCTGATCCAGTCGTTCTTGCCCCTGATCTTCTGTGCCGTCCCGTTGCTGGTCGCCGCCCTGATCGGGGTCGCGATCCCCGCCCGGGCGCGCGAATTCTACCTCCGACACGTCAGCGAGTCGCCCATCGACTGGATCATTCTCAGCCTGGGCGCTACCCTGTTCCTCATCCAGCTGCTGCTCGCCTGGCGGGCCCTGCAATGGCGCGGCACAGGCTTCAACGAGCGCCCCGATCGGTGGCTGAGCAACCTCGCCCAGGCGGCCGAGTGGTTCCCGATGCTCGGCCTGATCGGCACCGTCATGGGCATCCTGCAGACGTTCGGCACCATCGGCGACATCTCCAGGAACCGCGAGACGGCCATCCAGACGGGAGAAATCATCCGGCTGTACGCGCCGGCCATCACCGCCACCGGCAGCGGGCTGTTCATGGCGCTGATCAATCTGTTTCCGACCTGGATCGTCCTCCTCGGCCGCGACCTGATCCTGACGCTCGGCGGCGGGCCGCCTCCGTCGCGGGAGGTGCGGTCGTGATTCAGATGCCGCGACGCAGCATCACCCGATACTTCATCCCGCTGATCGACGTGATGATTCTGCTGTTCTGCGTCTTCCTGCTCATACCGACCATTCAGGAGAGCGAGCCGGAGAACCCGGAGGCGGCTCGCAAGCAAACCGAGGCGAAGAAAAAAGTCGAACATCTGGAGAAACTGGTCAAGAAATTGCAGGTGGACATCGAGGCGCTGAAGAAGGCCGACAAGGGGCGCGAGCGACCGGCGATGACGATCCGCACCCTGGAGGTGGACCCGAAGGACGGCCGGCTGTACTGCATCGTTCCGGGCAAGGGCGGGCAGCTGTTCCACCGCGAGTACCTCGACGAGAAGGAAGTGCAGGAACTGGTGCGCCGCCACCGCCGCGAGCTGCGCCAGCGTTACCCGGACGACCTGAAGCGCCCCGAACTGCACTACCTGATCATGACGCCGCGGATGGACTCGGCCTACCCGAGCCAGGGGCAGCTGGAGAAGTACAAGCAGTGGTTTGCGGGCGTCTCTTACAGCGTGGACTGGCCGGGCGGCGGATGATGGCGGGACGGAAATTCCTGGGGCTGCGGATGCAAGCCTTCGTAGGAGCCGGCTCCATCCGGCGATGGCATGGATCGGGGGGCGGAGCCTCCTCCTACTGGGTACTACCATGAGCGAGAGCATGCCGCTGGCGTTTCTGAGTGACTTCCGTGAGGTCGTCGTGTTCAGCCTGCGCGTCCTGCTGAGCCTGTTCGGGGCGTGGCTCGGCTGGTTGCTCGCCCGGCCGGTGGCGCGGATCCTGTTCCGCCTCGCCTTCCAGCGCCCGATCCCGGACAAGGTGCTGATCGTTGCCCGCCTGCTGGGCGCCGTGGGAGCGGCGGCACTCGTGTTCCTGCTGTTCCCGCTTGCCCTCAGCGGCCTCGGACCCGGCCTCGGCCCCGGTCTCGGCGGCGGTCCGGGGAAGGGGGCCGGCCAGGTGGGCGGGAAGGGGGACGGCAAGGACGGCGACGGCAAGGAGAAGAAAGAGAAAAAGGGTGAGCCATACGACTCGGCGAAGACGCTCGCGATCGAGATGATCCCCAGCGCGCAGTACCAGGGCGACGGCCGCTACTACCTGATCGGGGGTAAGGAACCGCCGCGGTCGCTGGCCCAGGTGAAGGAGTACCTGGAGGAGCACAAGAAACAGGTCCAGACGGTGGAGATCGTCATCTACCGGAACACACCCGGCCAGGGGCACCTCGCGGTCAAGGCGCTGCAGAAACTCGCGGGGACCGAGTTCCCCGGGATCGAACCGGCGATCAAGACGTTCCCCACCCTCGACAGGCCGGAGAAATCGGCGCAGATGAAGTAAGGGGCGAGCCGGGTATGGCCCCGAAAGGACGGAGGCAGATGTCGCAAGCGAGCACCCAACCCGCCCCCCGGCCGGCCGCGTCGGCCAGTCCCCGAGCCGTCCGCATCGTCCTGTTCGGGATGCCCGACGCGGGCAAGTCGTCGCTGCTCGGCGCTCTCGCCCAGGCCGCCCAGATCCAGGAACACGTCCTCAACGGCCGGCTGATCGACACCAGTCAGGGGTTGCTCGAACTCCAGCGCCGCCTTTACGAGGAGCGGCCGCGCGAGACCCTGGAGGAGGTGGCCCCGTTCCCGGTCCGGTTCGAGCCGTTCCCGCCGCGTGGCGCCGGCGCGGCTCCGCCGCCGGTCGAGGCGATCCTGATCGACTGCGACGGACGGGTCGCCAACGAACTGCTCAGCCAGAAGCAGGCGCTCGACCACCGCCGGCGCAACGGCGCCCTGGCGAAGGCCGTCCTCGCCGCCGACACCTTGATCCTCGTCGTGGACTCGTCCGCCGACCCGGCCACCCTCAAGCGCGACTTCACCCAGTTCGCTCTGTTCCTGCGCCTGCTGGAAGCGGGACGCGGGCAACGCACCGAGGTGAGCGGGCTGCCCGTCTACCTGGTGCTGACGAAGGCCGACCTCCTCGCCCAGAAGGGCGACACCGTCGCCATGTGGATGGACCGGATCGAGGAGCGCAAGCGCGAGGTGGACCGCCGGTTCCAGGAGTTCCTGGCCCAGCAGACGAACCGCGAGCACCTGCCGTTCGGCAGGGTCGAGCTGCACCTGTGGGCGACCGCCGTCAAACGGCCGGCCCTGACCGACGCCCCTGCCAGGCCGCGCGAGCCGTATGGCGTCGCCGAGTTGTTCCGCCAGGCTCTCGACTCTGCCGTCGCGTTCCAGGAGCAGCGCCAGCACGCCGAGCGCTGGCTGCGTACCGTTGTCGGCCTGGTCGCCGGAATCATCGGCCTGATTACCCTGCTGACTCTCTTCCTCATTGCCAGCCAGCCGCCCGAGGAGGTGAACAAGCTCGCCCTGGAGGTGCAGAACCTGCACGCCAGCCTGGGCGGCCCCTCCGTCCGGCGGCTGCGCGATCCGCTGCAGCCGAAGATCGAGCAGCTGCGCCAAATCAGCGCAGCGAAACACTTCACCCAGCTGCCGGAGGAGGACCAGCAGTTCGTCAAGGACACGCTCGCGGAGCTGACCGCGTACCAGCAGTTCACGGCCCAGCTCCACCAGGCCGCCAAGGAGTTCGACGGCAACCTCACCACCGTCTTCGACGAGGAGACGCTCAACAAGGCACAGCAGAAACTGAAGGAGGCCGCCCCGCCGCCGCGCTTCAGGGCGCAGTGGGCGAAGACGGACGACGTGCAGCGGTGGCAGAAGTGGACGCGCGAGGCGAACAAGCTGGAGGCGGCGCTCACGGAGGTGCGCGACGCCTACCAGGGGCTAATCAAGGACGCGCTGCTGGTCCAGAAGCTCGCGGACCAGAAGAACTTCGAGGCCCTCACCCTGGCGCGCGCGGCCCAGAAGCGGGCTGAGTCCCTGCTGAAGAAGAAGGAGGAGGCCCAGCCGATCGAGGGCGAGATCACCTACGCCCAGGTGTTCCGCATGGACTCGGTGGTGCAGGCGCAGCGGCGCTGGGAAGGTTTGCGCAAGGCGTTCCGGGCCAGGCTGGACATCTGACGGGGGGCGCGGCCATGTCCACCGCCGGAGCCAGCCTGCACGGGTTCGCCTACGGCGAGCAACTCGACGGCGTCCCACCGCGCAGCCTCGGGTTCGGCCTGCTCGCCCCGGCGGCGCCCGCGCCGTGGGCCGCCGAGATCGAGACCCTCGCCCGCCGCCTGCACGCCACACCCTACCCCGACGCCTGGCCGGTCACAGACCTGTTTTGTTCGGTTCTGCTGACGGACGGCCGGCGCGTCGTCGCCGTCGCCCGGTACGGCGTGGCGGACCACACGGCAAGCCGACGGCGCGGCGGGCTGGAGCTGGTCGGCGTGGTCGCCCCCGGCAACCTCGGGACCGCGTCGGCCCTGGCGATCTACCGCTGGCTGCGCGCACAGCGCGCGCAGACGGAGGATTTCACCGCCCTCGGCCGGGAGTACTCGCTCGCCGACGTGCTGACCGCCGCCCCGCCCGGTCCGTTGCCGGAGCCGCCGCCGGTGGTGCCGATCCGGGTATGGCAGGACGGTGTGTTCCTGTTCGCCGCCACCACCCCGGCCGACCCGGACACGCGCCTCGGGCTGCTGACTCAGGAGGCCGGCGCCTGGCAGTGGCTGCCGCTGTGCGGGGTCGATTTCCCGTTCCAGACCTACGCCCGGCGCGGCCCGCTGGTCGCGTGGACGCCCCACCTCGCCGACGTCGCCGTCAAGCTGGGCCACCCGCCGGCCGAGGACGCTCCGCCGCGCCGACCGCTCGGTCGCGCCGCCTGGGTGCTGGCGGTCGTCCTCCTGCTGCTCCTGGCCGCCAACCTGTGGGCGCTGCTCACCCTCCCGGGTCGCCTTTCTGGCGAGCGACCCACTACTGATCGGCAACCGCTCCCCGGACCTGCCCCCGCTCCCGCGACGAGCAGCCAGGAAGGCGACCCGACGGCCGCGCGGGAGCGGTTCGCGCTGGCGCTGGCCCGACTGCTCAGCGCCGAGCCGACCCACTCCGCCCAGCTGACGCGCGAGGAGAAGGAGTTGCTCGACCGCTACCGCCGACTGGCGAAGGCCGACGCCGACCTGCGTGTGGACGCCCCGCGCGCCCAGGCGGCCATCGGCCTGGTGGGCGCGCTCGGCCGCCTCAGTCCCGACCGGGTGGCGCGGATCGTTCAGGAGGAGTTACAGGACGTGGAGGTCGCGAAACTGATCGCCGAGCGCGTCCGGGCGCGGCTCAACGCCGAGGGGCTGCGCCGGGGCGGGAGTGAGGAATGAGGAGGAGCGGCGGTAAAGCCCACGTGCGCTGCCCGTGGGCTTTACCGCCTCTCTTCCTCACTCTCTCGCGGCCGGCGGCGGCTTCGGCCGGCTGAGGCCCTGGACGAGGGCGAGGATGAGCAGCACCAGGACGACCGCCCCCTCGATCGCGTACAGGCCGATCAGCAGCCACGGCGCGATCCGGCCGACGGCGAGCCACAGCCCGACGTTGATGCCCAGCAGGAGCAGGAACGGAACCAGCGCGAAGAAGAAGATGCCGACCGCGTTCGATCGTCCAGTCCGGCCGTTGTAGGCGTAGCCGCACCCCGGGCAGCGCACGTGCGTTAGCAGCGAGGGACCGTAGAAACTGCCCCACGGCGTCCATGTAACCCGCTCGGCTCCTGCCGCGCCGCAGGACGGACACGGGCGGTACGCCCTCCGCCGCCGGACCGCTTCCCGGTCATCGTAACGCTCCTGGCTGGCCGGCCCGTACCGCCCCGCGTAGCGGTCCGGCGGTCCTTCCTCGACCGCGGTCACCAGCATGGGCTCCGGAGCCGACGCCCGCGCTATCGGTCGAACCTCCTCAATATACTCGTTTGCGGAGGGATCAACGAGGATAACCTCGGGGGTCGCCTCGGCGCCCTCCGCGGGGGCCGCTGGTGCTGCGCCCGCCGGCACGGTGACTGTCTGTCCGCAGCGCGGGCACTTTACCTCCTTGCCGGCGTACTCCTCGCGGACGCGCAGAGGAGCCTGGCAGCCTGAGCAGTTGACGGTGAACATCGTCGGACCTCGTGACTTTCCGATTTGAGTGGTTTCGCGCAGCGGCGCCAACTCGCCTTCCCGGCGGCCCCGGCTGCACCCGAGACGGGGCGGTGCAAGGGACGTTTCTGGGAGCGTTGTCGGAGAGACAGGGAGTCGTCGCGCGCCGGGCGGTGCCTATCGTATGCTGCCCGGACGGCCCCGGACAAGGAAAATCCAGCCCGGAGCGGCTGCGCGCTCTCCGAGGTCGGGAACTTCGCGCCGGTGGGGCCGATGGCCGACCCGCTCCTGGCCGCCTGCCTGGACCCCGCCCACCTGCTCGTGGTGGTCATCCTGGAAGGGGTCCAGGCGGCCGGCGCCAACCCGAAGCAGCCTGAGGGCGACAGCGGTGCCCGCTCGCTCTGGTTGATCGACCCGATGGACGATAGAATTGCTCCTTGATGCCTCTACTGCCTTTGCGTGAGATGTCTTTCGTTCAAGCCAGGGAACTTCGATGAATCGGAGCCTCACCCTTTGCATGCTGACAATTCTGCCGACGTACGTCGGAGCGCAGGCGCCGCGGCTCATCACGATCGCCGAGGCCAGGGACGAAATCGCCCGGCACTCGGAAGGTTCGATGCTCGAACTCAAGGACGGCAAGCTGCTGCTCATCTGGCAGGAGTTCAAGAAGGGCAAGGGCGACTCCGACTTCTTCCCGGGGCGCCTGGTGGCCAAAACGTCCAGGGACGGCGGTCTCACGTGGGACGGTTTCCGCGTCGTCGTCGAGAATCTTAAGGGCGACATCAACGTCTTTTCGCCGAGCTTGTTGCGCCTTCCTGACGGCAGTATCCTCTTCTGCTTCATGCGCTATCACAGCTTCGACAAGGCGAAGAATCGTTATCCCCCCGCCTCGGCCTTTGCCTGGTTATCGCGCGACGAAGGCCAGACGTTCACGCCGCTCGCCACACTATGGAAGGAGGAGCCGATCACCCTTTGCAGCGCTACCCTGCGCCGACTCTCGACGGGCCGGATCGTGCTTCCAGTGAATCGCGATCCAAGCAAGAAGGGCGAACCGGATCGCTGGGAGGCCAATGTCATCTACAGCGACGACGGCGGTAAGACCTGGACGATGGGCGAGAGCTGGGTTACAGCCCCAAAACGTGGCGCGATGGAGCCGCATGTCGAGGAATTGCGCGACGGTCGGCTGCTCATGGTCATGCGGACGCAGATGGGCTCGATTTACCAGGCACACTCGAAGGATCGCGGCAAGTCCTGGTCCGCGTCCAGTTCGCTTGGCGTCGAGGCGCCCGAGTCGTGCCCGGAGCTGATCAAGATACCAGCGACCGGCGATCTGTTGCTCGTCTGGAATGCGAGCAAATACGACCCGAAGTGGGCGTCGCACTTCGGCAAGCGCACGCCATTGTCGGTTGCGGTGTCGAAGGACGACGGTAAGACCTGGAGCAAGCCGCGGCATCTCGAAGTCGATCCCGGGGCCGCATTCTCGAATCCTGGCACGTGCTTCACGAAGGCCGGCAAGGTGATCGTCAACTACTGGACGTGCCGCTATCAGCCGAATGGCTCCATGTCGAACTACCCGATTCACTTGAAGGCCGCGATCGTGGACGTGGGCTGGCTCTCTGAATGAAGCGGATCGATTGGCAAACATACCGTGTCCGCGTGCCTTGAGGTCACGAAAGGTTGAACGTCTCCTTCAGGCAGGCCAGCGCCTCCTCGCCCCGGTGGCGGTCCACCACGACGGTGATGCGCACCTCGCTGGTGTTGATCATGCGGATGTTGATGCCGCGCTCCGCCAGCGCGCCGAACATGCGCCGGGCGACGCCCGTGTGCGTCCGCATTCCCACGCCGAGGACGAACAGCCGGGCGATATCGGACTCGGCCAGGACGCGCGTCTGCGGATCGACCGTCCGGGCCGCCTGCTCGGCGATGTTCACCGCCCGCTGCAGGTCGTGGCTCGGCACGCTGAACGACAACTCCGCCCGGCCGGTGCTGGTGAGGTTCTGCACGATCATGTCCACGACGATCCCGCCGGCGGCGATTGCCTGGAAGGTGCGCGAGCAGTTGCCCGCCTCATCGGGGAGATTGTAGATCGTGATCATGCTCTCATCGGTGTTCAGCAGCACGTCGCTGACGACGATGTCCTCCATTCCGCCGAGTTGCTGGGTCAGGCGGGCCAGGTCACGGACCGGCGCCTCGACCAGAAGGGCCTGCGGGCGGCGCAGGAACGGGCTGGAGGAGGTCTTGCACGGCAGCCCCGCTCCCGGACGCGGCTCGTGGAGCCGGAACGCCTGGTGAACCGCGCGCAGCGCCTTGACTCCGTCGGCCTTATCAACCAGCACCGAGATCTTGATGTCGCCGGTGGTGATCATCTTCATGTTCACGCCGGCCTCCGCCAGGGCCGCGAACATCCGCTCCGCCACGCCGGTGTGGGTCCGCATCCCGGTGCCGACGACCGACACCTTGCTCACCTCCTCCTGGTTCTGTACCGTCGCCCCGAGTTCCGCTGCCAGCGGGCCGAGGACGGCGCGCGTCTTGGCCAGGTCGGTCCGCGGAACGGTGAAGCCGATGGCGGCACGCCCGCCGATACCGGCGTTCTGGGCGATCATGTCCACCGCGATGTTCTGGCCGGCAATGGCGGAGAAAACGCGGTGGCTGACGCCCGGCTCGTCCGGGACGTTGTCGAGGTTGATCTGGGCCTCGTCCTTGACGATGGCAGCCCCGCACACGACCACCCCGCGCATCCACTCCGCCTCCGGCAGGATCCACGTCCCCTCCGTGTCGGACATGGAGTTGCGAACCTGCAGCGGCGTCTCGAACTTCTTGGCGAACTCGATGCTGCGCGAGTGCATCACCCCGGCCCCGACGCTGGCCAGCTCGAGCATCTCGTCGTAGCTGATGTAGTCAATCTTGCGCGCCTCCGGGACGATGCGCGGGTCGGTCGAGTAGATGCCGTCCACGTCGGTGTAGATCTCACATCCGACGTCGCCGGTCCCGGCCGGGTCGTGCTTCATGACGGCCGCCAGAGCGACGGCCGTCGTATCAGACCCGCCGCGGCCGAGGGTCGTGATGTTGTACGCCTCGTCGATCCCCTGGAAGCCGGCGACGATGACGATCTTGCCCTCATCGAGCGCCTGGCGGATGCGCTGGGTGGAGATGTTTTTGATGCGCGCCTTGGTGTGGAAGCTGTCGGTGACGATGCCGATCTGCGCCCCGGTGAAGCTGATGGCCGGCTGGCCGAGGGCCTCGATGGCCATCGCCATCAGGGCGATGGAGATCTGTTCGCCGGTGGACAGGAGCATGTCCATCTCGCGGGCGGGCGGCTGGTCGGTGATCTCGCGGGCCAGTTCGACCAGTTCGTCGGTCGTGTCGCCGCGGGCGCTGACGACGACGATCACCTGGTTGCCGGCCTGGCGGGCGCGAAGAGCACGCCGCGCGGCCGCCTTGATGCGGTCGGCCGTGGCCACGCTGCTGCCGCCGAATTTCTGCACGACGAGAGCCAAGGTGGGGATTCTCCTGACTGAGGAGCGGGTGGGCAGCCCGCGGGGCGGGAAAGAGAGAAACTGCAGAAGATGATAGGGGTTGAGGCGAGTCTGTTCCAGAGGCTGGGGTTCGGACGACGCGCAGAAAAGGCGATCGGGCGCATGAAAAAACCCCGCCGGCGCTTTCGCGTCGGCGGGGCTATCCTTGATTCGGCGGCACAGCCGGCACGAAGATGCGGACATGATCAGTCCGGGTGTGAGAGCCCGAACCGGAATCATCCTTAGAAAGGAGGTGATCCAACCGCAGGTTCCCCTACGGTTACCTTGTTACGACTTAGTCCCAATCAGGAGTCTCGCCGTAG
>JAANMY010000436.1_pt1 | contig 59167 bp, 67 predicted proteins | sample 7279691 | NCBI WGS metagenome assembly JAANMY01 (sample SAMN14094543, study PRJNA606508) | bioreactor metagenome | isolation source: A lab-scale SPAN reactor treating ammonium-rich wastewater day 388 | place: Ireland: Galway | collected 2018-02-07 | reverse complement strand
GAGGGCCGCGCGGCCCTCTCCTCTACCTGTGCGCATGGCAGTCAGCGTAGTTAGCTAACGCCACCTGCCCCCGGGCGGCCACCGCGTGGGCCGCCTTCGTTGACGAACTTCGTGATCCGCTCGGCGGCCTTTGTCTTTGCAGACTCGGCCTTCTCCGCGTCCAGCTTGCCGTCGGCCACGGCCTGGTCGATGGCGGCGTTAGCCTGGCCGACGAGGGCGGCAATCACGGCATCACCGCTGGAGCCGTTCTCGCTGGCGATCTCGGCGACGGTCTTGCCGGCCTTGAGGCCGTCCTTCAGCTCCTGGACGTCGATGCCGATGGTCTGGGCGGCGGTCTGGAGGGCATTGCGAATGATGGCGCCACGGTGGGGCCGGCCGCCATTGTCCCCGTCGCGCGGCTGGGGCACACGTTCCATCAGACTGGCGAGGGCCTGGGGCGCTCTCCCGGCGATCTTTGCGGCCTGCTCCTCGGTGAGCTTGCCATCAGCCACAGCCTGGGCGAGCCGGGCGTCGAGGTCACTGAGCAGCTGCTGCTGCACGGCCGCGGAGTCGACGTTGTTCTCGGCCAGGACCTGGTTGACCGACTTGCCTTCCTTGAGGCCCTGCTTGAACACGTCGGCGGACAGCCCGGAGGCATCGACAACGTGCTTCAGGGTGACGCGGACGAGCCTGGGGCGGTGCTTGCCGTCGCGGGGCCCTGCCTGGTCTGTCGTGCTGCCGGGGGTCCCGGGGTCTTCGGCGAGGGCGATGCTGCCTGCGCCAACAACGCCGAGGGCGAGGAGGCCGGACAGGCCAAGGGTGAGGACGCGAGTCCGGCCGGCGAAACGAAGGGACATTCTGTTACTCCTGTTGGTGCGTGGCCGGGCTCCAGCGCCCGGCGGGAATGGTGAGAGCGGAAGTGGGATTGCCCTCAGCCATGCAATGGCAGGGCCACTGGCAAAGGTGACGTGAGTGTCAGGGCGGGGGAAGCGCGCTTTACGCGTGCTTTTCGATCCAGCGGCCGCGAAAGAGGAGCAGGTCGCCCTCGGCAACGGTCACGGTGGCGGGCGGCGCAGCCACCTCGTTGTGAACCCCGCGCGGACTGAAGGAGAGGCTGGCGCCATCGAGGTTCCAGCGAAGGCCAGTTGTGGTGATACCGCTGCAGGCGCCGATCGCCACGAGGGAAACGACCGTTCCCGGTGGGGAATCTATCGTCACCAGCTCCTGCACGAGCTCCACTTCAAACTCGTCATCGACGATACGAAGGAGCGGGCCGCCGCGGAAGAGCACCAGGACTGCCAGGTTGGCCAGGGCGTGGTCGGCGCGGCCACCACCGGCGGCAACGATGTCGATCGCATCGCAGCCGTGCTCGATGCAGAAGGAGATGGCCTTCTGGAGATCGGTACTGTTGACGTCGTCGCGGAGGTGAAAGGCGCCTTCCGGAAGGGCCGATCGCAGCCCGGCGCCGACCGAGTCGAGGTCGCCGACAACGGCATCGACACTGATGCCGGCGGCCAGCGCCTTGCCAGCGCCGCCATCGGCGCCCACAATGAGGCCCGCCTGTCCGGCCAACTCCGTGAGCAGCGCCCGCGAGGGCGGTTCACCGTTGGCGACAACAAGGGCGCGCATTGCCGTAGTAAACGCGGAAAGGACGCGCAGGGCAAAGAGCGCAGGAGTGGATTCAGCCGAGAAAAATCGGAAAATCCTGGAGATCCAGGGAAAAACCACTGGACAAGGCCTTAGCGATCGCTAGAATACGAGCTGGGATTGGCACATGCGAAGTGTCCGCTCCACTTGCGCAGCCGGCTCGCCATCCCACCTAAGCCGCGGTGCCCCAGACGCCGCGGCTTTCCTATTGCCCGGAACCGGGCGCCACAGGACTAAGCCGGACCACCTGCAGAAGGAATGAGGCGGCGCACGCGGGCGGTGTGGTAGCGCATTGCAGCGCGCATGGGGTGGGTAATCACGGCGAAGGCGGGGCGATTCCACTCCGCGTCCCAGCGTTCGACCTGCTCAAGAGCAGCATCGGCGGCACGGATGCGGGAGCGAGCGTCATCGAACCAGCCGTCAAGCGCCGAATCCCAGGCCGCCGTGCGATTGCTGAGATGGCCAGCCATTGCGCGCACAAACTCGTACTGGGCCCTCTCGCGGGCCAGGCGCCGGGCATCCGTCTCCTCACGGGCGCGCGCGTTCACGACAAGACCCTGGCATCGGTCGATGATGGCGGCGGCGCCCAGCGCTTCGTTTGCCTTGAACTTGAGGGTTTCGCGGGGGACATCGGAGAAGTCCAGGACATCGCCGCGTGGCGTGACGGCGAGGTCATGGAGGTCGAGCAAGGCGAGGTAGGCGACCTCCAGGGCTTCGTAGTAGGACGCCAGCGTGGCCACGGCGCCGGGAAAAGCCGCCTCACAGAAACGGCGGATTGCCGTCTTTCCATCTTCGGTTGGGTCCCAGGCGCAGCGGGCCATCCACCAGGCGTGCCACGGTGGCCCGGCCCAGGGCCTGTCGCTCACCACCAGGTTCTGAAGGCCGGTGGCGCCGGCCGCGGCGTAGCCACGGGCATCGGCGGGCAGCACGGCCAGGTGGGGTGGCGCAAGCCCCTTGAAAAGGATGGCGTCGCTGTAGTACTCGAAAACCTGCAGGCGGCCCGGGTCGTCGCCAAGCAATTCGAGCAGGTCAAGCAAGGGTTCGAGGTACTCCTTCTCGTTCTTCGGGCAGGCGGGATCGGCGAAGGAATGCGCGTAGCAGCGTTCGCGCGGGGCCCAGAGCACCGTTACGTTGTCTGCCGGGCGTGCGAATTCGGGCGGGATGACAGTGTCGTGGTAGGCGAGGTGGGCGACGCGTGCCCCGGGGGCAGCGCGAGCGATCGCATCGGCGATGGCGTTGGTAGCGATTAGCGACTGATCGGAGGGGCTGAGAGCGCTGCAGGGGCCGCACTCACACCAGCCGCCGCCAGGGATGTCATCGGGCCAGAAGTGGTAGGTATCGGCCCCGGGGAAACGGGCCACGAAGGCAGCGGCTGCTTCCCGGATATGGCCGATGGCGCCCGGCGCAGAAACGCAGAGGTTGTAGCGCCGGTCACGTTCGCCGTTGCGCAGCGGGAACCAGCCAGGGTGTTCATCGAAGAGGGTGCGAGGGAGCAGGGTGGGGAGGTGGTGACCGCCGAACTGGAGCGTCATGCCGCGTTCCCGGGCAGCCGCACCGATGGCGCGGCCGTCGGCATTCCAGCGCTCGAAGAGCCAGCCGCCGCCGTCTTCGGCAAGGGCCGCGGCATCCACGGGGCGGGGGGAGGTCCGCCCGGGGCGGGAGGGCGGCGTGTCGTGGAAGAAGAGGTCGTTCAGGCGGTTGCGGCTGGCCCACTCGAGCCAGTCTCGCCACTCATCGTGGAATGCATCCTGGCCGAGGATAAGCGTGCGGCGGGCGAAGGCGGGGGTCCGGGCGTGGACGCCGGTGGCGAGCGAAGCCCCGGCGCGGAAGGTTATTCCCTCCTCGCCGGGCTCTACCCAGGCGAAGCCGAGCTGTTCGAGGAGCCAGCAGACACCGTTGAGCGCCCCCCGCGGGCTTTCCCCCCGGATGAGGATGCGGCGTTCTTCGGCCGTTACCTCAAAGCCATCACCGGGGCCGGCGCCGGTATAGAGCTCGATCGTGCCCGGCGCGCCCGGCGTAGCCACGCGTTGCAGGTGAAAGCGGAGCTCGCGGACAGCGTGGTCTACGGGCGGGCTGGCCCTGTCGGCGCTGATGTCCCAGCCGGAAATGCCGGCGGCGGTGATCGTCATCGGGCCGCGATGCTACCGGCTCGGTGACGCTGGCGCCACCGGAGGTGGCGAAGGATTGCGGGTCATGAGGCTTCGCGCCCGGCTTCGAGCACGCCAGGCCGGGCCGAGGCCGCGGCGACAAGGTTGCGCACGAATGCGGACTGGGCGGCGGTCAGCTCACGGAACTTGAGGTGGAGAGTGACGCAATCCTGGCCGCGGCTGGTATGAACGATTTCGCAGGGAAGGGTAGCCGAGTAGGCGCCCGCCGTGGTGACAATCGCCACCTCCCGGCCGCCAGGCTTGGTGGCCGTGACGACTGACATGCCACCGGGAGAGATGTCGATGATCGTCCCGTTCTGCCGTGATTGCCCAAGCACCGAGCGGACCTCGGCTCCCAGGTACGTGGAAAACCGGGCATTTGCGCGCAGGTTGATAGGTTTCCATGCATCGGTAATCTCGAACGAGGCGATGCTGGCCCGCATCGTGTGCAGGCGGCCACGGGCGACCATGCGGGCACCAATGTCCCCCGCGACGAGGAGGACGTCATCGCCCGGCGCTCCAGGCCACGGCGTCTCGAACCGAACGGCAACCACCGGACCCATGCCGGTGACTGCAACGCCATGCATCTGCAGGGGCGGGTTCGCGCCGTGCTGGATAACCTGGACAGTCGCCCCGGCTCTGACACCCGGTTTCATGTGGTGAGTATCGGCATGGAAGTGGCGCCACTGGAATGGCACGGACCCCTGCATCGCGCAGCGCCCCGGGCACCGCTAACATCAGTGGGTGAGTGCGCAGGACCCCGCTTCGGCGACTCCGCCCGGTTCCCGTGTGGGCAGCCTGCGGCTGCGCATGATGAGGCTGGAAGATGCTCCCGCTGCGGCGGCAATCGAGCGTGCCTCGTTCTCTGAAGGGTGGCCTTTGACTGCCTTCGAACGCGAGCTCTCTCTGAACCCGGCGGCACGGTATGTCGCGCTCGAAGGTGCAGCGCTGCCCGGCTCCCACGCGCTGGAGCGGGAAGTAGTGGGATTCGCGGGACTCTGGCTGATGCTCGACGAGGCGCATGTGGTTTCGGTGGCGGTGGCGGAGCAGCACCGCGGGCGTGGGCTGGGCCGCCTCCTGGTCCACGGGCTGGTGGATGTCGCCTACCAGCACAAGATGTCGGTGGCGACGCTGGAGTGCAGGGAGTCGAACGTGGCCGCCCGGTCTCTCTATCGGGAATACGGCTTCCACGAGATTGGCGTACGCAAGCGGTATTACGCGGACACGCACGAGGACGCGATCATCATGACGACGGAGGAGCTGGACAGCCCGGCCTACCGTGAGCGCTATGCGCGGCTGGCCGCCAGCCTCGCCGCACGGCTGCCGGGGGTTTCGCTGCAGGTGCGCCAGGGCGCCCGAATCAAGGGAAATCGCTCCCCAGGATCGCTCCAGGGTCGGTGACAATGTCGGACCAGCGGCGGGCAAGGGCTTCGAGCGGAGCCGCGGGAGGCGCCCATGGCAGGCCGCGCACGACGACGCCGCGGTTCGCCACGTATTCGACCAGCCCTTCCGATTCCAGGCGGCGAAAGGCCTCGCGCACGGGGGTCTGAGACACGCCCCACTGCTCGGCGATCTCTTCCTGGCGGAGATGTTCACCAGGCTGCAGGTGCCCGGAGAGGATGGCGTTCTGGAGCGCCTCATAAACGGCATCTGCCTTCGTGCGCCCGGGGAGCCGCTGGATGGCCATGGAACAAGGATAGCGGCATGCGGCTCCCGGTGGCAGTCCCCTGGTTCGCCGGGCGCGCGGGTGCGCTACTCTTCGCCGCCGGGGGCGTTGAATGCCTCGTGCACGAGCATGTACTCGTTCCCGGCGATCTCAAGGACCTGCTGGAGGAGATCCTCGAGGCGGCCGGTATCGGCCGAGGCGATCGACGGGGGCTGACCCTTTGTCTCCCAGAACTCGACCAGGAGGGCGGCCAGGGCCGCTTCGAGCCGGTCAAGCGCCGGGATGAGGCGCGGCTCGTTGCGGACGATCTCCGCCTCCATGCCCCCAGGGCCAACCAGGCTGTCGAGGCGCGTCTCCACGGCGAGGATGCAGCGCCGCAGCGCGCCGCGGACGGCGGCGTACCATTCGGCGTCGCCATCGGCCGCACGGACCGCCCTTTCCAACTCCTGGGCGGCACGGTAGAGCGAGTCCTCGCGGGGCCTGGTCCCGGTGGTGAGTTCAGCGTTGGCCACGGTCTTCACTCCTGAGCTCGCGGGCTGACGGTCCGGGATGGGCCGCGGCATGTGGCTGCGGCGAGTCCGGGACCTCCACCGCGATTATCTCAGGCCTGTCCAGAGGGGCGACGACCCGGGGGTCGGCCTCGGCGGGGTCCAGCGTTTCGGCGCCCTGGCGGAAGAGGCGGCGCAGCCAGCTCGTGAACGGCATCTCAGCCTGCCTTCCGCTGGACGGGAGGCGCCGGGGGCCGCGCGCCGGCGCTACTGGCGCAAACGGCGCAGTCGACGCGCACGATGCGGCGCGTCGTCATTTCGACCACCCAGGTGGCGCGGTGAACGCAGCGGCCATCCAGGAGAGCCGGAGTCCGCCTTGAGGGGCTTTCTATTACCGCTGACTGCATCGCGCCAACCTCCTGTCGTCCGTCACTCGCACACTGGTTGCCCGGCTGCTTGAGAAGAGAATGGATGGCTCCGCGCCGGCTTCACAGGTCCTTCAGGTCCAGATCAGGGATACCCTGTTGGCCGTTTGTCCGTCCTTTCCGGGTGACCGGCGCGGAGCGCGAGGCAGGCGGGCCACCGTCGAGGGAGCGGTAGCCCGCGCTGGTGGGGGCGGTGGAATCAACTCGCTCTGATCGTGATCTTCTTCTCGGCAGGCTCTACCGGTATGGTCCTGGGGAGCTTCACCTCGAGCACGCCATCCTTGAGGGTGGCCTCGATCTTCGAGGCGTCGACGGTGGCCGGGATGGCGATTGTGCGCTCGAACGAGCCGAAGAAGCGTTCGCTGTAGGTGCGGCCCTTCTCCTCCTCCTTCTTCTCGCCCCGCTTTTCGCCGCGGATGCGGAGGGTGGAGTCGAGGACCGTGACCTCCATGTCCTGGGCGGCGACACCGGGAAGCTCGGCATGGATGATGATGGCATCCTCACCCTCGCTGACATCGCAGCGGGGGTTCCACTCGACAGCAAGGGACCCGCCGGGCTCGACGCGGCTGAAGAAGTCGCGCGGCCAGAGGTTGACGAGTTCTTCGAACGGATTCCAGCGGACCAGGTTTGCCATGGCTGCACCTCCAGAAGTGGTTCGGGAACAGTGAAACGCAGGTGGGTGAGGGCGTGAAGGACCGTTCGGGCCATTACCGGTAGTCCGGAAGGCCCATGCGATTGAGGTATGGTGCTTCCGGATTGGCGAGTGTTTGGGTAGTATGGGTTTCAACATCCGCACAGGTGGCCGCGCTTATCAAGACGGGGTAGAGGGACCGGCCCTGAGAAACCCCGGCAACCTGCCTTCATCAGGCAAGGTGCCAATTCCGGTCTCCCGGTGCGCCGGGGGGAAGATGAGAGCGCCAGCGCTCGCAGAAGAACCGGCCCAGGCGGTAATGGAGAGTCAGATGGTTACGTTGCCGGGCCGAATGTGCATGCTCTAGCCCCTGGTGAAGGGGCAACCACAAACGTCCAACAGCCAATGCGCGCCGGTTGCGCGCCCTTTACCCCTCCGTGCCGGAGGGGATGCATGGAGTTTGGAGCATGAGTTTCGCGAAGAGCCTTCGCTGCCGTGAGTGTCACCGCGAGTACCCGCTGGCGGCGATCCACGTCTGCGAGTTCTGTTTCGGGCCGCTGGAGGCGGCCTACGACTACGACGCCATCCGCCGGAACACGACCCGGGAGAGCATCGATTCCGGCCCGGCCAGCCTCTGGCGATACAAGAACCTGCTGCCCTGCGACGCCGGCGCGGCGGTAGATATCGGCGCGGGGTTCACACCCCTCATCCGCGCGAAGAACCTGGGCAAGGCGCTGGGCCTGAACGACCTCTACATCAAGAACGACACGGTCAATCCGACCTGGTCGTTCAAGGACCGGGTAGTGGCGGTGGCAAGCACGCGCGCCCGGGAGCTGGGCTACGAGAAGCTCGCCTGCGCCAGCACGGGCAACCTTGCCAACAGCGTCAGCGCCCATGCCGCGGCGGCGGGGATGGACGCGGTGGTGTTCATCCCCCACGACCTTGAGGCGGGGAAGGTGCTCGGTTCCAGCATCTACGGGCCCACTCTGGTGAAGGTGCGGGGCAACTACGATGCCGTGAACCGGCTTTGCGCCGAGCTGGCGGGGAGCTACAACTGGGCGTTTGTGAACGTGAACGTACGCCCCTACTACTCGGAGGGGTCGAAGACGCTTGGGTTCGAGGTGGCCGAGCAACTGGGATGGCGAGCGCCGGACCACTGCGTGGTGCCAATCGCCAGTGGCTCGCTCTTCGTCAAGATCCGCAAGGGGTTCGATGAGCTGGCGAAGATCGGTCTGATCGACCCGCCCCGGACGCGCATGAGTGGCGCCCAGGCGACGGGGTGTTCGCCGGTGGCTGTGGCGTGGGAAGAGGGCTCGATGAACTTCCGGCCCCAGCGTCCCAACACGATCGCGCGCTCGCTCGCGATCGGAAACCCGGCGGACGGCTACTACAGCCTGGTACAACTCCGCGACACGAATGGCGCCTGCGGAAACGTGAGCGACGAGGAGATCGTGGCGGGGATGACGTTGCTGGCTGAGACGGAGGGCATCTTCGGGGAGACCGCGGCCGGCGTGACCGTGGCCAGCCTGAAACAGCTTGCGGAGAGGGGTAGAATCGGCCCCGACGAGCTCACCGTGGCCTTCATCACGGGGGCTGGCTTCAAGACAGCGGAGGCCGTGGCCGAAGCGCTGAAGCCGCCGCTTGAGGTGGATGCCAGCATGGAGAGCTTCGAGCAGGCCTACGAGGCGCTGCAGAAGGCGGAGGTCCCGGCCTGATGGCACTCAAGCGCGTTCGTTTCACGTTTCCCGAAGAGATGATAAAGGAGCCCGTTATCTACCGGATGGGACATGAGTTCCAGGTGGTCACCAACGTTCGCATGGCGGATGTGGATGAACATACGGGCTGGGTAGTGCTCGAGATCGACGGTGACCCCGAGGAGATCGAGCGGAGCCTTGTGTGGGCCCAATCGCGGGGCGTGCGCGTGGACCCTGTGGTGGGAGACATCGTCGAGGGCTGAAATAGGGCCCTGGCTGCGGTTTCTAAGTCGAAGAAGAAGGATCGGAAGGTACTGATGCCCGTCTCTGTGCGTATCCCCCAGCCGCTGCGCGGCCTCACCGGCAACCTGTCAATTGTCCCGGGCGAAGGTGGCACCCTGGCCTCCTGCATCGAGGGCCTGGAATCGAGCTACCCCGGCATGCGTGAGCGGCTCATGGACGAATCAGGCCAGCTTCGCCGCTTCGTCAACATCTATGTCAACGGCGATGACGTGCGCTTCATCGATGGCCTTGCCACGCCGCTGAAGGATGGCGACGAGGTGAGCATTGTGCCGGCGGTGGCAGGGGGCTAACCAGAGGAGTAGGGAACGGGGGGAGCGACCCCGGGCGGCTTCTCCGTGACCGAGGCGCCTAACTGTCGGCGTCGCGCGCCGGCGGCCCTGCGAACAGCTGGTCGATGGTGGTCGCAAGTCCAGGCACCCATGTCGACTCAAGCACGTCCTGGCCCGAAAGAGTCCGTCGCACGGTGCCCTCGTACACCTCGACCTCCCGCCGCTCCAGGTCGACAACCCAGACCGAGCCGACGCCAAACTGGCGGTACAGGTCGATCTTCGTACGCATCTCCCTGCGGTCCTGGCCGATGGAGAGGATCTCCACAGCGACATCGGGTGGCCGCGACATCCATTCGTCGTCGGCGGGGGGATTAGCGCGATAGTAGGCAACGTCGGGGATGGGCGAGCTCGGACCGAGGTCGGCGGAGCCGCGAATGATTGCCCTCGGCTCGACGCCGGCGTACCCAAAGCCATTCAGGAGATGGCAGACAAAACCTGCCATCCGGGCATGTCCCCATCGCGGTGACATTTTCTCGTACACCTCCCCGTCGATGAGCTCGAGCCGCCGCTCGTCGATGCCCGGCATCGCAAGGAAGTCGTCCAGCGTCATGCGCGTCCCGGTGACCATGCGCTGATTGTAACAAAACGGCCCCTCCCGACCGGGAGGGGCCGCAATGGGCAGGAGTGGGGAAGGCTAGAAGATGGTCTTTTCTGGAGGTTGCTGGGCCGGGGGCTGGGCCTGCGGCGGCGACTGGGGAGCCGGGGGCTGTTGAACCTGCGCGGCCTGCACGGGCGGGGCCGCGGGGGCGGCGGGAGCCTGTTGCGCCTTCTTCGCGGCGTCGGCGTCCTCGTCCTTCACTGCTTTGCGGAACTCCTTGATGGAGCTGCCGAGCTCTTTGCCGAGCCCGCTTATCTTGCCGACTCCGAACAGGAGAATTATCACCGCTCCGATGATGAGGAATTCGGGTGCGCCAAGTGAACCAAACATAGACCTACTCTCTTCGGCCACCGAATGGGGGCCTTGTTCCATGGTACAGGATATCCCGGGTGCGCAAACGCGCCATTTGCGGGGGCGAACGCTAACCCAGCCGCTCTACAAATACGTCCATGACGCCGCCGCAGATGCGGTCCTCGGCTTCCAGGGGGGCCGTGAGGTCAACTGTGACGATGCGGGGAACGCCATCGTGGAGGACGGCCATCGCTTCCTGCCAGACTTCGGCCTCGCCGCAGCCGCCACCGATGGTGCCGAAGAAGGAGCCATCGGAGTGGACGACCATCTTGGCGCCGGTCTTACGCGGGGTTGACCCGCGCGTCCGGGCGACCGTCGCCAGGGCGACTGGCTGCCCACGTTCAATTGCGGTGGCAATGGCGCGATAGATCTCGCCCTGCATGGTCCCTTGATGGTGGCAGAGAGCGCGGCCCGCCGCAACTGGCGCCGGGTGAAAGGCGGGTGTACGGCGTCCACCAGACCCGGGGGTTCCCCTACGCGGCGCCGTTACGAGCAATCGGCACCAGTGCCGCAGTTTGAGGGGGCAGGCGTGTGGGCGAAAAGTGAACGTTTGGTGACACCGAACGCAGTTCGCCTGTTACCGGCTGTCCACGGAACCGTATTTACCGGCGGAACGGCCGGGGACAAAGGCCGTTCACACCACGCATTGGCGGGGAGGACCCGCCAGGAGAGAGCAGGCTAGGAATGGCAATCTCAACCATGAAGCGCGCGCGGCGGCTGACCGTCGTCGCCGTCTTCGCCATCGTCGCGGTCGCGGCCTTCGGCTTCGCCGCCGCCAACACTGTGCCCGAGTCGGGCGCTGGCGACGGCAGCGAGGACATCAGCGGCTACACAGTCACTAACGTCACCTACAACCTCGACACGACCAACCCGGCCGTCATCGACACGGTGTCGTTCGACCTGGCCCCGACGGCCGGCGCCGGTGCGGCCACGGAGGTCCATGTTCAGCTGGTCTCCGGCGGTTCGTGGTTCACGTGCAGCGCCGGGGTCAGCTCCGACTGGGACTGCGACATCTCCGGGGCGGTGACGGCCCTGGCAGCCAACAGCCTGCGGGTGGTCGCCGCGCAGTAGTTCGAACCCGGGTGGCCGCACTGGTTCGCGGCCACCCTCCAGTCTTTTCAGCCAACGGGGGAGACAATGAAGACTCGGCGCACGCTGCTGGCGTCGCTGGGCTCGGCGATGGCGCTGGTCCTGGTCGTGGTGGTGTGGGTGGCATTCGCACCCACAAGGCTCGGCGGACAGGTTTCCTACGTGATCGTGAGCGGGAACAGTATGGAGCCGGGCATGCACCGCGGGGACCTCGCGGTGGTGCGACGCTCGCACAGCTACACCGAAGGCGACATCGTCACCTACCGTCACCCCGAGATTGGGCCGGTGATCCACCGCATCATCGGCCGCGACGGGGAGCGGTTCGTCCTCAAGGGCGACCACAACGACTTCATCGACGGCCACCACCCGGTTGAAGCGGAGCTCATTGGCGAGCTCTGGTTCCGGGTTCCATCGGTGGGGCGGCTCATGGGGCCGCTCCAGGAACAGAAGTACGCCGCGGCGCTCATCGTGCTCGCTCTGGTGGGGCTGGGTGGGGGCGCCGGGGCTGCAGCGAACCGGCGGCGTGCTTCAGAGAGAGAAGGGCGGCCAGCCGGCGCCGCCCATGCAGGGGAGACGGTCATGCAATCGATAACTCGCAACTGGGAAGACGGCCTGGTGACACTGGGGGCAGCGGCTTTCGCCTTCCTTGTGCTGGCGTTTGTCTCGTTTGGCCGTCCGGTGACGCGCGAAGTCCCCGACAGTGCCGTCTACACGCAGTCGGGTGAGTTCGCCTATTCGGCCAAGGCGGCTAACGGCACGCTTTACGACTCCTCGGCGGCAACAACTGGCGACCCCGTGTACCGCCGCCAGAGCGACCTGGTGGACGTTTCGTTCAGGTACTGGTTGACGAGCGAGCACCCGGCGACGCTGAGCGGCAGCTACCGCCTTGTGGCCGAGGCCGGTGACGATGCTGGCTGGAAGCGGACCTTTGAGCTTCAGCCAGAGACGCCGTTCCAGGGCAGCGCCTTCACGGCAGGCGGAACGTTCTCCCTGAAAGAGATCGGGGCCGTCATCGAGCGGCTTGAGAACGAGACCGGGGTGCGCAACCAGAGCTACACCGTCTCGGTCGTCCCGGAAGTGAGCATTGCCGGGACGCTCTCGGGCCGCGCCTTCGAAGACACCTTCGCTCCGCGCCTGGAGTTCAAGCTCGACCCGTTCCAGCTCTCGCTGGTGAAGGACTCCGGCAAAGCCGGGAACGCGCTGGCGCCATCGACGGAGGGGCTGAACCAGGGGAAGCGGACCGAGAGCAACACGGTGAACCTGCTCTTCTTCGAGCTGGGCGTGGCCACCGGGCGCTGGCTGTCGCTGCTGGGGCTGGGGCTGGTGCTGGCGGGTGCGGGCGTGTTCATCCTTGGCGCCATTCGCCGCATGGGCCCGGCGGGCGATTCGCCGCAGAGCGTGCAGGCGAAGTACGGCCTGCCCGTCATCACGGTACGCAGCGCCCCCACGCCGAGGGCGAACGCCGTGATTGACGTCGCTTCGGTCGATGACCTGGCGCGCGTTGCCGAGCGCGAGGGCGCCGTGCTTCTGCAGGAGATAAGGCCCGGATACCACTGTTACTTCGTGCAGGCCGGGACGGTGGTCTACCGGTTCCAGGCGCTGGGGACGCCGGCAAAGAACTTCCGCGGGGCGACGGCAGCATGACCGGGGCAAGGGGTTTCGCGCGGCTGGCCACGCTGGCCCTTGGCGCCCTGGTGCTGGGAAGCCTTGCGACGGCCCTTGCGGCGACAAATACTGTCGCGCCCTCGGCGGCTGACGACCAGAGCATCCCGATTACGCCAAACGACCTGGCGCCGATCGAATGCCGCTCGTACATCTACGTGACCGCACTGGTGGTGGGCTCGGGGACGGTCACTGGCAGCAACGCGAGCGAGCTCATCCTGGGGGGCCCGGGGAACGATCGCCTGCGCGGCAACGGCGGGGACGACTGCATGGTGGGCGGCGACGGCAACGATGACCTGCGCGGCGGCAATGGCAACGACGTGCTCATTGGCGGGCCGGGGAACGACCGGCTGCTGGGCCAGAACGGGAACGACCGCCTCTACGGCCACAACGGCAACGACAGGCTGCACGGAGGCAACGGCGGGGGCGACTACTGCGAGGGGGGCGCGGGCATCGACCTGCTCCTGGGCGGCTGCGAATCGTGGGTGCCCTGAGGGGGGCTACTGCCAGCGGGGGTAGCTGCCAAACACCTTGACATGGGCGCAGAGGGGCCGGATTGCATCCAGCACCTCGGCGCCCTGCGGGTCATCCTGGTGGCCTTCGAAATCGATCAGGAAGACGTATTCGCCAAAGACGAGGCGAGTGGGGCGGCTTTCTATCTTAGTGCAGTTGATGCCTCGCCGGGCGAACTCGATGAGCACTCCGGCGAGGGATCCCGGGCGGTCCTCGGCGAAGGTGAAGGCGATGGATGTCCGGTCGCGGCCCGTGGGGCCGGGAGTGCCGCGTCCGAGGAGCACAAAGCGCGTGGCGTTAAGCGAAGAGTCCTGGATGTCGTGGGCGATGACCTGGCCGCCGTGAAGCTCGGCGGCGCGGACGGTGGCGATGGCGGCGGCATCGCCGGGGCGCTTCATCATCAGCGCCACTGCCTCTGCGGTGGAGAGTGCAGCCTCCACCTGCGCCCCGGGGAGCTCGCGCTGGAGGAAGCGGCGGCACTGCCCGAAGGCCTGGGGGTGGGAGTAGATGATGCGCACATCGGCGGTGCGAGTGCCCGGCCGAACGATGAGGTTGTGCTCGACGGGCAGGACGAGCTCGGCCTGGACCTGGAGGGTGGTGTCGTGGATGAGGATATCGAGCGTTTCGGCGACCGAGCCGCTGACGGAATTTTCGATTGCTAGCACGCCGGCATCGGCGTGGCCCGATTCAACGGCAGCGGCCACGGCGGCATGAGAAGGGAAGGGCACCAACTCGGCGGAAGGTTCGAAACGGAGTGCAGCAAGCTCGCCAAAGGTGCCCGGGGGGCCGAGAAAGGCGAGCTTCATGGGCTCAGGTGTCCATCCCGTGCGTGGAGCCGATGAGGGCCTCGCGCAGCATGTCCTTGTTCTCTTTGCGCGTTACCACGACGAGGGCATCGCCGGGGTGAAGGCGCGTATCGCCGCCGGGAATGCGGGGGACGCCGCCGGGGTCGACGATGAGGGAGATAAGCGACTCGGGCGGGAGCAGGACTTCGCGAACGGAGCGGCCCACGGCGGGCGAGGTCTCGGGGAGGCGGAGCTCGACAAGCTCCAGGCCGCTATGCAATTGGAGCAGGGCGATCATGTCGTGGGTGGGGAGCTCCTGCTCGATCTGGGCGAGGATGGCGGTGGTGGCCGAAATGGTGGTTTCGATGCCGCGCTTCTTGAAGAGCAGCTCGTTCTTGGGGTTGTTGATGCGCGCGATCGCGCGCCCGGCGCCGCGCTGACGGGCGACCTCACAGATGACCAGGTTGTCCTCGTCATCCCCGGTGACGGCGGCCACGAGGTCTGCGCGCCCGATTCCAGCGGCATCGAGCACGGTTGCCTCGCAGCTATCGCCAAGCATCACGGCTTCGCCCAGCTCTTCGGCGATGGCGTTAACGCGCGCGGAATCGCGCTCAATGATGAGCACTTCGTTGTTGGCATTGAGGAGCTCCTGGGCGAGGTAGAAGCCAACCTTGCCACCGCCGGCGACCACAACGTACATGGCTAACCCCCTTTCGCTTCCCCGCCGAGCAGCATGTCGACCATGATCTGGGCGCCGAGGCTGGTGGGACTGAAGGTCTCAAGCCCCAGCTCGCGAAAGATCTCTTCGCGCAAAGGGTCGTAGATGCGGCAAAGGACGCGCTTGACCTCGTAGACCTCGCGGGCCACCTGGCTGGCGAAGTAGTTGCGGTTATCGCCCTGGGTGACTGCGAAGAAGGCATCGGCGGTCTTGATCCCGGCGCGTTCGAGAGCGTTGCCATCCATGCCGTTGCCGATGGCCTGCGCGCCGCGGAACCCGGCGGGGAGACGCCGGAAAGCGGCAGGGTTCGTGTCCATTACGGTGACCCGGTGACCGGCCTCGTCGAGCATCCCCGCGATCCGGGCGCCGAGCCGCCCACAGCCCATGATGACGATGTTCATCGCTTCACCTTCGCCCACATCTTGCTCTACCTAGACAGGCTTCGCCACGGCCTGGCGGACCACCCACACCTGGCAGGGCGCGTGCTTGAGCACGTAGTCGGCGGTGCGGCCGACCTGGAAGTCGCCGATCAGGCGCTTGTAGCCCACGCCCAGGACGATGGCGTCGACGCCCCTGTCGCGGGCCTCGTCGACGATGGCAGGGCCGGCCTCCCGCGCCTGGAGCAGCTCACGCGAGATGCGATAGCCCGCCCCGGATGCCGCTTCCTCGGCGTGGCGCAGGATCTGTTCGCCGCGGCGGGCCTCGTTGTCCATCTCAACGTTGAGGGGGAGGGAGCGGAGCACCTCGATGATGTGGATGGCAATGACCTTGCCCTTCGACTGCCGGGCAAGGCGGCAGGCGATGCCAACGGCTTCGAGGCTGGCAGCTGAATCTGTGACCGGGACGAGCACGGAGCGTAGCTGCATCAGCGGCCCCCGGACCGGCGAGTGCTACAGGAGAGCGAGGGAACGGCACTCATCGCGCATCGTCCTGCGCGAACCATAGGCGCACCACACCGTTGATGATCAGCACGACACCGATGGCGATGCCGATGTTCCAGGAGGCCGACTGCGTGAGCATGAAGAGTATTAGCGCGATACCCAGGATGACCGAGATAACCGAGAAAATGTAGTTTGCGGTTCGCATGGAAAGCCCGCGTGGAGGAGGAAGCGGGGGCGCTCCGCCAGGCTGATCGAGATGCTACGCCACCATGGGTGAACAGGGAACAAGTCCCCACCGGCCGTGGTGCCGGCGCGGCTAATCGCCCCTTTCGAGCTCGAACGCTTCGTGAAGGGCGCGCACGGCATCGGGGACGCGGGCTGCATCGATGATGCAGGTAAGGCGGATCTCGCTTGTGGAGATGAGCTCGATGTTGATGCCCGCATTGAACAGGGCCCGGAACATGCGCGCGGCGTAGCCAGGGGCGGTCTGGATTCCGACACCGACGATGCTGACCTTGCCCAGCTCCCCGGCGGCGACGAACCCCGGGGCGCCCACATCGCGGCAGATACCGGTCATCTCGGACTCGGCGCGGCGCAGGTCCTTGCGCGAGATGGTGAATGTGAGGTCCGTCAGGTTGTCCTCGCTGGCGTTCTGAACGATCGTATCGACGCTGATGCCGGCGGCGGCGAGGGGCTCGAAGATGGTGGCGGCGATGCCCGGCCTGTCGGGCACGCGGCGAATGGTGATCTTCGCCACATCGGTGTCGTGGGCGATGGCGCGGACGCGGTTGCGTTCTTCCAACTCGGATTCTCCATGGATGAGGGTACCCGGGGCGTCAACCAGGCTTGAGGTGACAAGGATGGGGAGCTCGTAGACGGAGGCGAGCTCCACGGCACGGTTGTGCATGACCTGTGAACCCTGGGTGGCCAGCTCAAGCATCTCTTCGTAGGTGAGGTCGGTGAGCTTGCGGGCGGTGGGCACGATACGCGGGTCGGCCGTGTAGACGCCTTCGACGTCCTTGCAGTTCTCGCAACGATCGGCGCCCAGGGCGACAGCGAGGGCGACGGCGGTGAGGTCGCTCCCGCCGCGGCCGAGGGTCACGATGTCGCCCTCATCGGTGGCGCCCTGGAACCCGGCGACGATGGGCACGCGGCCGCAATCGAGCTCGGCGCGCACGCGGCCGGCCTGCACTCGCGCGATGCGGCCAGAGCCATGGTCGGCGCGGGTGTAGATCCCGGCCTGCTGGCCTGTCAGGCCAACCGCCTCCTGGCCGAGCGCGCGCAGGGCCATGGCCAGGAGGGCGATAGACATCTGCTCGCCCGTAGCGAGGAGCATATCGAGCTCGCGCGGGTCCGGGTCGGGCGTGATGGAGATCGCGAGGTCAATGAGTTCGTCGGTGCGGTTGCCCATCGCCGAGACAACGACCACCACCTGGTCGCCGGCGTGAACGCGCCTCATCACGCGCCCGGCCACGTGGCGAATGCGCTCGGCATCGGCTACCGATGTTCCACCGTACTTCTGGACGACAAGCATCGATCAAGAGGATGCGCCAGGCGACGGAAACGGGCCACCGGGTGGAGTGCAACCAGAAGGGGTTTAGTTCTTGATGTCCCCTACGTTGCCGGATTCGGCGTTGTACCAGGTCCCACGCGGTCCGGCGTGGTAGAACCAGCCCCACCAGTCAAGATCGAACCCGGCAATCCCGGTGAAGTACTTGTCGCGCCAGACCGGTGCGCCGGGGCAATTGCCGTTGAGGTCGCACTGGTAGTCGAGCTTGCCTATGTAGCCAAACGTGGGCCACTGGGGCGACCACGTCCCGGTGAAGGTGGTGGTCCGGTATCCGCCCCGAATCAGGCCCCGGACACCGGCGGCGATGGTGCCGGTGTTCCCGGGGCTGGCCCCGGCAACGGTCTTGAACCAGCCCGAGTCGCGAATGATGGCGCAGTACTCATTCGGGCCCGTCTTCCAGACCATGTAGTGGCGCAGCAGGGTGTCGTAAGCCCAGTAGTTGCCTCCGACGCCGGAGTCGGCGTTGTTGACAATCGAAGCGACCGCATTGACCACTACCTGGCCGTTTCCGCAGGCGCCGGGCCGGAGTTCAGTGGCGATTTCCGAATGCGGCGAGCTGGCGGTGGTGGTGGCGATGCCTGCCAGGGCAAACAGGCCTGCGACGAGGATGGAGATGCCAAGCCTTTTCACGTAGTCCTCCGGCGTTTTCGCGGTCTGCCGGCACGCTGCAAGCGCGAACAGGCAGCCACGGTGGGCGGCACGAGGGGCGGGAAGGAAGAGGCGGTTTCTGCGCACATCCCCGGCGTCCCGTCGTGTCACAGGAACGCCCCCAGAGCGGGGCGGCGCGATGCTAGCACATATGTGTTCGCGTTGTGAAGTGCCTGGTTCAGGGTCTCTTCGGAACGAAGGGCTAGCGTGCCATACCGTGGTATTCGGGATTGGGGAGCACCCCTGTAGCCGACATCACGCGGTTGGTGAAGTTGAACATGGCGGTCACCTCGGCGATGTCCCAGATGTCCTCATCTTCGAAGCCGGCGGCGCGCAGGTCGTCGATGTCGTCCTCCGAGACGGTGACCGGGTCAAGCGTGAGCTTGACGGCGAAATCGAGCATCGCCATCTGCTTTTCGGATAGGCCGGCGCGCCGGTAGTCGAGCGTTACGCGCTCGCCCTTGACCGGGTCCTTGAGCAGGGCGCGGACAGCGAAGCCGTGGGCGGTAAGGCAGTAGAGGCACTGGTTCTGCATCGACACGACGACGGAGATCATCTCGCGTTCGGCCTTGCCAAGGCCGGGCGAGGGCTGCATGAGGTGGTCGAAGTGCGCGAGCCAGCGCTTGAAGCGCTCCTCTTTCCAGGCGAAGGCCCGGAAGACGTTGGGGACAAAGCCCAGCTTCGCTTCGAGCTGGTCGAAGAGGGCCTGCGTTTCGGGCGAGAGCGTTTCGCGGCCGGCGATGGGAAACCAGGAGATGCGTTCTTCCATGGCGGGATTGTACAGCCGCGAAAGCAGGTAGGATGGCGCCATGGCGCACGTGCCCCGGCTATTTGTGCGCGGCCACCTTGGTCCCGGGCCGCTGCTGCTGGAAGGCGAGCAGGCGAAGCGCCTCGCAGCGGTGATGCGGCTGCGGGAGGGGGAGAGCTTCCTCGCATTCTCCGGGGATGGGCGGGAGTGGGAGGCGACGGTGGGGCCGGCCACGAAAGCCGGGCTCCGCGCCAGCGTCGGAGCGCTCGCCCGGCAGGAAGCGGCGCCCGCGCTGACGCTCGAGTTGTGGGTTGGGCTTGTGCGTCCGAATCGCTTCGACTGGGCGCTGGAAAAGGCCGTGGAGGCGGGCGCCGATATCATCCGGCCGCTGCTGAGCGAGCACAGCGCCCGCGGCGAAGGCAGCTCGGCAGGACGGCGCGAGCGCTGGGAACGAATCGCGATCGAGGCCGCTGAGCAGAGCGGGCGCCTCTATGTACCGGTGGTCGAACCGCCCGCGCAGTGCGGCGACCTGCTGGCGCGTCACCATGGCGCGCTCCTGGTTTGTGATTGCGATGGCAGGCCCTGGGGCGAGGTCCCCGCCCTGCTCCCGGGGGATGGGCGTCTTGCTGTCGCGGTCGGCCCGGAAGGGGGCTTCAGCCCCGAGGAGCTGGCGCGTGCCCGGGCGCACGGGGCGCTGACGGCGAAGCTGGGGCCGAACACGCTCCGCACCGAGACGGCGGCTGTTGTTGCCGTGGCGCTGGTGCGTTCTCTGGGGCGCTGAGCGCCCTTCAGATACGCTCAGGCAGTGAAACCGGGGATACAGGTGGGCGAGTCCGCAGCGGAGCCGCGATGGGAAGGGATTAGCGTCCGGGCGGTCCAGGCCGACCCCGCGACGGCGGCGGCGCGGCTGCGGGAACTCGATGGGTTTGCCTGGCTGGACAGCAGCGCTGGCGGGAATCGGATGGGCCGGTATTCGTACCTCGCCGCCCACCCGCGCCTCATGATCTGCGCCCGCGGTGAACGCATGGTGATCACGACGCCCAACGGCTCGACCCGGGAAGAGCGGGCGAACCCGTGGGACGTGCTGGCACGGTGGACCCGGCCACAGCCCCGGGCGGCGCTGCCTGGCCTCCCTCCGTTCCGAGGCGGCGTGATCGGCTACCTGGGGTACGACCTGGGCCGCCACCTTGAACGGCTGCCCGCAACGATCGCGCCGGAGCCGGGGCCGCCGTGCATGGCGCTTGGGCTCTACCGTTGGGTGCTGGCGTTTGACCACCTCCTCGGCCAGGCGTGGCTTGTCGCGGAGCACGGCGAGGGCGGGCGCGCCGCCGCCGAGACCGAGCTGGACCATGTGGAGGCGGAGCTGGCCGCCCAGGCCCGTCCTCCGGGCGGATTCGCGCTGAAGGGGGCGCCCGTCTCGCGCACACCACGAGCTGACTACCTCGCTTCCGTGGAGACTGCGCTGGCCCACATCCGGGCAGGCGACATCTACCAGGTCAACCTGTCGCACAGGCTGGAGGCCGGGTGGCATGGAGACCCGTTCGCGCTGTATTCGGCGTTGCGCCAGGCCGCGCCGGCGCCGTTTGGCGCGTACCTGGACTTCGGCGAGTCGAAGATCTTGAGCGCCTCGCCCGAGCGGTTCCTGCGCCTTGAGGGCGGCCAGGTCGAGACGCGGCCCATCAAGGGGACCCGTCCGCGCAGCGAAGATGCCGGGCGCGACCGGGAGCTGGCGGCCGAGCTGCAGGCGAGCGAGAAGGATCGCGCCGAGAACCTGATGATCGTGGACCTGCTGAGGAACGACCTCGGGCGGGTGTGCCGGGTGGGGAGCGTGGCCGTGCCGGAGATGTTCGCGCTCGAGGGGTTTTCGAACGTTTGGCACCTGGTGAGCACCGTCACCGGTGTCCTGCGACCCGGGCTGGGGCCCGTGGACCTGCTGAGGGCATGCTTCCCCGGTGGTTCGGTCACGGGCTGCCCGAAGATCCGGGCGATGCAGATAATCGAGGAGCTGGAGCCCGTCAGGCGCGGCCCCTACTGCGGGTCTATCGTTGCCATCGGGTCCGACGGGTTCATGGAGAGCAGCATCACCATCCGGACGATTGTGCTCCACGGGCAGCGGCTCTGGCTGCAGGTGGGCGGCGCCGTGGTGGCCGATTCGGACCCCGGGGCAGAGTACGAAGAGACGATGGCGAAGGCGCAGTCGGCACTGGCGGCGATTGCCCGGGCAGGCACATGAGCAGGAGCGTGGCTACCTGGGTCAACGGCGCATTCGTGGCGCCGGGCGCGGCCAGCATCGCCCCGGCCGACCGCGGTTTCACGCTCGGCGACGGCGCCTTCGAGACCGTTCTTGTGCGGGAGGGCTGGTGCCTGCGCTGGGATTCGCACATGGAGAGGCTGGGGAAGGCGCTCTGGCTGCTTGGAATCGCATTGCCCTACCCGCTGGAAGCCCTCAGAGCGGCGGCGGCGGAGTGCGCAGTGGTGGCCGGCGGGCCGCAGTGTGCCGTGCGAATCTCCGTCAGCCGGGGCCCGGCGGTAGAGCGGGGACTCCTGCCTGCGGGGACGGAGGCGCCCACGGTTGCCATCGAGGCGCGAGCATATGCAGGCTACCCGGAGGAGATGCGTAAGCGGGGCATGCATCTCGCGACGTCCCAGCTCCGGCGGAATGAACACACGCCGCTGGCACGCGTGAAGGCACTTAGCAACCTGCAGAATGTGCTGGCGCGGATGGAATCGCAGGGGCTGGGGGCCGACGAGGCGCTCGTGCTGAATACCGGCGGGAGCATAGCCGGCGCCAGCGCGGCGAATCTCTTCGCCGTCTTCGAAAGAGAAGTGGTGACACCGCCGGTGGCTGATGGAGCGCTCCCCGGGACCGTGAGGTGGCTGGTTGGGAATGAGCTTGTTCCCGCCTGCGGGCTGGAGGTGCGCGAAGAGCCGCTGTGGCCGGGGCCGCTGTTCCGGGCGTACAGCGAGGTATTCCTGACGAACGCGCTCATGGGGGTGATGCCGGTGACCCGCATCGATGGCGAGCCCGTGGGCGACGGGCTCCCGGGGCCGGTGACGGCACAGATTGCGGCAGCCCTCGCGGCGCACGAGGCGAACGAGCTGGCCGGGGTGAAGGGGGCTACGTAAACCGCGGCTTTGACGGCGGTGCGACCCGCCAGCATAGTTGTGTGACACAACGCACGTCACGGAAAGATGGGAGTAGCAGGCATGGCCAGGCGTCTCGCGGTTTCGGTGGGCTTCACCGGCAGCCCGGAACAGAACAGGGAGATCATCAAGCGCATCCAGATCGCCGAGGAAGTCGGCGTCGAGGCTGTGTTCACGGCAGAAACCTGGGGGCGAGACCAGTTTTCACTGCTCACGCAGGTCGCCCTGGCCACGAAGAAGATCCACTTCGGCACCGGGATCGCGCCCGTTTTCGGGCGATCACCGGCCGTGCTGGCGATGACAGCCGCGACGCTCGACGAGCTTTCGGGCGGGCGCATGATCATCGGCCTGGGAACGAGCGGCGCGCGCGTGATCGAGCACTGGCACGGGGAGCCGTTCGAGAAGCCCCTGCAGCGGCTCAAGGAGTACTGCGAGATCATCAACCTCATAATCGCGGGCGAGAAGGTGTTCTACGAGGGCGAGATCTTCAAGCTGCAGCGCGGCTTCAAGCTGCTCTTCGAGCCCGTGCGCAAGCACATCCCCATCTACATCGCCTCCATCTCGCCGGTGAGCATGAAACAGGTGGGTGAGGTTGCCGATGGCTGGATGCCCATCTACTGGCCGAAGTCGCGGTATGCCGAAGGCATGGAGCGCGTGCGCAGCGGTGCGAGGAAGGCGGGGCGCCCCGAAAGCGACGTGGAGTGCGTCGCCTCCCTGACCGTAGCCATCAACCCGGACGTTCAGAAGGCGAAGGTCCAGGCGGCCGGGCCGATTTCCTGGTACGTGACGAACATGGGCGACTTCTACCACCGCATGCTGTCTCGCAACGGTTTCGCCGAAGAAGTTGCCGCCATGCGCAAGGCCGCCGAGGTCAACCGCCCCATGCCGTTCGGCACAACGCCCGAGATCATGGCCGCCATGGGCGACCGCATGCTCGACGAGACGGCCGTCTACGGGGACCTCGAGATGGTGGCGGCCGGCGTCGAGGAACGGCGGAAACTCGGCCTCGACATGCCCGTGATCAGCATGCCAGCGGGGTCGCCACAGGACGTGGAGCGCATCCTTGGGGCGCTCGTGAGCTAGCCTCGCCCGGCCCACCGGTCAGCAACAGGCGGGCAGCATGGGCAGCAACTCTGCTGGAGGAAGACGATGGCAGGCATGACGAAGAAGGAACGGGTCGGGGCAGCCCTGGCGGGAGCGCCGGTCGACCGGCCACCCGTCTCCATGTGGGGGCACGACTACCTTCGCGAATGGTCGCCGGAGGAGCTCGCCGGCGTCACCCTGGAGCAGTACCGGGCGTACGGCTGGGACTTCATCAAGCTGAACCCGCGAGCGACCTACTTCGCCGAGGCATGGGGCAACAGGTTCCAGCGGCCCACGGAACCGCGCCGGCCCGAGCTCCTTTCGGTGGCGGTGCGCGAAGCGAAGGACCTGGACAGGATCCAGCCCACCAGCGCGCGCAGCGGCGTATTCGCCGAGCACCTGGAGGCGCTGCGGCTGGTGCTGGCAGGCACGGCGGGCGAGGCCGACGTAATCCACACGATCTTCTCGCCGCTTTCGGTGCTGGCGCTCCTGTGCGGGCCGCGGACCGAGTTCATCGGGCTGGCAGCAGAGAACCCGGCCGGAGCCCACGCTGCTCTTGCCGCTGTGACTGAAACGCTCGCCGAATACGCCCGGGCGTCGCTGGAGGCGGGCGCGGCCGGGATCTTCTTCGCGCCGCTGGCGTGGGCCAGCCGGGACGCCAGCTCGCCAGATTTCTACCGCGAATTCGGCCGGCCCTACGACCTCCAGGTGCTGGCAGGCGTTAGCGACGCGCCGTTCAACGTGCTGCACGTGTGCCGCAACAACAACATGATTGACCTGCTGCTGGACTACCCGGTAGCGGCCTTCAACTGGGCCGATCACGGGGTAGGCAACCCTTCGCTGGCGGCGGTGAAGGCACGAACCACAAAGGCCGTGATGGGTGGTGTCGACCAGGCAAGGCTGGCATCGATGACCGCAGGCGAAGTTGCGGCCCAGGTCCGGGAGGCCATTGCCTCGGCGGGTCCGGAGCGGCTCCTGGTAACGGCCGGGTGTTCGATCCCGCCCGAGACCCCGGATGCAAACCGGGCCGCGCTGGCGCAGGCCGCCGGGTAGCAGGGCGGCCTTCAGCGGCCGGTGGCAGCGGCCCGGACAACGCCCGCGAAGAGCGCAAGCGCTGCAGGGGATGCGTCGACCATGTTCTCGGGGTGCCACTGCACACCCACCACCCAGCGCCCGGGCATTTCCACCGCTTCGACGAGGCCCCCATCGGCCCAGGCCACGGGGACAAGCCCTTCGCCGGCACGGTTCACTGCCTGGTGGTGGCGAGAATTCACGCCCAGCGTTTCGGCGCCCACCAGGCCGGCGAGGTGGCTGCCGGGCTTGATGATGACTTCGTGGGAAGGGGCGTCGCGCGGTTCGGGCACAGCATGGGCGACGGCGGTGGGGAACTGGGTGGGAATGTCCTGCACCAGGGTTCCGCCGCGGGCGACGTTGAGGATCTGCACCCCGCGGCAGATGGCGAGCAGGGGAAGCTCACGGTCGAGGGCGAAGCGGATGACCTGGAGCTCAAGCGCGTCACGCTCCTGCGAGACTCCTGCCACTGCCGGGTGCCGCGCTTCGCCATAGAGAGCGGGGTCAACATCGCCGCCGCCGGTGAGGACAACGGCCCGGGCCACGGCCAACAACCCGGCGAGCGCCTCACTGGAGACCTGTGGCGGCAGGAGCAGCGGCGTACCCCCGGCCTTTTGGACAGCGTGAATGTAGGTGGCGTTGAGCTGCGCCCCGGGCTGGCCCTTTGGCGGATGTCCCATGGTGACGGCGATGACGGGATGGCTCACCAGGAGATCGTAATGCGGGCGCGATGCTCACCGCGACATGCCACGCCGGGCCTGGCGCACAAACCCGGTCGCGGCCAGGCGCACGGGGACCGATGGCAGGGACATAATCCCGGGACCAGAAGCCTTCGGCCTGGCGGAATGCCAGATACGGCAGCGACGATAATAGATGTCGTCTATCAATGGTTTGTGAATGCTCTATCGAGTTGCCATAAGAGGCTGTACAGGCCCCGCGTACGCCGATACATTTCGCGGCGTTGGAGGCGGGGTGGTCGGGAGCCACCCACCGGCGGGGAAAGGCCGCAAGGCCTGGAAACGCCGGGGCCAGCCAGGGGTTCCGGCCTCTGAACTGGCCGCCGAGCCGGGGTCCCGCAAGGGGCCGGGGCATCCGGAGCAGGCGGTGAGCCGCAAGGCCCCCCGCAGGCAATGAAGGAAGCTCCGAAAGTCGCGAGGCTCTCTCCGGCGAGGCCACGGCAAAGGATGCGGCGAAGACGCGCAAGCCGAACGCATGCAACCCGAGCCCGGGCGCCCGATAGACTTCCTCCAGCAAGCGTAGAGGCGCTTCGAACCCGCAAGGGAACGGAGCGCCTCTTGCGTTGCGCCCGTTGCGGCCACTCGCCCACCGGGGGCCGGGACCTTTGGCCGTTGGTGCGGAAGGGGCGCGTCCGTAAGCTCCCCGTTGGGAGCGCCGCTGCGCCCCCGGCATGGAGGCGCATGTGTTCTGTCCCAACTGCGGTGGCCAGGTCCCGGATGGTTCTGAGTTCTGCGAGAACTGCGGCACCAGCCTGGGGGCGACAGGTGTCGCCGCCCCGCCCCGGGCTGGCATCCCGCCGCGGGTGCTGGCGCTCATCGGCGGGGGAGCACTGGTGGTGGCCGCAGCTGTGGGGGCCTTCTTCCTCCTCTCTGGCGACGATGACAACGGGGGCCGGCGGGCCGGCGGCGGAGACACGACGGCCACCGTGGCCAGGACGGCGACGAAGAAAGCTTCGCCTTCGCCCGGGGCGACGAAATCCCCAACAGTGAAGGCCAGCCCCTCGGCGTCGCCATCCGCTTCGCCCTCGCCGTCCGCCTCGCCTTCGCCGGGCGGGTCGCCCTCTCCCTCGACGGTCCCCACAACCCCCGGCGGCGGTCAGCAGACGCCGATCCCGACGAACACGGTTGCGCCACCGGCAAACACCGTGGCCCCGCCGACGGCAATGCCCACGAACACGGTCGCGCCGCCAACGGTGGCGCCAACACCGACGGCGACCACAGCAACGCAAGGCCTTGTCTTCGGTACCGTGCTGCTGTTCGATGACTCGGCCTGCGACGGCTGCAAGATTGGCTATGTCGCCGGCGGCAAGCGATCGAGCGCCATCGCCTCCTCAACGGGCTATTACGCCCTGGCACTTGCGCCCGGCTGGTACCAGATCCAGTACTACTGTCCCGTGGGCGGCGGTCTGTGGGTGGATGTCGACGGTGGCTATGTCCAGGTTTTCCCGGGGCCACAGCAGATCGACGTGTATTTCGGGTTCTGCGGGTAGCGGACCCGGCAATTGAGCGGAGCGGGCCTATTGGTGGCAGAATGCCATCGCCGGTGCATTGCGCCGGGAATGAAGGCACCACTGGAGTCCGGGCATGGCCGCAGTGCATTTCGGCGTCACCGTTCCGCAGATAAAGCGCACGTGGGAGGAATCGCGCGTGGCCGCCACCGAGTTCGAGGCGATGGGCTACGACTCGCTCTGGGTGTGCGACCACCTCTACGGCCCGCAGTCGCCAACGATCCCGATCCTCGAAGCGTGGTCGCTGCTGGCCGGGTTGGCGGCGGTCACGTCGCGCGTCGAGCTGGGAACGCTGGTGACTCCGGCCGGGATGCGCAACGCCGCCCACCTGGGCAAGGTGGTCGCGACCGTCGACAACATCGCCGGGGGGAGGGTGATCGCGGGGCTGGGCGCGGGCTGGATGCCGCGCGAGTTCACCGATTTCGGCGTGCCGTTCCTGGACACGCCAGCACGGCTGGCCCAGCTTCGCGAGACCGTGACGCTGCTCAAGCGCATGTGGGACCCCCAACACGAGCACGTGACCATGGACGGCAGGTACGTGCGCGCCGAGAACCTCGTGTGCCTGCCGAAGCCGGTGCGGATGCCGCCGGTCCTCATCGGCGGTGGCGGCGAAAAGGTGACGATGCGGCTCGCCGCCCGCGAGGCGGACATCTGGAACAACCAGGCCGTGCACCACGCCGCCCTGGAACACAAGGTAGGGGTGCTGCGCAGCCAGTGCGAATCGGTGGGCCGTGACCCTTCAGCGGTGAGGGTGAGCCAGCAGTGCCTGGTCGTCATTGCCCCGGACGAAGCGAGCGCCGGGCCGATGGTGGAGACGGCGAAGAAGATCTTCGGCGGGCACATGGGCGACCCCACCGGGACGCTGGCAATCGCCGGGAGCCCGGCGCGCGTGCGCGAACAGATCGAGAAGAACATCGCCCTGGGCTGCACGATGTTCCTGATGGAGTTCTTCGGGCGCGACACGCGCGAGCCCGCGCGGCTCTTCGCGGACGAGGTTCTTCCGCATTTCCGGTAGGCGGCAGGGGCCCACGAGGGCAGCCAGGTGGCAGCGCAAGGAGCAGGCGAGGGCGTGCCGGGACGCCCCCGGGAGGGGGTTCGAGTTCTTTCGTAAATCTCTCGGTTTTCCTACTTGACATGCCTGCCCGGCGGAGTAATGTGATGAGTAACCGGTGCGGGCAGGGGTCCAGGGGCCCGGGTCCAGCACCACTCGCGAGGGGGTTGGAACATGCGAAGCAAGCTCCACGCCTTCTTTGGAGTCTGGATCGTGCAGATGTAGGGTCCGCCTTTCTGGCGGACCAGGCAGGAGAACCGCTCGCAGGCTCGTAGCCCACCAGAGCATGTCTCCCGGACGTAGAACAAGGCCCGACGCGAAGCGGGCACGTCCGATCGCCCCGGACCGGGGCGGCAGTAGGGAAGAGTCAGGCGCGCGGAACTCGGCGCTCATGACCGCCCGGTTGTGGGCGTACGGAGTAAGAATTGACAGGCCCCGGGAATCCGGGGCCTGTTTGCGTGGGTGGGGAGGAGGGAGGAGGGAGGAGGTTAGCGTCGCCGCTCGGAGCCGCGAACGTGAGTGAGCGGAGGGGTCGAACGGGCGCCTGCGGGCGGGCTCTCAGCGGACTTCGATGACAATCGCGTCGCCCTGGCCGGTGCCGGAGCAGATCGCGGCCACGCCAAGCCCGCCACCAAGCTCACGAAGCTGGTTGGCGACCGTCATGGCAAGCCGCGCGCCGCTGGCGCCGATGGGGTGGCCCATGGCCACCGCGCCGCCGTTGCGGTTCATCAGCGCAACATCAATTCCAAGTTCCTGCGCGCAGATGAGGGGCACGCAGGCGAAGGCTTCATTCACTTCAATGACGGCCATGTCCGCGAGCGAGAGGTCCGCACTGGCGAGCGCCGTGCGGATGGCGAGCGCCGAAGCGACGGGGAATTCGGACGGCGCCACCGCGATCTCGGCATGGGCAACCACCCGCCCGATGGGCTTCGCACCCATCCTGGCGGCGCCGGCCTCGGAGGCAAGGAGGAGCACAGCAGCGCCGTCGTTCACGGCCGGGGCGTTGCCGGGGGTGATGGCGCGGGTGCCGTAGACGGTGTGGAGGCGGGCAAGAACGGCGCGGCTGGTATTGGGCCGGGGGTGCTCATCGCGGGCGAGGGCAACGTGATTGGCGTCGCGCTGCGAGGGCACGGGGAAGACTTCGACACCAAAGTAGCCACGCTCGAAGGCCGCCCCCCAGCGCTGCTGGCTCTCCAGCGACCATTCGTCCATCGCCTCGCGGGAAACCTCGCGGCTGGCGGCCATGTCGTCGCCGTGGGTCGCCATGTGGCAGTCGCCGAAGGGGCACCAGAGCCCGTCGTGCACCATCCCATCGACGAGGCTGCCGTTGCCCATGCGTGCGCCCCAGCGGCGATCAGTGTCATAGTAGGGAGCGTTGGTCATCGATTCGATGCCACCGGCGAAGACCACATCGCCGGCGCCGCCGCGGATTAGCTGGGCGGCAAGGGTGACGGCGCGCATTCCGCTCCCGCAGACCTTGTTCACCAGCAGGGCGGGCGTGGCCTCGTCAAGGCCACCGCCGAGTGCGGCCTGTCGCGCCGGCGACTGGCCTGCGCCCGCCTGGAGCACCTGCCCGAGAACAACGTTGTCGACACCGCGGGCATCGATGCCATGGCGGGTGGCCAGTTCGCGAATGAGCAGGGCCCCCAGATCGGCGGCGGAGTAGTCACGAAGCGCGCCGCCGAACTTACCCCAGGGCGTCCGCAGCGCATCGACGATGAGTGCTTCGGGCATGCCCGCACCTCCGGCACTTATGGTAGCGGAGGGCGGGCCACCGGTCGCGAACGGCTAACCGCCTTCGCCCTGCAGAAGGGGCAGCAGGGCGGCGCGGTCGAAGTAGACCTCGTTACGGCTGATGCGGTCGCCATCAAGGAGAACAATGTCCAAGCCATCGATGGCGACCCGGGCGGTACCTCCGGGGCGGCGGAACGTAGCCCGCCAGGGCGCGGCACAGCCGTCAACGTCGTGGAAGCGGTAGGGCTCGCGGCGGAGCTCCCAGTGCATCTCCCACTGCCTGAAGAGCTTCGCAAGGTAACGCCGCATGGCATGGGCGCCGCGAACCTCGCCGCGGGTGTTGGGGTCGAGGTAGGCGACATCGCTGGTGTAGCAGGCGACTACCTTCTCAACGTCCTGCTCGTTCCAGGCGCCGAGGATCTCGCGGGCGAGGGCGGTGAATTCGGAGGCGGCTCTCACGTGTGTTTCCTCCCTGCGCCGCTCAGCTGGCGGCGGAGATGGTCACGCGGTGGGGCTCAGCGGCGACGCTGGCGTATTCGATGGCAACGATCTGCTGGCCGGCGCCGAGGGGGCCGTCCGCGTCGCTGATGACGGAGTTGGTGAGGCCGCTGCGACCGGCCGTCCAGCGCGAGGCGGCTTCGACGCGCACCCATTCGCCGGCGGCGGGCCGGGAGAGGTGGATGGCGAGGTCGGCGTTGGCGTAGGTGATGCGGCGCGCTTCCGAAGGGAGGGCGAGTGAGCCCAGGCCGCTGCCGTGGTCGGCGGCAGCGGCGACGCGCACCATCGGCGAGGTAGCGGCGCCGGGAAGCACTGGCAGCAAGAGGCGGAACCAGCCAGTGCGGGCGCCAACGAAGGTGTCGCCGCCGGGGACGCGCACTTCGATGCCACCGGCCATGAACTGGCGGTGCCCGGCGCCGTGGCGGACAGCGTCGTGGAAGGCGAAGTCCCTGGGCGCGTCAGGCGGGGGAGCATCGCTGTGATGGCTGCGCGGCTCCATGGCGGTTTCGCCCGCGCGGAAGCGCAGCAGCGTAGCCCGTGCCACCACGACGCCGGAGGCAGTGAGCTCGCCTTCGATCAGGTGGATGCGGCGCCCCTGCCTCAGGGGACGCACGCGCGCTTCGAGCGGCGCCGTGGGGACTGGTCTCAGGAAGTCGAGGGTGAAGCGCAGGGACTCGAAACCCGGGGAGGAGGCCTCTTCGAGTAGATGCGCCATGAGGGCCGCGACCGCCCCGCCGTGGCAGACCGCGGGGCTCCAGGGGCCGGGGGTGGCCGAGGTGGGCACAAAGGCCTCGCCGGCGCGGGCGAAGAGACTGACGGGTGGGAAATCGTTCATGGCAGTTCTCCTGGTGGTGCTACCGCGCGCCACGCGGCCGAAGCCACCTCAGCGGTGGCTTCCTCGATGGGCGCGGAGAGGCGGCCGGCGAGCCACGAGCGCACGAGCGCCCGGGCCGGGCCATAGACGATGGCGAGATAGGCGTCGCCACCCAGGGGGCGAAGCTCGCCGCGTTCGACGTTGCGCGCGCGCCAGGCAGCGGTCTCGGCGGTGAAGCGGGCGTTCATCTCCCGCACTGCCGCGGTGGTGGCTTCTCGCACCTCGAAGTCGCGCCCGGCGAGCATGAAGCGTGCGAGGGCCGGGTTGCGCATGCACCAGTCCACGTAGTGGCGCACGGCGGCGGGCACGCCGTCGCGGGCACGGGGATTCTCGCGGAAGACCTCGAGCAGCTCCCGCTGGTACCCGGCCAGGCCCTCGACGAAGAGCGCGGCCGCAATCGCCTGCTTGTTCCGGAAGTGGTGGTAGATGCTCCCGGTGCTGGCGGCAGCGGCCTGGCGGACGTCGTCGATCGTCGTCGCTTCGTACCCCTTCTCGTTGAAAAGAGCGAGAGCGGCGGCGAGGATGCTCTCGCGGCGGGCGGCTGTCGTGGACCATGCTGGCGCCATATAAGAATGGTATTCTAGAATCTTGTTCTAAGTCAATACCCCCGGCATCCACCGGGAAAGAACGAGGGCCCCTCAGTGAGGGGCCCCTGGGGGTAGATGAGGCGGCAGTGAACGCTACGGCGTGGCGATCGTCCAGTTGGCGCCGCTAACCACAGCGACCCAGTAGGCCACGTAGCGATCGAAGGTCGTGAAGTCGTTTGCGCCAGGGGTGCCCACGGCCGACGGGAAGAAGGCCAGCCACTGCTGGAGGATGGCGTTCCACCGGTAGACGGCGGTGACGAGCGAGAACACGTTGTTGGTCTGGGTGTCGTCGACCGATTCCCAGCCCTTGAGGGCGTTCTCGACGCTGGCGCCACTCGCCCCGAACCAGACCAGAAGGTTCCACTGGAAGGAGAGCACGTAGGTGTGGTGGGCGCTGACGCTGGTGTAGGTGAAGTTGTCGGCCGAGGTGTTGGGGCTCGAGCCGGCGGGTGTCGTGACGATCACGTCGACCGTGCCGGAGGAGTGGGCCGGCGAAGTAGCCGTGATGGAGGTGGAGTTATTGACCGTGAAGGTGGCAGCGGTGCCGCCGAGGGTCACGCTCGTGGCCCCGGTGAATCCCGAGCCGGTGATGGTGACGGTTGTGCCGCCGGTGGTGGGGCCGCTGGTGGGCGAGATGGCCGAGACCACGGGCCCGGTGCCGGTGTAGGTGAAGTCGTCGGCAGTACCGGCGTTGGCGCTTGTGCCGGCGGCGTTGGTGACGCGCACTTCGACGACGCCCGCGGCATGGGCAGGGGTGTAGACGGCGATCGTCGTGGAGTTGACCACGGTGTAGAAGGGTGCGCCGGTGCCGCCGAAGGTCACGCTCGTGGTTCCCGTGAAGTTGGCGCCAGAGATGGTCACGTAGGTGGTCCCGCCCGTGGGACCGGTCGCCGGGGTGAGGCTGGTGATGACGGGGATGGCCGTCTCGTTATCGAGAATCGTGACGGTCGCTGTGCTGGGGGCGGTGAGAGAGGCGCCGCCCGTCGGGCCGCTGAGAGCGAGACTGATGGTCTCACTGACCTCGGAGATGGCATCATCGATGATGGTGACGCTGAACGTCTTCACGGTCTCGCCGTTGAGGAAGGTGAGCGTGCCCGAGGTGGACGTATAGTCGCTGCCCGGGATGGCCGTGCCGGGCGAGGTGGCATAGGAGACCGACGCCGTGCCCGTGCTGCCGTTGATACGGTTCACGGTGACGAGGACCGGACCGGCGTTCTCGGCGACGTTGTAGTTGGTGGCGCTGAACTGGAACTGCCCGGTGGCGCCATCATCATCAAGGATGGTGAGAATGGCGGTAGTCTGCGCGCCAAGGGTGGCGCCGGTTACGCCCGAAAGCGTGAGGTTGACGGTCTCGTTCGACTCGACTGCGACGTCTGTGAGGATGGGGATGGAACAGTTCTTACTGCCGCCCTCTCCGGCAATCCAGCTCAACACCTGGGCTGTGACCGTGGTGTAGTCAACTCCCGCGGAAGCGGTGCCGCCGGCGACAGTGTTGCACTGGACGCTGGCCGCACCGGCTGTGCCGCCCGTGCGGCTGACGCTGACGAGGGCCGTGCCGCCGCTCTCCGAGACCGAGTAGGTGGCACTCGTGAACTGGAGAGTCCCGGGGCCATCGTTATCGATGTTCGTCACGCTGACGTCGGCGGGGTCGAGGCCGTTGTAGCCCCCGTCGGCGCTGGTGGCGGGAGCCGTGACGATCGTGTAGGCGATGTTGCCGTCGACGAGGGCGTCGTCGACCCCGGTGATGGTCACGTTCTGAGGAGTGGACCAGTTCCCCGTGGTGAACGTCAGCGAGGCAGCCGAGACTGTTCCTTCGGTGGTGTCGTTCGAGCTGATGCCGACGGTGACGCTGGCTGAGGGCTGCGTATTGAGGACAACCGTGAAGCTCGCCTGCCCCCCTGCCTCGGTCGTCTGCAGACCGGAGGTGGGACTGACGCTGATGCCGGGGGAGTCGTTGTCGGTGATCGAGAGCGTGGTGGACGGCTGTGTGGCGCCGACGACGCCCCCCCCGAAGACGCTGGTGAGCGCGAGCGTCACGGTCTCTGTCCCCTCGTTGAGTGCGTCGTCGAAGGTGCTGATTCCCGACCCGGGAGCCCCTGCGTCAATGGTCTTGCTGGTCTCCCCTGGATTGAAGGTGAGGAAGCCTGGGGAGGGGGCGAATCCATTGAGGTCGCCGGCGGTTGCAGTGCCATTGAACGTCAGTGAGTACTGCACGGTCTGCGTCCCGGCGGTGCCCTGGCTCCGGTTCACGACGATATAGGCAGTGCCGCCTTCGGCGACCGGATAGGTCGCCTGGCCGAAGTTGAAGGTACCGTTCGTGGGGCCATCGGCGTGCACCTCTCTCGTTCCGGGCGCCCCCAGGAAGGCCGCGACCGCGAGCGCCGCGGCGAATGCGGTCAGCAGCGCGAGGCGAAAACGGGTGCCCGGCCGGTGGCCAGGATTGCTCTTACTCACGGGGAAATACCTCCTGTCTCTCGCCTCACAGGACGCCGGTATCCTGTGAATTGTTCCCGCTTTAGAGACAAGGAAGACGCAGGTCCTCCTACCCCCAGCAGCAGGCAGTGCCCGCACTCTAGTACTTCTGTCAAGTCAGCGCTACGTTTTTATGTCGTTTATCGAACAAATACCCCGCACACGTGTACAGGTCTGCGATACCATCCCCCCACAATCCCTCCCCCGGAGCCCCCCTGTGACCTGGTTGCCCGAAGTCGAAGAGCTTGCCCGTCGCACCGCGCTTGCCCAGCAGATGGGCGGCGATGAGAACATCAAACGCCAGCACGGCGGCGGCAAGCTCACCGTGCGCGAACGCATTGAAGGGCTCGTTGACCCCGGCACCTTCGCCGAGACCGGGGCCCTGGCGGGCAAGGCCGACTACGACGAGCAGGGCAACCTGGTCGCCGTCCGCCCGGCGAACTTCGTCGGCGGGCTGGCGCGCATCGGCGGGCGCCGCGTGGTTGTGGGCGGCGACGATTTCACCGTTAGGGGCGGCGCTGCCGATGCCTCCATCGGCGGGAAGCAAGGTTACTGCGAGAAGATGGCGCGCGAGCTGAAGGTGCCGATCGTGCGCCTGGTCGATGGCACGGGAGGGGGCGGCAGCGTGCGCACCTTCGAGACCATCGGCCGCACCTATGTCCCCGCCAACCCGGCCTGGAGCACCGTGGTGGAGATGCTGAACGAAGTGCCCGTCGTCGCCGCCGCCATGGGCAGCGTGGCGGGTCTGGGGGCAGCGCGAGTGGTCACCTCCCACTGGAGCATCATGGTGAAGGACAGCTCGCAGGTGTTCGTGGCCGGGCCGCCGGTGGTTGCTCATGGTATGGGCGAAGTGGTGCCGAAGGAGGAGCTGGGCGGCGCCCAGATCCACTACCACAACGGCGTCGTCGACAACCTGGCCGAGGACGAGGGCGACGCCTTCCGGCAGATCCGCCAGTTCCTCTCTTACCTCCCTCAGAACGCATGGCAGCAGCCTCCGCGCGCCGAGCCCTCGGACGACCCCGGCCGCCGGGAGGAAGACCTGCTCTCCGCCATCCCGCGCAACCGGCGGCGGCCGTACAGGGTGCGAGAGATCCTGGGGATGGTGTTCGACCGGGATTCGTTCTTCGAAATTGGCGCCGGCTGGGGGCGCTCCGTCGTCACCGGGTTCGCGCGGCTCGATGGCTACCCCGTCGGCGTCATCACCAACGACTCCTACCACTACGGGGGCGGCCTGACCGCCGATGGCAGCGAGAAGATGGCGCGGTTCGTGGACCTGTGCGACACGTTCCACGTGCCCGCGGTGAACTTCCTCGATCAGCCCGGCTTCGTCATCGGCACGGCCGGGGAGAAGGCGGCCACCATCCGCAAGGGGGCGCGGGCGATGACAGCCGTGTTCCAGGCGCGGGTGCCGTGGGTGACCATCATCCTGCGGCGGGCTTTCGGGGTTGCCGGGGCCGCCCACGCGAACACCGACGGGCTGAATCTGCGTTACGCCTGGCCGAGCGGCGACTGGGGCAGCCTGCCGCTCGAAGGCGGGATTGAGGCCGCCTACAAGCGCGATCTCGAGAATTCGCCCGACCCGGGTGCGCTCCGCGCGGAGCTCGAAGCACGGTTCAATGCCGTTCGGTCGCCGTTTCGGACGGCGGAGGCGTTCGGGATAGAGCACATCATCGACCCGCGGGAGACCAGGCCCATCCTCTGCGATTGGGTCAGCCTGGCCTACGAGGTCGAGGCCACGCGCCTCGGCCCCCGCTGGCGGGGATACCGGCCCTGAGCACCCCGGGGCGCTCCCGCGCGGAGTGCTACGATGCACGGGTGATGATTCGCCGCCGTTCGGAGCCGCTGCCAGTGACCGGCAAGCAGTTGTCGCGCGCTGTTGCGCTCATTGAGGCGGTGTGTGCCGAGAGCGGCGTCACGCCGGAGGTCGAGGCCCGTTCGTATGTGGAGCCCGGCGATGCCGAAGGCCGGGAGTTTGCGCTCCTGACGGTGCGGCTCAGTTCGCCCATCGCTGACGAGGACTACATCGACCTGATCCCGCGAGTGGGCGAACGGCTCGCGCGGGCCGGGCTCCTTGCGCCGAACCTGCCGCTCATGTTGACTTTCCGGCCATAGTGACTGTTGCGCGGGATTTCCTGGACCTTGCGTGGGAGCTGGCAGGCCGCCCCGGGGAGGCGGCGCAACGGTCGGCGGTCTCCCGAGCCTACTACGCTGCGTTCCACCACCTCCGGGCAATGACCGGATTGAACAGTGAGGGAAAACGCGGCGCCCGTGAGCACCAACGCGTGGCTGAGGCTGCGACGGCGCTGAATCCGGCCGCCGGTCACCTCCTGACCGAGCTCAGGATCAGACGCAACGAGGCGGACTACGACATCGGCGAGCCCCTGGACCCGGCTACCGCCCGCATCAGCTGCCGTATTGCTGAGAGGCTCCTCGCTGTCGCCTGATGCCCGCGTAAGAGGCCCGCTACTTCCCGGTGCGGCGGTACATCTCCCAGTCCATGGTCATGTGCCGGATGAAGGCCCCGGCCAGCAGGCCGGCGGCGAGGACAACCCCGCCTGCGACGGCGAGGCCGCCGTTGTCGTTGCCCGCGCCGATTCCGAGGAGGACCGCGCCGACGGCCCCGATGAGCGGACCAACGAGGATGGGAGCGTGGCCATCTTCATTGTTCAGGGAGCTGAGAAGCCGGTGCATTGAGAACCTCCGCGGCTGGTGTTCCGGGGAGACTAGCACGATGAAGGGCCGGGCGAACTCTACCGCTCGCGAAAGCGGTAGCCCACACCCCATACCGTCTGGATGGCGTCCGCCTGGTCGCCGAGCTTCTTGCGGAGCCGCTGGACGTGGGTGTCGATGGTGCGGTCGGTCACGTCGTAGTCGCCCTTCCAGACACGGTCGAGCAGCTCATCGCGCGAAAAGGGGCGGCCGGGATTGGCGGCGAAGAGCGCCAGCAGGTCGAACTCACGGCGGGTGAGGTCCACGGGCTCGCCGCCGACGGTGACCAGCCGCATGGCGACATCGACCGAGATCGCCTGGCCACCGGGGACGAGACGTGGCGCCGGGGCCGGCTCATCGTCCAATGGCAACGGGGCTTCAGCAGCCGGTGGAACGGGGGTTGGGGCGAGTGCGGCCGGAACAGTCAGCAGCGCCACAGTCATCTTCTTCGAGAGGCAGGCGCAGGCGTTGAGGGCGTGGAAGCCGGCGAAGGTGAGCGCCACTCCGAGCACTGCGAGGACGATCGCCTCGGGGAAGGTATCGATGTGGCGGCCGTCGAACATCTCCGGCCCCTCGCCGACCCAGTAGTAGGCGGGCAGCGCCACGAGCGCCACCGGGGCCAGCAAAGCCACGCACAGCGCCACGAGCGCAGCCACCCCCTGGGGGAACCGCAGGAGCAGATGGGCGAGCGAGAGCCATGTCGCCGGGCTGACCAGGCGAGCGCGAATGCCGGGCCACAGGCCGCCCCTTTCGGGCTGCTGGAAGGTGAGCGGCGGGATCGCCGACCGGAGGAGGGCGTTTGCCATGAGCCGGTCGGCTTCGGCCAGGTAGGGCCAGGCGTACATGGCGCCGACGAGGATGGGGATGCCGACCAGGGTGATGGCCATCCCGCCACCGGTGGCGATGACGGTGACGAGGACAACGAAGTAGGTGAGCCCGAGCGGAAAGGAGAGCGCCAGGTAGAGGATGTTCGCCCACGTCTGGCGCCGGAAGGGCGCTTCAAAGAACCCGCGCGCGGGGATCCTCCGTGGGGAGTCTTCGTGCCACTGGAAGTCACTCATGCCTGGACCTTCAACGCTCCGGCCAACGGCCGATGGACGAGCAATCATCGCATTCTCCGCGAAATCGTTGATAAGGCCAGAGTGGCAGGGAGGTGTCACCGGGGAACCGCGAAGTTGTGACAAAAGTGTCACAGGCCGGGAATCAGCCCCCGGGGAGGTTCCGCGCAAGCCGCTGGCGCCGCTTTTCCAGCGCGGCGAGGCCGGTCTCGCTGTTTGCGCTGCCCGGCCTCGCGAGCCCCTGGTGCACGAGCGCGAGCGCCCGATCGACGTGGGCGAGGGCGAGTGCGCGGTCCCGGTGATGGTGCTCGGCCAGCTTGGCGAGCTCGACGTAGGGGGCGAGCAAGCGGCTCCGTGGCTCGCTGATCATCGCCTGCCACCACCGCTCAGCCTGTCCTGGCCTGCCCAGTTTGCGGCAGCAGCGGGCGGCGTGGGCCATCGCTTCGAGGCGTTCGGCGCGGCCGAGGCCGCCTTCGATGGCAGCTTCGTAATGGTGGACAGCGAGCGCCAGGTCGCCGGCATACTCCGCGGCGCGGGCGGCAGCGAAGGGGCTTTCGGCGCCTTCGCAGACCGCTGCCAGGTGAGCGGCCAGGGCAACAAGGGAAAGGACGTCCCAGGCGTTATGGCGGAGGACGGGGAGGATGTGCGTGGGGTCGCTCGTGCGCGAGAAGCGGAAGTAGCGCTCGGGAACCTCGTGCGAGGGGCAGTCGGCCTCGCGTTCGAAGCCGAGAAGTTCGACTTCCATGTGTGCCAGCCGGTGGGAGTCGAAGCGCCCGCGGAAGAGCCTGCGGTTGGGGTGCAAAAGGTCGAGGTGCGGCAGGCGGCGGAAGGCCGGCCGCTGGCGGGCAAGGATGTAGCGCGCTTCGAGCATGGGCAGGTCAAACGACTTGCCGTTATAGCTGACAAGGGCGCGGGCGCGCTCGATGTCGTCGTGGAGGCCGCCAAGTAGGCCGCCCTCATACTGAGGTGAAGGCAACAGGTACTGGCGCAGGCGGAGGAGAGAGCCATCGAAGCGAGCAACGCCGGCGAGGAAGACCATGGCGCCGGCGCCGCCAAGGCCGGTGGTCTCGGTGTCGACGTAGAGGAAATCACGGGGGTGCTCGGCGGCGAGACGCTCATCGCGGGCCTGGGCAGCGAGGCTGGCGGTGTCGAGCGCGAGGGCGCGGTGGAGGGGGATGCGGCCGTGCATGTGGCCCGCTTCGTAGACGCTTTCGATGACATAGCCCGGCCCATGCTGCGTCTGGAACCACCGGCCGCCAAGGGAAGAGAGATCGGGGAGCGCCGTGACGCTCTCGGCCCGGGCGGCGGGAATGCCGCGCGACGGCTGGTTGAGTGCGGCCCGCAACCGGTCGCGCAGGTCAGCGGACACGACAGGGGGCCCGTTCGGCAATTACGAACATTTGTGCGGAGTATAGCGCGTCCGGGCCCAGAGAAAAGCCCCCGGCCGGGCCGGGGGGACAGTTCTCATCCCGTGCGGCTGCTTTTCAGCGGCCGGTCCAGTTGGGGGTGCGCTTTTCGGCGAAGGCGCGCGGGCCCTCCACGGCGTCCTCGCTGGCGCGGCGGCGGGTCTCCCACTCAAAGCGGGCGCGCTGGGCTTCCGCCAGCGGGAGAGCGATGCCCTGGTAGGCCGCCTCCTTGGTGGCGCGCACCGAGAGCGGCGCGCAACGGAGGATGTCCTCCACGTAGCCATCAACGACGCTGTCGAGTTCGGCGAGGGGGACGACATCGTTGACGAGGCCGGCTTCGCAGGCGCGCCGGGCGGGGATGTGGCGCCCGGTGAGCATGTATCCCATGGCGACCTTGAGAGGCAGCTGGCGGGGCAGCCGGTGGACTCCCATGGCACCCGCGATCAGGCCGCGCCGTGGTTCGGGTAGCCCGAGCTCAGCGTGCTCGGCGGCGACGATGATGTCGCAGGCGAGGGCCATCTCCAGCCCGCCGCCCAGGGCAAAGCCGTTGACGCGGGCGATGACCGGCTTGAAGAGGTCGTAACGGCTGGTGATGCCACCAAAGCCACCGGGAGGCATGCGCATGCTGGGACGCTGGTCGGCGGGCAGGCGCGAGAGCTCGGCAGTGTACTTCAGGTCATTGCCGGCGCTGAAGGCCTTGTCGCCCTCGCCGGTGAGCACCGCCACCCAGAGGTTGTCGTCGGCAGCGAAGTCATCCCAGTACTCGTTCATCTCGGCGCTGGCGGGCGGATGGAGCGAGTTCATGACCTCGGGCCGGGCAATCGTGATGCAGGCAACGTGGCCCTTTTTCTCGTAGCGGCAGAATGTCATTGTTCGCGTTTCTCCTTATTTCAGATGGGCGGATGCTGGTCATGCCAGGGGGTGGCCCGCTCGTAGGCGTGGGCCACGCGGCAGAGCAGGGCTTCTTCGAACGGCCTCGCGGCAAGCGAAAGCCCGGTTGGCAGGCCGTCGTCACCGAATCCGCAGGGTACCGAAATGACAGGTTGCCCGGTGTGGTCCCACGGCCCGGTCAGCGCGCCGTAGCGGTAGGCGCCGTCAGCCGTGGAATCGATAGGGCACGTCACAGCCGGGCAGGTGGGCATGGCAATGACGTCGACCGCTTCCATGACGCGCCTCACCTGGGCGGTGAATTCACGGCGTACACGCAGGTCGTTGATGTAGTCGACCGCGGTGAATGTCATTCCCCAGAGTAAGAGGGCGCGGACGTCTTCGCCGTACTTCTCGGGGCACTCGCGGAGCCAGCGAGCGTGGTAGGCGGCGGCTTCCGCCTGGAGGATGTTGAGGCGTAGCCCCGCATCGAGCAGCGGGATCTCGACATCCACAACGAGCGCGCCGAGGTGGCGGAGAACCCCCAGCGCGGCTTCGAAGGCTGCGGCCACGCCGGGCTGGACGCCTTCGACCTGGCTGCGGGGAACGCCAACCCGGATGCCCCTGATGTCCCGGCCCAGCTCTGCGGCCGCATCGAAGCCGGGGCAACGCGCCGAACCGGGGTCTGCCGGGTCGAAGCCGGCGATCTCGTTGAGGAAGCGGGCGGCGTCTTCCACCGTTCGCGCAAGGGGGCCCACGTGGTCGAGCGACCACGAAAGCGGCGTCACGCCGGCGCGGGAGACGAGACCGTAGGTGGGCATGAGCCCCACGATGCCGCAGAGAGCGGCGGGGATGCGGATGGAGCCGCCCGTGTCGGTGCCGATGGCGGCGAAGCATTCGCCGGCGGCCACGGCCGCCCCGGAGCCGCCGCTCGACCCGCCGGGGTGGCACCTGGTATCGAAGGGGTTACGCACGGGGCCGTAGTGGGGGTTGTTGCTGGTCACCCCGTAGGCGAACTCGTGCAGGTTGAGCTTGCCCAGGGGCACAGCACCTGCTTCCCGGAGCTTCGTGACCACCGTGGCATCGTGGCCGGGGACCCAATCGGCGAGGATGGCGGACCCGGCGGTGGTGCGCACGCCGCGGGTGGCACAGAGGTCCTTGATGGCAATGGGGATGCCGTGCAGCGGGCCCCGGTCAAGCCCGGCGGCAAGCTCGGTGTCGGCGGCGCGGGCAGCCTCCAGCGCGAGCCCGGGGGTGCGCGTTATGAAAGCGTTGAGCAGGGGCTCAATCGCATCCGCGCGCGCGATGCAGGCCTCGGCGAGTTCGACGCTGCGCACTTCCTTTGCACGCAGCATGCGACCGGCTTCGGCAATGGTGAGAAGCGTGAGGTTTCTCAACTTGGTTTCCAGGGGACAACGTGCTGCACCAGGTGGGGCTCGGTCTCCCGGCCAGGCTCCAGCGAGCGTCGAAGGGAAACCATGACGGCGGTACGCTGGACCTCGTCTTCGCTCGCCGCTATTCCCTGGCGGGCGAGCAGTTCGCGGACCAGTCCAACCGGATCAGCAGTCATGCGCGCATTCTACGGGAGGGTGAAGCGGTCCTGCAGAAGGCGTCTCGCCCCTCCGCCAGATGCCAGTAGAATGGCTTGCGTGGATGGTTTCAACCTCAGCGATATCCCGCCCCTCCGTTCGCCCGTGGTGGTGATGGCATTTACTGGCTGGAGCGACACCGGCACTGTCACGACCGACGCCGGCCTTCGCCTGGTGGAGACGTGCAATGCCGAGCGCTTCCTCTCGGTCGACCCCGAAGACTACTTCGTTTTCACGGACAACCGGCCGGTGGTGAAGCTCGACGATGAGGGGCAGCGGGTCATCGAATGGCCGCGGAACGAGGCCTACTATGCGGAACTCCCCGAGGCTCCCCATGACCTCGTGGTGGTGGTGGGCGCGGAGCCCAACCTGCGCTGGCGCACTTTCTCGGAGCGCCTGGCCGAGGTGATGGCCGGGCTTTCCCCCTCGCTGGTCTGCACGCTGGTGGCGCGGCCGGCCGCCACGCCGCACACGAGGCCCGTTCCCGTGAGCGGCTCCTCAACGGACCCGCAACTGGCGGCACGATTCGGGCTGGGGCCTTCGATGTACCAGGGGCCAACCGGGATCATTGGCGTGCTGCACGATGCGCTGCGCCGGCGCGGAACGGCCCTCATTAGCCTGGCGGCGGGGGTGCCGCACTACCTGAACGTTGATGAGAACCCGCTCGCCACCCAGGCCTTGCTGCAGGCGCTCCGGCCCGTGGTTGGCTTCATGCCCGACCTCGGCGACCTGGAGGAACAGGGCGAGCGCTTCCTCGCGCGGGTGGAAGAGGCGTCGCGCGGTGACGAGCAGATCGGCCAGTACGTGGCCATGCTCGAACAGAACTACGGCCAGGCGCCCGACTTCGAGGGCGCCTTTGACGATGGCGAACCCGGCGACCTTCCCCCGGCAGCCGATATCCTCCGCGATGTCGAGGATTTCCTGCGGGGAACGCAGTAGAATCGCGGGTGGTGCAGCCATGTCACTTGCCGCCGTCCTCTGGAAGCTCGCTTCTCCCTACGACGCCTACGTATCGCACGTAGCCCGGCTTAACGAGGCGATCGAACGGATTCGCCTCTCCACAGACCGTGCGCTTGGCTACGAGGCGGGGCTGCAGAGCTCCATCCGCATGGTGCCCAGGGCGGTCGCAGCCGAGGAGCGCGCGCAACGCTTCCGGGACCAGCTTGCCGCCTCGGCCGCCAGCATGACCGATGAGGAGTTCGAATCGTTCATTGCCGACCTTGGCGGCGGCGAGGTCGCCGAGGTGGAGGAGAGCCGGGCACGGGCCGTGTCGCGGCTATCGCACACCGCGCGGGGGCTTGAAGAGTACTTCGCCATTGCCGGGCGTGAGCTGGCCACGCTGGAACGCCGGGGTTACAACCCGCACCGGCCCGATGTAGCGCGCCAGCTCGAAGCGAACGGGCTCCCCCAGACCGCACTCGCCGAATATCGTGCGCTGCTCCACCAGCTCGGGCTCAAGGTCGGCCGGCCACCGGGCGCGAGCAATTGAACAACTCCCGGCTCGTCTATTCGACCGATGGCGGCCGTGTGCGCGAGCAGTCACCTTCGCGGCCTGGCGCCAGGCCGCCAGCCCCCGCGCGGCCTCAACCTCCCGCTGATGGCGTGGTGCGGATCATGCGCGACCGGCGAGGCAGGGGAGGGAAGACGGCGACCGTGGTTGCCGGTCTTCCCGGAACGGAGGCCGAGCTGGACTCGCTTCTGAAGGCACTGAAGCAGCTTTGCGGGGCGGGCGGTTCACGGGACGGGCGAATGCTTGAGATCCAGGGCGACCACCGCGAAAGGTTGCAGCGGAAGCTGGAAGCGATGGGCCACAGGGTCAGGCTGGCGGGCGGTTAGCCGGCTCCGCCCGCGCCATCGGGCCGGCTAGAAGATGCCCTCGCATTCGGGTACCTGGTCGGCGATCTTCACAAGCGCATCGGTGTCGTACTTCACGTCTATCGTGTCGGCCTTCAGGCTCATCTCAGTCATGACCAGGTCAAGGTCGTCGGCGAAGGCCTGAACATCGGCCTGCACCTGGCTCGGGCTCTTCGCCTCCATGGCCTTGGCCTTCGCGAGGATATCGGCGAACGACCTCTCCATTCCCTCGCCGAGCTGGGCGAAGGCCTGGTGGACTGCCTTGCCGTCCTTGATTTCAGGAACCGGGAGGCCGGCAAGGGCCTTCTTGAGGTTCGTGGCCAGGTCGAGGGCTTCCTGGAAGTAGGCGACCATCGCTTCCTTAAGCTGCGTGGCCGACGAATTGGGGGGCACCGAAAGTGAGTCAACGAGGGCGGTGACGTCATCGAGCCAGCCTGTCATGGCGCTGCACAGGCCGATGACGAACCTTTCGTTCTTGCTGGCGTTGGCCTTCGGGGTGGTCCTGGCGGCGACCGTAGAGGTCTTGCCCGGGGTGGCGCCGGCGCTCGCCTTCTTCGTTGGCGTGGGGTCTGCGCCGTCGTCGCTGGCGGCTTCATCCCCGCTATCAAGGATGATCGCGGCGCAATCGGGGTCCTCATCGATCAGGTCGATGATGTCCTGGACCTCGTCCTTCTTGCCGGCGAGCTTGTCCAGGACTTCGCGGAAGGCCTCATCCTCGATGCTCGCGAAGGCGTCGATCACGTCGCCTTCGAAGTCCTTGGAGTCCGTATCGAGCGCCCTCAGCTTCTTGAGAGCGCCGTCGAGCTCCTTGCGGTTGACGTCGAAGTTGGCAAGGAAGGCTTCGCGCACCTCGGACCCGCCGTCAATGTCGGGCCGGCCCATCTTCTTGAAGTCCGACTCGAGGCTGTTGAACTCGTCCTTCATCTGCGTGAAGAGGGCCACTGTCTTCTTCTTGGCGTCCTCGGTGTCGCTGAAGTCGATCTCCATGAACTCATCGCCAAGCTCGACGCCGGCGGCATCGAACTCCAGGAATCGGTCGCAGACGTCCGCGACCCAATCCTCGGAATCGACGGCCTTCACGGAATCGCCGCCACAGCCCGGCAGGAAGAGGAAAAGGGCGGAGAAGGCTGCCACCAGCCCGATGGCGGTGCGGCGCGCGCGGGTTTCTATCACCAGGAAAGCTCCCTCTGACTCGTATGTCGTGCCCATTCTGAGGCCGCTTTTCACCCGCGCAATCGGGAGCACCCCGGCCATTCGGAGGCGCCTCCCCGGCCGGTGGAATGCAGTGGGGACTCAAATGCCTCCCGGCGCCGGGCGGGTCGCTCAGGGGACGGGTGTGGGCGTGCCCCGTGGCGCAAGGCCATCCGCGACCTCCGCGGCCTTTTCGAGGAACTCATCGAGCGCGTCGCCGAACTCCCCGGGCAGCACGACGAGCACTGCCGGGGCGGCATCGAGGAGCGCGGTCGCCACGGGGGAGCGATCGATGTCCTCGCGCAAATCGGGAGAGGGAAAGACCACGAGCGCGACCAGCACGACCTGGCAGAGGATGACCGCCTTGATGAAGCCGAACGCCGCCCCGGCGAGGTCATCGAGCACGCCGAGGTTGAGCATTTCGATGCTCTTCTTGAGCAGGTGCGCGACAACCACGCCGCCGAGCAGCACTCCTCCCATGATGGCGATGAACGAGACGAGGGCGGCGGCTTCCTCGTTGTCGACGATTGGCTCGACTTTGGGGTACATGTCGTCGTACAGGATTCCAGCGAGGGGCACGGCGAGGATGAGGGCGCACAGGCCCACCAGCTCGCGGATGAAGCCGTTCCGGTAGGCGCGGAAGGTCATCAGGCCGATGACCGCAAGAAGGACGAACGTTACCCAGTTCATGCCCTGTCCGGGGGCGCGAGCCTCCACATTGGGTCCGGCCGCGTTCCCCGCACATTGGGCCACCCTGGCGCAAAGCTCAAGCCGGGGCGTGGGCGCTGCCGCGGGCCGGGCCGCGGCACTTGCAGGGGTGGAAAGCACCCGGTACTATTGTTGACACATTCACTCGACTTTATCAGGAGGAAGAACGGCCAGCCCTGTGGACCCGGCGAAAAGGCCGGGGGCCGCAGTCAACGCCGCCCCGACATGCGCGTCTCCACCCGCAGCGACTACGGCCTTCGCGCCCTGATTGAGCTCGCCGGACACTACGGCAGCGGGCCGCTGCAGTCTTCGGAGATCGCGCTGCGCCGGCACGTCCCCGAGCAGTACCTTGACCAGCTCCTGACCACGCTCCGCAAGGCGGGCTTCATCCGTTCCGTACGGGGGCCATCGGGAGGGCATGAGCTGGTGCGCGACCCGGCGACCATCACGGTGAAGGAGATCATCGACGCCCTCGAAGGGAGCATCTCGCCGGTAGCGTGGCTCGATGAGCCGCCCGAGATGACCGACCACCCCCACCAGTGCGGCCAGCGCGAGATCTGGGAGCGCATCCGGGATGCGACGAATGGGATCCTCTCTTCGTACTCGGTCGCCGACCTGCTCGAACGCGAGCCGCAGGCAGCCGCAGGCAGGTATGTGATATGACAGCCGCCGCCACCCGGCCCGCGATAGCGAGCACTATCCTTGACCTGATCGGCGCGACGCCCCTGGTGCGACTGAACCGGGTGATTCCGGAGCAGTCGGCGACGGTGCTTGGGAAGCTCGAGAACCTCAACCCCGGCGGAAGCGTGAAGGACCGCATTGCCCTCTCGATGATCGAGGATGCCGAGAGAGACGGGCGCCTCCAGCCGGGGTCAACCATTGTCGAGCCCACTTCGGGCAACACGGGGGTCGGGCTGGCACTGGTGGCGGCGGTGAAGGGCTATCGGCTCATCCTGACGATGCCCGAGGACATGTCGCTTGAAAGGCGGCAGCTGCTCGAACGGTTTGGCGTTGAGCTTCACCTGACGCCGGCGATCGAGGGCATGACCGGCGCCGTCTTCGCCGCGCAGCAGCTGGTGGAGAAGAACCCCGGCTACTTCATGCCGCAGCAGTTCGAGAACGCTTCCAACCCGGAGATCCATCGGCGCACAACGGCGCGCGAGATCATCGAGGCGACGGGTGGGCAGGTCGACGCCTTCGTCGCGGGAGTGGGCACGGGCGGCACGATCACGGGCGTGGGCGAAGTGCTCCGGGAGGAGCTGGGCGACCGGGTCCGGATCGTGGCTGTTGAGCCGGCGCGTTCCCCGGTCCTGAGCGGCGGCCGGGCGGGGATGCACGGCATCCAGGGCATCGGCGCGAGCTTCGTGCCCGGGGTGCTCAACCGGGCGGTGTACGACGAGGTGATACGAATTGAGGACAAGGAGGCGTATGCCACCACGCGCCGGCTGACGCGGGAAGAAGGCCTCCTTGTGGGGATTTCGGCCGGGGCGAACGTGGCAGCGGCGGCCAGGGTCGCGGCGCGGCTGGGAACGGGGAAGACGGTCGTCACCATGCTCTGCGACACCGGCGAGCGGTATCTGAGCGTGGCAATGTAAGGTTGATCAACAAAGCCCGTCCGATGCGGGCACCAGGCCAATCCCGGCCATCGATTTCGAAGGAGTCACTGGCGATGTCCGTCAACGTCTACATCCCCACCCCGTTCCGGCACCTGGTCGGCAATCGCGCCAGCGTTAAGGCGGAGGGGGCGACCGTGCGCAACGTGCTTGAGAACCTGGATGTGCAGTTCCCCGGGTTCCGCCAGCAGGTGTTCGACACCGAAGGCCACCTTGCCCACCACATCAACGTGTACGTCAACCAGGTCGAGATCGAGAACCTTGCGGGCGAAGCCACCCCGGTGGCCAGTGGCGATGAGGTGGCCGTTATCCCGGCTCTCGCGGGCGGCGCCGGGCCCACGATGATGACGCCCGAGATGGTGGAGCGCTACAGCCGCCACCTGATCATGCCCCAGGTTGGAAGCGTCGGGCAGCGGAAGATCATCGACGCGAGCGTGCTCATCATTGGCGCGGGGGGCCTGGGCTCGCCGGTGGCGCTCTACCTGGCGCTGGCGGGCGTGGGCAGGATAGGCATCATCGACTTCGACGTGGTGGACCGCACCAACCTGCAGCGCCAGATCCTCCACCAGACGGCCGACATTGGAAAGCGGAAAGTGATCTCCGCCCGGGAGACGCTGGAGGCCCACAACCCGAACGTGAACGTGGTTGTCCACGAGACTCCGATCACCAGCGACAATGCCTTCGAGATCCTCGGGCAGTACGACATGGTGGTGAACGGGGCCGACAACTTCGCCACGCGCTACCTGGTGAACGACGCCGCCTATCTGCTCAAGAAGCCGTTGATCGATGGCTCAATTCTGATGTTCGACGGCCAGGCGACGGTCTATCTGCCGGGCAAGGGGTGCTACCGCTGCCTCTACCCGGCGCCGCCTCCTCCCGGCATGGTGCCGAGCTGCGCCGAAGCGGGCGTGCTGGGCGCAATGTGCGCCACCATCGGCAGCATCCAGGCCACGGAGGTGCTCAAGCTCATCCTGGGCGTGGGCGACCTGCTCGTGAACCGTCTGCTGCTGTACGACGCACTTTCGCTCGAGTTCCGGATTGTCAAAGTGCGCCGTGACCCGGAGTGCCCGCTGTGCGGCGATAACCCCACCATCCACGAACTGATCGACTACGAAGAGTTCTGCGGCGCGCCGATCCCTCACGCCACCCCGGCCTGAACAGCCGCCGCGCAAGGAAAAAAGGACCTGAGAATGACATCGACCACAGCCCCCACCGTCCAGGTGCGCGTCACCGCCGTGCTCCAGAAGCTCACCGGCGGCCAGAAGACGATCGAGGCATCGGGCGCGACCGTCGCCGAGGTTTTCAGCGACATTGAGCGGCGCTTCCCCGGCTTTCGTGCCCAGATGTATGGCGAAGACGGCAGGCTCCATCGCTTCGTGAACATCTACCTGAACGATGAGGACATCCGCTACACGGGCGGGCCGGCGACCGCGCTCAAGGCGGGCGACGTCCTCGACATCCTCCCGGCGCTCGCAGGCGGGGCGCGGTAGCCTGGCCACGCTCAGCGAACCCAGGGGAGGGGCCGCGATGGCGCTCTATTCTTCAATCCTCGACCTCATCGGAAATACGCCATTGGTCGAGCTCAGGCGCTTTTCGCCACGTCCCGGGGTGCACATCTACGCCAAGCTCGAAGGGCAGAACCCCACGGGCTCGGTGAAGGACCGCATCGCGAAGTACATGATCGAGGCCGGTGAGCGGAGCGGCGAGCTCAAGCCGGGCGCCACTATCCTGGAACCGACCTCGGGCAACACCGGTATTGGCCTGGCAATGATCGGCCAGGTGAAGGGCTACCACGTCGTCTGTGTGATGCCCGAGGCCGTGAGCGAAGAACGGACCCAGCTGCTCAGGGCTTTTGGGGCCGAGATCATCTATACGCCGGGTGAGCTTGGCTCGAACGGCTCCATTGCCCGCGCCAAGGAGATCGTCGCCGCGAACCCGGGCCGGTACTACTTTCCCTATCAGTACGGCAACGAAGCGAACCCGCGCGCCCACTTCGAAACCACCGGGCCGGAGATCCTGCGCGACCTGCCGCAAACGACGGTTTTCGTGGCCGGGCTGGGCACGGGCGGCACGCTCACCGGGACAGGGCGCTACCTTAAGTCGCAGAACCCGGCGATCAAGGTCATCGCCGCCGCTCCACACCCGGGCGACCTGGTGCAGGGCCTCCGTGCCCTGGAGGAGGGGTTCATACCGCCCGTCCTCGATGAGACGGTGCTGGACGGCAAGATCGTGGTCGACAGCCGTTCGAGCTTTGCCATGGCCAAGGACCTGACCCAGCGGGAAGGGCTCTTCGTGGGCGTCAGCGCGGGCTCGGTGGTGAAGGCGGCGCTGAAGGTGTCCGAGAGGCTGGCGGGCGAGCAGCATATCGTCTGCCTGCTGGCCGATGGCGGCTGGAAGTACCTCTCGTCCAACCTCTGGACCACCGAGTGGGAAGACCAGCCGGGCGACATCGACAGCAAGATCTGGTGGTAGCGCGGCGCTGAGCTTTCAGCGGGCGTGGCAGGTTCGACGCATGGGAATGGTCGCCTGGTGATCAGTTCTCACCGGGCAAGCCGGGGCCGGATTCACGGCTCGCGCTGGAAGCAGCCCAGGTCTGACACTGCGCCCATCGGCCGGTGCCCTGGTGTGTCAACCGTTCGGACTAAGCTATCCTTGGTCGCTTCCGAGCTGGCGTCAACGCCACACGACGCATCCGTCCCGCCGCCTGGACTGGTCGATGCGTTTCTCCCAGGTCGTGCCTGTACATCCTGGCGGCATCCCCACGCCTTCTCGCGGGCAGCTTTCTCAGAATGCCGCCCACGTGGGTCTTCACGGTGTTCGGCGACACGCCGAGAATCCCGGCGATCTCGCGATTGGTGTAACCATCGGCAAGCGGCGCCAACACCTGCAGTTCGGCGTTGCTCAGGTTGTTGATTCCGTCGGCCGGCATCCCGCTCCTCCCCAGATGCGTCCTCAGTCCAAGACTACCAGCGCCGTCAAGTCGCGCGTGGTTTCTACCTGACAACAAGACACGCGCCCGGAGTTCCCGCTGCCGACCGGACGGTGCCCCCCGCGGGTCAAACCTCCCACCCGTGCGGACCGGTCGCCGCGCAGGCACGGAGGTAAGCATGGAGCCCACCCGCGTTTCGGGACGTTGCCGCTGAGGCTGCCCTTCGACGCGCGCCGCACCAAGTAGGTCCAAGCGTCCCTATACATCGGATAGGTATAGTTATCAAAGTACCCACAATCATCAGGGATGTTTGGCAGATTGCAGGTAGTGTGGTCAGGGTAGCTGCGCTTGCTGTCCCAGCCGCTGAGCGACTCAATATGGCTATGGTAGCTGCTCCAGCTGCAGCCACCACCGGATTCGTCTGCAGTGGCTCCAATTTCTGCCGTGGTCGTCTGTGGATAGTAACCGCTGCTTACGTAGAATGACGCGCTGCCCAATCCGCTCGACGTATGCACGTATTGCGTACGATTTTTCTCTGAGTCGCCCCGGTCTTTCATTACAATAGTCGTTATATGTGTACAAGTGCCTGAGCCATAGTAAGATATGAAGCCATTGCCAGCCCATGAGTAGCCGCCGCTATTATCTGACTTCGATATCCAGTTCACGGTGAACGAGTAGTTTGAGCCGTAGTTCCAGTCAAGAGCCCAGCCAGATTGCACCTCGGCGTCATCGTCATAGCAAGCACCGGTGTGCCATCCACACGTGAGGTTGCTTGCTGCCGGATGGAGATACACCTCGTATAGGCTGGTAGCATGAGCGGCCTTGGGGATGGCAAAGCCAAAGGCGAGCCCGACAGAAATTGCTGTGGCGATGAACGTGCCGAACATGCTTCGTTTCACTTCAACACCGCCTCAAGAATCAGCGTACAAAAGTCGCTGGTGCCACCTGCGGTCACCTGCGTCAGAACCCTGGTCGCTGTATCTTTGACGCCAGCGTAGCAGTCGCCAATCACGTAACCCGAGACAGCCAGTATGGGAGCCATCACTGCGGCCTGATGGCCGGCGACCATCTCCGTGCTCCACCTCCCCGGTGATCCGCTAATCCCTGTCACACCACCGACTGCCGTGCGAGTGATGACCACGCTGGTACCGCCCTTGCCAACGCCTCGGATGCCGTCTTCAACAGCAAACCCCCAGCTAACCTCCACGGTCGTTGTCCCACACGTCCACACAGATGGAGCCTGTTCGGTCCTCAGGAACGAAGGAAGAAACCTGTCATCAATCTGCAGCGGTCCGGCGCTGCGAGCAGCCTCGACAGCCGGCTTGCCGGGCAGCTCTTTCAGTCCGGTCCCGGGGCAGGCGTCGAACCCGCTCGTCTCCGGTGGATTGGGGCTGATGCTAATCCCGGCGATGGTTCCCTCGAACTTCGGGGAATCGCGTTCCTGATTGTAGTACGGAACGTACCAGAATGGCCGGGTCACGTCCGGTGTCGCACCTGGTTCGGGGGTGGTGTTTGGCCCCGGGGGGACAGGCTCGTCTTGCGCGTGTATCACCGGGTCCGGTGAGCGCGCAGCGTGCGTGATGAAACCGATGACCGAAGCCATCACCGCCCATGAGACAACGAGGATGATGGCACGCCTCCTTTTCTGCCCGAATCGCCTGCGCATGTTGACAACCGCCTTCGAATGAGAGACTGCGCGCATGATTGGTGGGAACGCGTGGTTTGGCCTGCGCGTCACGCCGCGCGCGGCGGGGGATGGACCGGGGCGCCTTTGCCCGGCAAGATCCCAGGCTATCCCGGAGGGCCTGCCATCACCCATTTCGGGTGATTTTCTGGCGCCGCCATCATCCGTTTCGGGTGAACTTCGTGGCGCCGGACGTGGGAACGCACTGCCCGCTCTGGACCACCGAGTGTGAAGACCAGCCCGGCGATATCGACAGCAAGATCTGGTGGTAGGGCGGCGCTGGGCGCCGGGGTGCGGGGCGACCGTAGAATGAACCAATGGAGCTGAAGACCATCCTCTACGAGGTCGCCGGCCATGTGGCAACGGTGACCCTGAATCGCCCACACAGGCTGAACGCGTGGACGGGGCGAATGCATACGGAGTACCGCTGGTGCATTGCGCAGGCGGAGGCGGACCCGGCGGTGCGCGTCATCGTCGTCACCGGCGCCGGGCGCGGATTCTGTGCCGGGGCCGATTCGGCGGCGCTCGAAGGACATATCGAGAAGGGCGGTTACGACCCCGGGATCCGGGAGGCGCTGGCGAACCCGGGGTACGGCGTGCGCCCGGAGTTCGACCAGAACTTCGCCTTCCACTTCGGTCTTTCGAAGGCCGTCATTGCCGCCATCAACGGTCCGGCGGCGGGGGTAGGCCTCGTCCTGGCCTGCTTTGCCGACCTCCGCTTCGCGGCGGCGGGCGCCAAGCTCACGACCGCCCACGGCAAGATCGGCCTGCCCGCCGAATACGGGCTCTCATGGCTGCTGCCACGCATCATCGGCCTTACCCACGCGAACGACATGCTGCTCTCCAGCCGGGTGGTCCTGGCCGAAGAGGCGGCCGCCATGGGCCTCGTGAACGCCGTCCTCCCACCGGAGGAGTTGCTGCCGCACACCTACGCCTACGCCCGGAACCTCGCCTCGGCCGTCTCCCCCTCGTCGCTGCGCGAGACGAAGCGCCAGGTCTACACCGACCTGCACGGCGACGTGGGAACGGCGGTGATGGAGTCGGAGGTGCTGCTCAATCGCATGACCACAGAGCCGGACTACCGCGAGGGGGTGGCGGCCCTGGTGGAGAAACGCCCGCCCGCTTTCTGAGAGGCCCGGCAGGACCGTTCACGCCCGGGCAGGCATACTCGATCCATGGACCTTGAAGCCCCGGGGCCGGGCAGGGGGATCAACGGCCGGGTGTTCCTCGCCGGGGGGACAGCCCTCCTCCTTTTCGTAGCTCTGCTCGCGTTTCTGTGGGTCCTGCGCTCCGATACGCAGGAAGCGGACCGCACGTTCTGGGGCACACCCACGCCGACGCCGGCATTCAAAGTCCTTCCCTTCTGAGGCAGGAATGGTTTACAACCCGGAGGACCTGGACCCCCTGGAGGCAGCCCTGCTCGGGGTGCTTTCGCTCGGCCTGCCCCCTTCAAAGGCGGCGGGCGACGACACCTTCAGGGTGGACCACGTGACGGCCGTGGCGCATGCGCTCCAGCTTGGCGCCGCGCGCGAGGAGTTCCTGGCCGGGGGCGGCCCGGCAGTGACGCCCGAGTTCCGGGCGCGGCTCCGCGAGGCGGTGGTGAGCCTCGCCGCCAGGGAACTGCTGGCCGAGCAGAGCCCGGGGCTCCCGGCCCCCGCCGGTGGCTACGAAGAAGGGCTGCTCATCGACATGGTCGACCCCGACGTGCACCCCGTGGTGCTGGACCAGTACCTGGGGCGGGCGTGCATGGAGTGCCTGTTCCGCGACGAGCGCGTCTACCCGTACCTGATGGAACGGTACGCAAGCAGCGGCGAAGTGTGGCGCAGGCTGCGCGCGGGCGGCTACGCGGAGTAGCGCGCGCCCCTACATGTCGACAACCGAGAGCAGCTGGCGTTCGCCGCGCTCCACCAGCGGCTGCATCTTCGCGAACCACGCCTGCCAGTCCTCACGAGCGAAGATCGACTGCGACCTCACCTCGAATTCAGCCCAGGAAGCGATGTCCCGGAACTCCGTGTCCCAGACGACCGTGAACATGGGCCCCGTCTGGTCGGTGCAGACCCGGAAGCCGTTGTTCGAGCCGCTGAGCTCGGAAGAGAACTTCTTCGCGAATTCGCGGATGACGCCCAGGAGTGCGTCGCCTTGCCCGTACTTCACGTTGAATGTGAGCCGTTCGATGATCATGGCCAATCTCCCCCGCAATGATTGGAGAAGAGTATATCTATTTCAAACTGGTTATGAATGCTTTTTACCCTAACGATGCCAGAGCCTAACTCCCTGCAACCAGGAGGGGGGCGGGCTATGTGGCGGCGGGGATGACCACTCCCGTGCGATAGACGCGGCGGAGGTGGGGTCCGGCCACTGCGCTCACGCAGATGATCGCCACAAAGGCGGCGCCGGGCCACATGAAGAGCATGGGCGCGCCCCAGCGGTCGGCGAGGGTGCCAAAGCCCAGGTTCGCCATCGCCATGATGCCGCCCGCGGACATCAGGTAGAGGCTCATTACGCGACCGCGAACCTCATCGGGCACGACCTCCTGCAGGAGGACGGCGCTGAGCGCCATGAACATCGCCTGGGAGCTTCCCATGAGCACGGTGCTGGCCACGGCCATGGGAACGTGCCCGCTGTGCGCCATGAACATCGGCGTCACCCCGCTCGCAATCCCCGTATAGAGCAGGAGCCGCCCGCGCTGGGTGTTCCCGATTATGGCCAGCCAGGCTGTGCCGACGAAGGCGCCGATGCCGACCCCCATGGTCATCATGGTGAACGCCCCCGAGGGGCTGTGGAGCTCGGTTTCGGCAAAGCCCGGGAGCATGGCATCGAACGACATGGTGAGCGAGCAGTGCGCCACCACAATGAAGAAGAGCGCGAGCACCGGGCCGGTCGAGCGGACATAGGAAAGCCCGGCGCGCAGGTTGGAGAGCACCTCTCCGAGGTTCTGCACGCCCCCCCGGGAGCGCGACTGGACGCGGCGGATGGAAGTGAAGGCAAGCAGCGCGAAGAGCGCGCCGACGCCGTAGGCGCCCTCAACTCCGACGGTGGCCAGCAGCGGCCCCGCGAGAATCGGTCCCACGGCGCGCGACCCAAACTGGGTCATGCTGTTCAGCGAAACGGCGCTGGCCAGGTGATCGGGCGGAACCACGTTTGCGAGCAGGGCCTGATCGGCCGGGATCTCGACGGCGCGAACGAGCCCCTGGACGAGGGCGATGCCGACCACCATCCACACCGCGATCACATCCGTCGCGGCGAGGAGGCAGAGGGTGCTGGTGACGGCAAAGGCGCCGATGCGCGTCGAGCGCACCAGCAGCCGCCGCTCCACGCGGTCGGCGATAACGCCGCCGAAGGGTGCGAGCAGGTAGGGAGACATGGAGGCGAAGGTGGAGACGCCCACCCAGAAAGAGGAGCCGCTTAGCTTGTAGACGATCCAGGCGTTGCCCAGGAGGAGCGTCCAGAGGGCGACGCTCGAACAGGCGGTGCCGCCCCAGAGGGCCCGGAAATCGCGATGCCGGGTGGCGGGGAGCCGGTCGGCGATGATGGTGGATATGGACACCTTGAACCGGAGTATACGGGCCCAGCCGTTCCCTGCCAGAAGGCGCCTGGATGCTCCCGCAGGGCCGCGGGTGAAGGGCCGTTACCGGGAGCACGGCCCCTGTTGCAGATCGGAAACAACTGTACGCCGCGGGGCGGCCTACGCTCGTGGTGCGGAGAAGACAGACAGCCCCCGGCAGCCTGCTGGAGCCAGGAACCAGGCTCTGCCACCACCCCGCCCGGCCGGCGCCGGGCCCGGAAAGAAAGGAACTACCGGAACATGAAGAACAGGACGATGCTTTCGTTCGCAGCAGGGTCGGCCATCGCCGTCGCGGGTCTCATCGGCGGCACGGTGGCGATGGCAACTGACGACAGTCCCCCGGCAAGCACGCAGGTCGCTGCCCTTGACCAGGCGGGCGCCACCCGGGCCGGCGAGTTCATCACCGCGCTCGCGGCGAACCTCGGTGTCGATGAGCAGACGCTCCGCGACGCCATCAAGAAGACGAGCCTGGGAATGCTCGACGAAGCCGTGGCCGATGGCAGGCTCACGCAGGAGCAGGCCGACGCCCTGCGCACCCGGATCGAATCGGGCGAAGGTGGGATGTTCGGCTTCGGCGGCAAGGGCTTCGCCGGCAAAGGCTTCGGGCATGACGGGGACAGGGGCGGCATGGGGCCTTCGTTCATGGGGAATGGCGGCCTCGCCACGTTCCTCGGCATCGATAGCGAGACGCTCAGGTCAGAGCTCGCCGGTGGCAGCACGCTCGCAGAGGTTGCGGCCGCTCACGGCAAGAGCCGGGACGAGCTGAAGGCGTTTCTCACGTCCGAGATGAACGAGCGGCTCGACCAGGCCGTGTCCGAGGGCAGGCTGACGCAGGAACGCGCCGACGAGATGAAGGCGAAGCACGCCGAGGACCTCGACGCCATGATCGACCGGGAGACACCGGCCGGCGGCCCGGGTGGCGGCCATGGCGGTCACAGCTTCCGCGGAATGCCGGGCGGGAGCTTCTCGGGCCCGGCCACACCCGGCCAGGTCCAGTAGGCAGGCAGGACTCCCTCCTCAGAGGGGCGGGGCGCCTTGACGGCGCCTCGCCCTTCGCCACGCGTAGACTGGATTGAGATGGAAGACACGGAGGGCCAGGGCGGCCTCATCCTGGTCGCCGACGACGAGCCCAACATCGTCGAACTCGTTTCGATGTACCTCGCTCGGCATGGCTACCGCGTTGCGACAGCGCAGGATGGAGACGAGGCACTCCGCAAGGCGCGCGAGCTGAAGCCTTCGCTCCTCGTGCTCGATGTGATGATGCCCGGGCCCGACGGGCTGCAGCTCTGCCGGGCGCTGAGCAAGCCCGGCGGAGCCCCGATCATCCTGCTCACAGCCCGCTCTTCCGACATCGACAAGATTGCGGGCCTGCGCATGGGCGCCGACGACTACGTAACAAAGCCTTTCAACCCGGAGGAGCTGGTCGCCCGGGTTGAGGCTGTCCTGCGGCGCGGCCGGCCCAACGGGCGCGAGGCTGCAGCCGGGACGATGCGCATCGGCCGGCTGGAGATCGACCCTCCCGCGCACGAGGCTCGCATCGATGGCGCCCCCATCGCTCTGACGCCGCGCGCCTTTGACCTGCTTGTCACGCTGGCCCGCTTCCAGGGGACCGCGCTCGACCGCGAGCAGCTGCTGGACCTTGTCTGGGGCACATCGTTCTACTCGATGCGAACCGTGGACGTGCACGTCGCCCGGCTGCGAGAGAAGCTGCGCGGAAGCGGGGCGCAGATCGAGACAGTCTGGGGGTCGGGTTACCGGTTGAGCGGCACGCCGGAAGGGGAGGGCGGCCCGTGAGGCGCCTCGCCAGCCTGCAGGCAAAGCTGATCCTGGCCTTCCTGGCGCTGATGGCGGCGGTCCTGCTGGCTTCGGGGGCGGCCTTCGTGTGGCTCACCCGCTCGGACGTCGAACAGCGCGAGCTGGACAAGACAGCGGCCATCGCCCCCGCCATCTCGGCGGAGTTCTTCCTTCGCGAGATGCGCGGCGACTCCCTGGACGTGATCGCTGAAGCGGCCCACGAGGCAGCGCGCCGGTACGGCGTACGAATCATCATCACCGACCAGGCGATGCGCGTGGTGGCCGATAGCGACGACTCGCTGGTCGGAGAGACGATCGACATAGACCCGGTGGCGGAGGTTCCTGCTGCGCCGGGGCCGCACCCGCCCGCCTACTCCCACGTCTACCCCGGCCCCGGGGCGGCAGACGACCTCGTACTTGTGGGGCCGGGCCTGGTCGGGCTCCGTGCGCGCATGGCTGGCGGTGATGGCCAGGCGCCTGGCGGCCCGCGGGCCGGGCGCTCGGAGTACTCGCTCTACCTGGCCGTGCGCCGGGAAACGATCGCGAACGCATGGCTGGGAATGCTGCCCGCCCTTGGGCTCGCGGCGCTGATCACGCTGCCGGTGGCGGTGGTGCTGGCGGTGGCGGTGGCGCGCTACGTCACCCGCCCGCTTGAGCAGCTCACGTTTGCCACCAACCGTGTCGCCGAAGGCACGTTCGACGTGGACGTGGCAATGAACCGGCGCGACGAGGTGGGCCAGCTGGCGGGAGCCTTTGGCGCCATGGCAGAGCGCGTGGGGAGGGCGCGTATGGAGATGCGAAGCCTGGTCGCGAACGTCTCCCACGACCTGAAGACGCCGCTCACATCCATCCTGGGCTTTGCGCAGGCGCTTCGCACGGGCGGGGCGGCGAGCCCGGCGGAGGCCCGGAGGATGGGCGAGGTGATCCACCAGGAGGCCTCGCGGCTGGCGACCCGGCTCGATGAGCTGCTCTACCTCTCCGAGCTCGAATCGGGCCAGGTGGTGGTGGAGACCGATGAGATAGAAATCAGTCGCCTGCTCGAGGTGGTAACCGCCCGCGTGCGGCCAGCGCTGGAGGCGCGGAACGTGACCGTCACCGTCGAGCTGGCAGCGGGGCTCTTCGCTACCGCCGATGGCCCGAAGCTGGAGCGCGCACTGGAGAACCTGCTTGAGAACGCCCGCCGCTACACGCCCGACGGCGGGAGTGTGAGGGTCGTGAGCAGGCGCGATGCCTCGCGGCCAGCGGCCGTCCTGGTCGAGGTGGCGAACACGGCCGCGGGGTTGACGCCCGGCGAGATCCCGCGGCTCTTTGAGCGCTTCTACAGGCGCGAACGCTCGCGCCCGGGTGCGAGCGGCTCCGGCCTGGGGCTGCCCATAGCGCGGGACCTGGTTGAGCTGCAGGGGGGCTCGCTGGAGGCGACGCTGGAAGGCGGCGAGATCATCTTCCGGGCACGGCTTCCCGCAGCCGGCTAAGGCTCAGATGTCGAGGTTCTTCACCTGGGTGGCGTGGGCCTGGATGAAGCGGCGGCGGTGGGCGACTTCATCGCCCATGAGCTCGTAGAAGATAAGGTCGGCCTGGGGCTGGTCCTCGACGTGCACGCGGAGGAGTGTGCGCTTCTCGGGGTGCATGGTGGTCTCCCAGAGCTGTTCGGCGTTCATTTCGCCAAGGCCCTTAAAGCGCTGCACGCTGATGTTGCCCCTCTTGCCCTTGCGGAACTCGTCGAGCTCGGCATCGCTGTACAGGTAGGTGGCATTCTTCCCCTGGGCGACGCGATAGAGCGGTGGCTGGGCGATGTAGAGGTGGCCGGCCTCAATGAGGTCGGGCATGTTGCGGAAGAAGAAGGTGAGCAGGAGGGTGCGGATGTGGGCGCCATCGACGTCGGCATCGGTCATGAGGATGACCTTGCCGTAGCGGAGCTTCGCGACGTCGAACGTCTCCCGGATACCTGTGCCCAGGGCGGAGATGATGAGGCGGATTGCCTCGTGGCCGAGCATCTTGTCGGCGCGCACCTTTTCGACGTTCAGGATCTTGCCGCGCAGGGGGAGGATGGCCTGGAAGCGCCGGTCCCGGCCCTGCTTGGCCGAGCCTCCCGCGCTATCGCCCTCGACAATGAAGATCTCCGCCTCGTCGGGGTCGCGTGTGGAGCAGTCGGCGAGCTTGCCGGGGAGGGTGCCGCTTTCGAGGGCGCTCTTGCGATGGACGAGGTCCTTGGCCTTGCGGGCCGCTTCCCTCGCGCGGGAAGCGGTGATGCACTTTTCAACGATACGGCGCCCGTCGGAGGGGTTCATGCCCAGGTAGTCCGCCAGCGCATCTGCAACCACGCTCTGCACCTGCGCCGCCACTTCGGGATTGCCCAGGCGCGTCTTCGTCTGGCCTTCGAACTGGGGTTCCGGGAGCTTCACGGAGACCACGGCGACCAGCCCTTCGCGGACATCGTCACCGGAAAGGTTGGGGTCCTGGTCCTTGAGGATCTTGGCCTTGCGGGCGTAGTCGTTGAGCACGCGCGTCAGGGCCGTGCGGAAGCCGGTGAGGTGGCTCCCGCCGTCGATGGTGTTGATCGAGTTGGCGA